>Ga0181526_10000080_pt1 | contig 96267 bp, 77 predicted proteins | sample PEATcosm2014_Bin_35_FD_119750 | JGI IMG/M metagenome (GOLD analysis project Ga0181526, IMG submission 119750) | Peatland microbial communities from MTU Mesocosm Facility, Houghton, MI, USA - PEATcosm2014_Bin06_30_metaG | ecosystem: Environmental > Terrestrial > Soil > Wetlands > Peat | place... | reverse complement strand
CGGTTTCCTGGCCGGTCAGGGAGGGACAGTGGAAGATGCCGGCATATTGTTGCGGCATGGTGTTGCTGCCAACCATGTTTGAGGTTCCGCTTCCGACGATGAAGGACACCCAAAAATTGGAAATATTATAGTCCTCGCTGAAGTGCGCGGGAAAAATGTCCTGATAGGTGTCGGTATAAATTTGGAACAAGGTGGAAACCTGCTTCAGGTTGTTGAGACAATAGGCCCGCTTCGCCGATTCTTTTGCCCGCGCCAGCGCCGGAAGCAGCATCGCAGCCAAAATGGCGATGATCGCAATGACCACCAGAAGCTCAATTAGCGTAAAGGCCTTTGTGCCGGCGTGGTCCGTTTTTATACCCTTAACTTTCATTGCTTCTTAAAATGTAATCGTTCACTGCGCGGGAGCTGACCGGCGCTTTGATTTCACGCATGGCGCAATTCCAGTGCTACCATTTAACTTAATCATGCCGGGATGGCTTTCGCAATCCCACGTTCTAGGGGGAACCAGGCGGACAGCTCCCAAGCGCCGATGTCTCAGCGGAAACGGCCTTGAACGGCTCGAGGCCGCCGAAACGTCCTTCCCTCCTCACGCCGCTGTCGCCGGTCGCCTCGCAGAACCGCTGGCGGGAACATCTTCGCCCGGGCCGCAGAATCGCCGGTCGCAGGCGCGGCCGCCGGCGCGCGTTTATGGCCTTGCCCGCCATTCGTGGCTGAAGCAAAATGGAATTATGTCTAAAAAACGTCCAAGAACCGGATGGCGGCCTGTCCGCCTCTCCGCGCCGGCGGGTTCTAAAATGGAATCTGAATACTGGCGGGAGCGCTTGTTCAAGAGTACTTACACCTATAAGGGCAGGCTGTTTAAAGTGAGGACCTGGTCGGTCAAGATACAGCATCTGGGCCGGAGGAAGACATTTTCTCTGCCGTCCAGCCATCGCCGGCAAGCCGCGGAGGAGGCCTGTCAGCTTTATCGAACCATCGTCAGCCAGGGCTGGGAGTACGCCGATGCCCGGGGTGGCCGGCAAAGTGTGACCGCGGGTCTTTCGCCCGGGGAGGCGACGCCATTGGGCTCCGACCGATTCGACCGGGACTTTTGGGACCAAAGGATCATTCATCGCGAATACACGATGAGCCTTGGCATGAAAACGGCCCGCGAGCTTTCGGTGCAGGTCGATCATCAGGGTGCCAGCCATTATTTCCCCCTGGGGACGGATGATTCGAAGTTGGCCGCGAACCGGGCCTTGCGCATCTACCGGACCGTCACCCACCAGGGATGGAAAACCGCGAACGAACGATTTCGCCGTGAACTGACCGTGGCTTTCCGCTGGTTCGATAATCCATTGGCCTGGACCTACACCACCATTCATACCCAAAGCAACATCCATCGGCAGCCATCGGCTGATGCCTTCAACGCTCGAACCGGCAGGCTTAAGGTCGCCATTGCAGAATCCGATGGCGGAATTCGCCAGGCCCTGGGCTGGTGCATCAACCACATGGACGGGTTTTGTTGTGCGGCCACTTTCGCCAGCGCTGCCGAGGCGCTTCGGGAATTGCCGCGTCGGTCCGTCTGCCTGGTTCTGGTCAGTCACAGTCTCGCCGACAAACCGGGCACTGCCTGTCTGGAAGAGTTGAAAGTCGCCGCTTCCAGAGTTGCAGGTTTGCTCTACTCGGTTTACAAGGATAGCGAGGAATTGTTCAGGACTACTCCCGGCGGGGCGGGCACATATCTGTTAAGACGCACTCCGCCAACCCGGTTCCTTGAACCAATCGCCGAAGTGCTGGCAAAGGGAAATCTCTCGGGCGAGGGTATGGCTGCCGGGGTGTGGCAATACTTCAAAAACGCGGTCGCTTCCCTGCCCATCGGCGGCCTGGCCTATCATTTGACCAACCTGACCCAGCGCGAACGCGAGGTGCTGGCCCTGCTCAGCGAAGGCCAACTGGACAAGGAAATCGCCGCCAGGCTTGGCATCAGCATCTACACCGTCCACGAACACGTAAGAAATATCTTCGAAAAACTCCGCGTCCGCAACCGGACGGAAGCGGTGGTGAAGTTTCTGCATAAATAACCCGGCGTGCCGGCGGGATTACGCACTGCCGTCAGGCAATCCCCTGACCGTGCCTGGGCGGCTGGTTTGATGGTGTCACTTGACGAATAAGGAGCTTGTTCGAGTTTCGTCCAAACACGGCGGAAAAGTAAACGATTACAGTCATCCTTCCAACGGGAAAGGTGGCCGCAAAATCCCTGTTGACAATTCCCATTCCACCTGATTAATCTCGGTTCAATGTAAACGTTTACACAATGGAACTATGAACGACGCCATTATCCCGACAATAATTCTTATGACCAACCTGACACAGCGCGAACGCGAGGTGCTGACCCTGCTCAGCGAAGGCCAATTGGACAAGGAAATCGCTGTCAAGCTTGACATCAGCATCTATACCGTCCACGAGCACGTAAGAAATATTTTCGAGAAACTCCGCGTCCGCAACCGGACGGAAGCGGTGGTGAAGTTCCTGCACAACCGGCGTGCCGGCGGGATGAGGCACTGACGGCGAGTAATCCCTTGACCGTGCGCGGGCGGCTGGTTTGATGGTGTCAAATGACGAATAAAGAATTCGCGGAAGAAATCCGGCAGCGGGGCAAAACTGGCATGATCGGAACGGCTGGATACCCCTTCCGTTTGGATGGCCAGACCGCCCTCATCACCGGAGGGGGTACCGGCCTCGGCTTCGGAATGGCCCGATGCATGGCGCAGGCCGGAGCGCGCGTGGTGCTCGTCGGACGGCGCAAGGATGAATTGGCCCATGCGGCTGCCGTCATCGGTCCGCAAGCCAGTTTCGTGTCCCAAGACATTACCAGGCTGGATCACGCCGGGGATCTGATCCAGGCGGCCGGGAAGGCCGCCGGCGGGCCGGTATCGATTCTCGTAAACAACGCGGGCAACCACTTGAAACGATCCGCTGTGGACACCACGCCGGAGGAATTTCAAGCCGTGCTCACGATTCATGTGTGTGCCGCGCAGGCGCTGGTGCGGGCCGTCTTGCCGGGCATGTTGAAACGCCGGCAGGGCAACATTCTGTTCATAACGTCGATGGCTTCGATCATCGGCGTGCCCCTGGTGGTGGCGTATTCCGCCGCCAAGAGCGCGCACCTCGGCATGGTCCGCTCCCTGGCGGCGGAGGTTTCCGGCTCCGGCGTGCGGGTCAACGCCATCGCTCCGGGCTGGATCGAAACGGACATGACTTCCAAGGCGATCCAAGGCGATCCAGCGCGCCTGAACAAAATCCTGGGACGGACACCCATGGGCCGTTTGGGCGGCATTGATGATGTCGGGCAGGCAGCGGTTTACCTTTGTTCGCCTGCGGCGAGATTTGTCACCGGGATCATTCTGCCGGTCGATGGCGGAGCCAGCATCGGTTTCTAAATGCCTTGCGTTTGCCAATGACTACACCAGCCAAACATCACAAGCGGCCCGCTTCCAGCAGACACAAGATCAAGCGCATCCACTTTTTCAAGGCCGTTTCGCCGCTCTCCCGCCCCATCGCCGACAGCACCCATTCCATCAGCGAAATCGCCTTCGTTGTCACACGCATCGAACTCGCAAGCGGTGTCACAGGCGACGCCTATCTTCTTTCATTTCATTACTCCCCGCACGCCATAGCCGGAGCCTTGAAAGACATTCAATCGCTCGCGCTCGGCAGGGATGTCTCGGAGACGGGCCGGTTTATCGCCGATTACGAAAGGGAATCAGAATACTTTGGCCGCGCCGGCATCCACCGCTGGGCGCTGGGTTCGATCAACATTGCCATGTGGGATGCCTGGGGCAAAACCCTGGGCCAGCCGGTCTGGCGCCTCTTCGGAGTTTGCCAAAACCGCATCCCTCTCTACGGCAGCGGCGGCTGGCTTTCTTACAACATCAACGAATTGCTTGCCGAGGCCAGGGGCTACGTCAAACGTGGGTTCCGCGCGGTCAAGATCAAAGTCGGTTCGCCGGAGTTGGAGCGCGATGTCGAACGCCTCTCGCGCGTGCGCGAATCGGTCGGCGCGAACGTCAACGTGATGATGGATGCCAACCAGGGGCTGAATGCGGAGTCGGCCTTGCGTCTCGCAAGCATGGTTCGCCCGCTGCGAATCGCCTGGTTTGAGGAACCCGTGCCGCACACGGATTTCGACGGTTATGCGCAATTGCGCCGCCACGCTGGCATGGCACTGGCCATGGGCGAACGGGAATTCGACACCGTCGCTTTGCGCGAGTTGATCAACCGCTCGGCGCTGGACCTCTGGCAGCCGGACATTCTGCGCCTCGGAAGCGTGGAAGCCTGGCGCGCTTCGGCCGCGCTGGCCCACGCGCACCATGTTCCCGTGCTGCCGCACTTCTACAAAGAATACGATGTGCCGCTGCTCATGACCATTCCCAACGCTTTCGGATCGGAGTCGTTCGACTGGGTCGATCCCCTCATCACTCATCCCATCCGTATGGAAAACGGTTTTGCTTATCCGCAAACGGATCCCGGCTGGGGCTTCCGATTTAAGGACGAGGCTTTAACCGAACTCTGAATTCATGTCTCCATTACCCATGGATAACGCCATTCTTCTGAGGAACCTCTTATCCATTATGACGATGTCAACTCTCGTCCTGCTGCCGGCCTCGGTGCAGAGCGGGCCGGTTGAGTTTGGCCGCGAGGAAATGGACAGCGCGCTGCGCAAGGCAGGACTCGCCGCGCGCGCCGGCGACATCGCCGTGACCGTGGCGAAGTCGGGCGCGCCGGAAACCTACAGCATCAAGCTGGACGGGCGACATGCGGTCATCGAGGGCGGAGATGCCGCCGGCGCCATGTACGGAGAACTCGAAATGGGCGAACGCGCCCGATTGCGCTGCGCGCAAGCCTGGGAGAAAGGCACCGTCAATGGAGCGCCTTTTCTCAGGGACCGCGGACTCAACCTCTTTCTCACCCTGCCGTGGAATTATGAGGCCAATGACACCGATTACCGCCCCGGGTCCCTGACCGACCCGCACAAATGGTGGTTTCAGAACGACGATTACTGGCGCATGCTGCTCAACTCGATGGCCCGGTACCGGATGAATTGGCTCGATATTCACGGAGCGTGGGATGTCAGCGTCACCGACGCGCCCAATCTCTATGCCTACTTCATTCAGAGCGGCAAATTCCCGGAAGTCGGGGTTGCGCCCGAAATCAAGGCGAAGAATTTGAAGCAATTGAACAAGGTGATCGAGTTGGCCCATTCGCGGGGCATTAAAGTGAGTTTGATGGCCTACGAGGCGCAAATGCGCATCCCCCAAAAGCGCGACGTGCCTTACCGCGACACGGAGGAAGTCGTCTATGAATACACGAAGGAAATGGTGGAGAAAATGATCCGCCAGGCGCCCGGACTCGACGCCATCGGCTACCGCGTTGGCGAGAGCGGCAAAGGCGAATCCTTTTTCCGCTGTTATCAGGAGGCCGTGAAGGCTGGCGGCAAGGACATTCCGTTGTTCACGCGCACCTGGCTCACGCGCAAGGCCCAAATCCTCCCGCTGGCCCGGGCAAGCGACAATTACAGCACCGAAATCAAATACAATGGCGAGCAATGGGGCCCGCCTTATTTTGTCGCCGGCGGACGAATGGCGGGATGGTACAGTTATTCCTTCGAGGATTACCTCAGCTATTCGGGTTCGGAGCCTGCCGCGCGCACATGGCCGGGAAACCCGATTCCTCAAGACGGCGCCTGGCCGTCCGAACCTTACAAAACAGTGTGGCAAGTCCGGGCCAATGGCACCCACCGCATCTTCCCTTTCTACCAGCCTGATTGGGTCCGGCGCACCATCGAGACCATGCGGGTGGGAGCCGCTTCCGGCTACACCGTCGAACCGCTCAACGCCTATTACCCGGACTCTCCGCGATATTATGTCGCGAACCCGGAGGATCTTTACACCAGGTGGATTCTTGACCGCGACGAGCCGTACATCATGCTTTGGGGCCGGTACGGATACGACCCCAATACCCCGGAGGCGGCATTCGATCTGTGGTTCGAGGACGCTTTCGGGAAACAAGGGCTCGCGGTGGCCGGGGCCTGGAAGATCGCCAGCAAAATCATCCCCACCGCGCTGGCGTTATACAGCCTGGGGCCGGACCAACGCGACCATAATCCGGAAATGGAACTGGGCGGAGATTTGGACGATTTCGTTGACAATGAACCCTTCGACACTTTTTCCATCATGTCGGTCCGACAATCGCTGTCCCTGAGCGCCGTCGGCGGCAAGGACGGACGCGTGCCGAACTATGCCTATGCCAGCCGGTTGGAATCTTATGCCGCACAAGCCCGTGCGGCGCTGACGGCCATCAACGACGCCGGCCTGCCGCCCATGGCAGCCAGGCGTTTGAAGGAACTGCGCGTGGCGATTATGATGGTCAGCCATCTGGGCGATTACTACTCAGGCCGCCTGGAATCCGCCTACTGGTGCGCCTTGCCCGGCCAAAACGAGGGCCGGCAAAACGCGCGGATACGCGCCGCGCTGGCGCGTTCCAAAGCCGCTTGGGGACTCCTGAGTGATTCCCCGGAGGCGAACTACTATAAGCCCTTTACCGAGCGTCTTCGCATGCACACCAATTCTTTCCATTGGAAAAGCGAGATGGCCGCTTTGGACCACCTGATCGAGAGTGTGCCCCCCCAGCCCGCTGACACCGAAACATTTTCCCAGCTCCCGGTTTTTCCTCCGGCCCCAAAGTCCGCGGTTCTGCACTGGACTGCCCGCGGGAACGAAATTGTTTGCACCCTTCCCGCACGGGGGTTGACCGCCGCCTGGCTGCTGGCCAAGCCACTGCCGAGCACGACCTGCTTCCACAAGACCCCGATGAAAAAGAACGGGGCTGTTTTCGAGGCGCGTTTCGACAGGATGAACTGCGGCCACCTGATCGCCGCCGATGTGGAGTTTGACGGACACGTTGCCCGCATTCCCAGTTGGGAAAACTCCGAGCCTTACTTTATCATTCCGAGCCTGCCCGGCCCTGCGCCGCTCTATTATGGCAGCGCGGAAGCCATGTCCCATCTAAAGCCGGAAATGTTGACCCCGGGGAAATACGGCACGCTGCTGCTCCCAACTCGCAGTGAGCGATTTTTCCAGAGTTTCGATCTCGCGACGCAGCGCAAAATTTTGGACCCCGTCGCGCGCGGCATGCGTCTGGTCGTGCTCCAGCAGAACTACGGCAAAGGGACCGCTTACCCGCTGGATTGGCTGCCTGTTCCTCCCCTCGTGGCCAACCGCTCATCCGGCGAGTTTGATCCCGGCGGCGCACTCGGCCTGCCGAAGGTCACGGCCCGGGACATCCTGCGGCAAACGTTTCTGCCAACTGCCGGCTGGGAAATCTTTGGCAACGGCGGCGTTGCACGTTTCAAATTGGGCCGCGGCGAAATCTGGCTCATCCAAGCCCGCGCCTTTCAACTCGCCCGCTACCCGGAGGCCTCCAGATTCCTGGCGGCGGTCGTTGGCTTGGACCCCGCCAAACCGGTCGTTCTCCTGGATCATTCCGGCGATAGAGCAGACAACGCCTCATCGTACTTCACCGACCTGATGAACGCGATCGGTGTTCCCTTCTTCACGCTCGGCGAAGTGATCGCCAGGGAACAAGGGATGGATTCATTCGCAAAGGTCCCGGGCAAGGTGACTGATGACGCCGTCCTGCTGGGCCGCGGACCAGCCAATATAAAGCAATTCCTGGAAGAGAAGGTCAAACACTTGGCGGCGCGGCCGCTCCCGGCGACCAGGGAGGAAATGGAAGCCGTCAAACCAGCCCGCCGGCAGGAATTGATGCGGTGCCTGGGCCTCGATCCGCTGCCGCCCCGTACGCCGCTCAATGCCCAAATCACCGGTGTTATCAAACGCGCGGGCTACCACATCGAGAAAATCGTCTTTGAAAGCCGGCCGAATTTTCCGGTTACGGGTTTGCTTTATGTGCCGGACGGCCCGGCGGGATCAAAGTTTCCCGTCATTCTCAACCCCCACGGCCATTGGGCGCGCAAGAAGATGGAACCCACCGTGCAATTCCGCCTCATCTCCCAAGCTTTGAATGGATACCTGGCCTTCATCATCGACAGTCCGGGCTGGAGTTTCGAGGGCGACGCTCTGATTGAACGCCGTTATGCGGGTTCCCATATGGATTTCCCGTTGGTGGAAGGCTCGGCCAACGCCACTGGAATTTACGTCTGGGATCAAATGCGTGCTTTGGATTATCTCGCCACGCGCCCGGAAGCGGACATGACCCGCGTGGGCCTGACCGGCGCATCCGGTGGCGGCCTGGCTGCGATGTATGAATTCGCCGCCGACGAGCGCATCACCTGCGCTGTGCCGGTGGTCTATCCCTCGAGCCTGGAGATCAATCCGGACAACGGCTGCCCCTGCAATCATGTGCCAGGAGTGCTGCAAATCGGAGACCGCTCCGACATCCTGGCCATCCGCGCCCCTGCGCCGCTGTTTGTCATTGGCGCGCGGCAGGACCGGGAGTTCCCGCCTGCGGGAACGCAGCTCACCGGCGGGAAATTGGAAAAAATCTGGGGTCTTTACAACGCCGCCGGCGCCACCGGCTGGCAGATCTTTGAAGGCCCGCATGATTACAACAAATTGATGCGCGAAAAAGCCATGGGGTTCTTCGACAAGTTCCTCAAGGGCAAAGGCGATGGCTCGCCCGTGCCCGAACCGGCCATTCAAACTGAAGACCCTTCGGACCACCAGTTTCTCGCGCTGCCCAACATTCCCGCTGGTCTCAAAACGATGCGCGACATCGCCCGCGAAAACCTCGCCGCCTCCAAACCGGGGTCTCTCGACGACTTTGTGCGCCTCAACGGCGGCCTGCCCAAGCGCGCACCGTTGGCCTTTACAATCCTCGCCACGACCTGTTCGAAATCAGCGGTGACCTTCCAGTCTGAACCGGGGCTGACGATTCCCGGGCTTCTTTGGCAGCCGCAAGGCACGCCGAAAGGCGCCGTGGTTTTGGTCTCCGAAAATGGAAAAATCGCCGCAGAAAAGGAATTCGACATTCCGGCGCTGGTCGCCGCCGGTTATGCCTGTCTGGCGATTGACGCCCGGGGCACCGGCGAGCTTAAGGGGCTGGATATTCGCCTGATGACTTATCTGGGCACTGCGCCGGCGTTTGCCATGGCCGTGGACGCGGTCGCCGCGGCGGAAACGATGGAGCGGTATTCACCGAACGTCGCGGTGATCGGTTCGGGACTCGGCGGCGCACAGGTGCCGATATTCGCAGCGCTGTTGAAGCCGTCGCTTGCTTATGTCGCGGGCCTGCAAGGCATGAAATCCTACGAGGAGGTGTTGGATTTTCCCAAGGAAGACCACGGCGTAAACTACCTGGCCATTCAACCGCGGGCCAACTACGGAGCCACCCTCGAAGCGTTGCGGGCCATGGTGAAGTGCCCGTCGGATTGGAGCATGCGCGGCGGCAACGACCCGGATTGGAAGAGTCACTTGCCCAGGCCGTAAAATTTTGACGCGGATTTCTCGTGATGAAGCGGCCAGCCGGCTTCGTTCGCAGTGAGGCAAAAATTTCGCGAACGTTTTTGTTTTCTTCAGCGCGCAAGTTTGATATGCTGTCCGGCAGCAGGGTTTGAGTGCCCGCATAAAGATGGCCAATCACGGGAATAAACATTTTCGCCACGCCGCTTTGGTTCCCCAGGCGCATCGTCCGCCCAGTGTCATTCCCGGCCTGGGGGTGGATGCTCCGGAGCTTCAGCAGGCCCGCCGTCTGTGGCAACTCAACCGTTTCGACGAAGCCCTGGCCTTGTTCGAGAAGGCCGTGCGCCAATATCCCCAGAACTTGGTGGCGCTGGTTGACGCCAGCCGCGCCTTGGGCGCCCGTTTCGAGATCACCCGGGCCGAGGAGATGCTCGATCGCCTGGTCAAGCTGAGCGCGCACAATCCGCAACTGTTGCATTTGGCCGGACAAAGTTACCGGATGATCTTTCGGCCCGAAAAGGCCATGCAATGCTTCGAACGTGTGATGGCGATGACCAAAAAGATCCCCGACGCCCAACTGGAGTTGGCCGTGCTTTACGAGCGCCGCCACCGCGTGGCCGAGGCCTATTCTCTGATCGAAGACTGCCTTCGCGCCGAGCCCGATTATCTGGAAGCCCTGTTGTTTAAAGCCAGGCTGCTTCGCCGGCTGAAAGACGCGGCGGCTGCGGAGGCCATTTACCGAAGTCTCGCCGCGAACGACGAGGCGCTCCCATTGGTCCGCGCCCAGGCTTGGACGGAAATCGCCCAAAAACTCGACCGCGAGGCAGACTATGACGGCGCCATGGCGGCGATGCTCCAAGGCAAAAAGTTATTAATGGCCGCCGAAGGTTCCCTTCGAACGGAATCCGAAGCGTTGCAGCGCTACCTGCGCGACCTCGCCGAATCCTTGACTCCTGCCCACTGGCAGAGATGGGTTGAGGCCGGGAAAGCCTTTCCGCGCCAAAACATGGCCGTGCTGGCGAGCTTTCCCCGTTCCGGCACGACCCTGCTGGAGCAGGTTCTCGACAGTCATCCCGGCCTCGTCAGCTCCGACGAACGCGAAGCCTTTGGCCGGGACATTTTCCCCGCCCTCTGGCGCACCGGGAATATCCGTGTGCCGACCGCCGGGATTTTGGACGGCATTCCCCGGGAACAATTGGCGGCCCAACGCGACCGCTATTTCGCCTATATGGCGGCGGCATTGAACGAACCCATCGGCGATCGCGTGCATCTCGACAAGAACCCGACGATGACCCTGCTCCTCCCGGGCATGTTAAGACTGTTTCCGGAAACGAAATTGCTCATCGCGCTGCGGGATCCGCGTGACGTCATCCTCAGTTGCTTCATGCAGTACCTGCCGCTCAACAGCAATAGTGTTTGCTTCCTTACGCTGGAGCGCGCCGCCCGGCGCTACGCTCACGACATGGGCATTTGGCGGAAGTTTCGTGAAAGCATTTGCACCCCCTGGCTGGAGGTTCGTTACGAGCATTGCGTCCTGCACCTCGAGCGGGAAGCGCGGCGCGCGCTCCAGTTTCTCGAATTGCCCTGGGACCCGCAAGTACTCGGTTACCGCGACCGCCTGAAAACGAAAGCGGTCAGTTCGCCCACCTACGAAGCCGTCAGCCAGCCGCTTTACACCTCCGCTATCGGCCGCTGGAAGAATTATCGAAAGTACCTTGAGCCTTGCCAGGAAATCCTCCAGCCCTGTTTGGACGCTTTCGGCTATGAGCCGGCTTGCTAACCCAAGTTCTTTGCTTCGTCCACGGTCGATTCGGACGGCCGTGCGGCTCTTTCAGGGTCGGCGGAGCTTCGGGACCCGGCGCTCAAGGCTGGCGAATGGGCGCCGCAGGAGGCGCGCACAACCAGGGTCGCTGGCAAAATCACCTGGCGGGCCATCCGCGACGGGTCATTGAGGCGATCCAACAACAGTTGCGCCGCCGTTCGCCCTATTTCTTCGGCGGGCTGCGCCACAGCCGTCAGCGGCGGGCGCAATGATGTTGCCCACGGCATGTCGTCAAATCCCAGCACGGCCACCTCGTCGGGAATTCGCAGGCCGCGTTCGTGAATGGCTTGCAGCGCTCCCAACGCCATCAAGTTGTTGGCAATCAGCACCGCCCGCGGTGGCTTGGCCAGTCGCAGCAACTGACCCATCGCCGCGTGGCCGCCCTCCTGACGAAAATCACTGTGAATGACGAGGAAATCCCGGGGAGTTAACGATGCCTCCCTGAGTGCATCGTAATACCCGGCCAATCGTTCCTGGGCGACGCTGATTTCAGCCGGCCCGTTAATGAAGCCGATTGCTTTGTAACCGTGAGACAGCAAGTGCCTGGTCGCCTCGCGCATGGCCTCCTGGTTGTTGCTGCGCACCAAGTCCACCTGAAAGCCCCGAGGCGTTCGGTCCACCGCCACCACGGGAATTTTCCAAGCCTGGAGAGATTCGTAATTGGCTTCGGGGCCATTGTTCGGAATGAGAACCAAACCCGCAACTTCTTCCCCCCGCAGCACCGCAAGCTGTGTTTGTTCGCGTTCCGCCAACCCGTCCGAGTGCGCCAGCAACAAGCTGTACCCCTCCCGGCACAGCACGTCTTCGACCCCATGCACCACGCTCGTTAAAAAGGGGTTCTGCAAATCTGGAATAACGACGCCAATGACTTTGCGCAGGCCGACGCGCAAATAACGAGCCAACCGGTTGGGTTGATAATCAAGTTTCTGTGCAGCCTCCGTGACCAGTTCGCGCACCTTTTTCCGGACTCCATTCTGACCGGCCAGCACGCGCGAGACGGTTGCCGTGGACACGCCGGCGCGCGCCGCAACATCCCGGATGGTGATGGTTGTTTTCAACCGTCGGAATGATGCGCGCTTGTTCGACTTCCGTCTGGACATGGCGGAATCGTAAACGATTACATCAATCCCGTCAACGGAAAATCGCCATTGACATTTTTCACGGTAAATGTTTACTCTCAATTAAATGTAAACGTTTACACCTTGGAAACTATGAAGCACCACATTATCCCGGCATTGATTCTTATGACTGTCTCCGCAACGATCACCCACGGTTCAGACACCGCAACTTTCAGCGAGGACGTTGCGTTTCTCCGATCCCACACTGATATCATTGTGCTGAGTGATGAGAACGGTCTCGCCAAGGTGGCTATTGCTCCCGCCTGGCAGGGCCGTGTCATGACCAGCACGGCCGGAATTGATCCCGACCGCAGTTTTGGCTGGGTGAACCGCGCGTTGATCGCTTCGGGCAAACTTGTCCCCCACATGAACGCCTTTGGAGGTGAGGACCGGTTATGGCTGGGGCCGGAAGGGGGGCAGTTTTCGGTCTATTTTGCCAAAGGAGCAAAGTTCGAGTTCACGAACTGGTTTGTGCCCGCGCCGTTTGACACGCTGCCGTTTAGAACGGTCAGCCAGTCCCAAAACCGCGCTTCTTTTGCCTTGGAGTTTGCGCTCACCAATTACTCGGGCACTCAATTCCAAGTGGCGGTGAACCGCGAAGTTCGTCTGCTGGACACCGCTGCCGCCTGGGAGAAACTCGGCCTGGCACGCTCGGACAAGGCCAGCCTCGTGGCCTACGAAACGGACAACCGCATCACCAACACCGGCCGGAAAGCGTGGAAAAAGAAGTCCGGGCTGCTGTCGGTTTGGATTCTCGGCATGTTCACTCCTTCGCCCTCTGTCACAATCGTCGTGCCGATCAAGCCGGGACCTGAATCCGACCTGGGTTCGAAGATCACTTCTTATGCCAGCTTCGGGGTCATCCCGCCGGAGCGATTGAAAGCGGAGGAAAACTTGATCTACTTTCGCGGTGACGGGAAGTTCCGCAGCAAAATCGGCATCAGTCCCAAGCGCAGCAAGGGCGTGCTGGGGGCTTACGACGCGGACAATAAAGTCCTGACCATCGTGCAATTCGACCAGCCCGCAGGTGTGACCGACTATGTCAACTCATTGTGGGAGTTGCAGAAGGATCCTTACGGAGGCGACGTGGCCAACAGCTACAACGACGGGCCCGTCGGGCCTGGACAGCCGCCGTTGGGGCCGTTTTTCGAGATGGAGTCTTCCTCTCCGGCCGCCAGTCTCGCCCCGGGCGTGAGTCTGGCCCATCTCCACCGCACCATTCATCTAACCGGATCAGAAACGGCCCTGGACCCGGTGGCGCGCGCTGTTCTCGGCGTTTCGCTGGCGGAGATAAAATCAGCCTTTCACTCGAACTAATTCCACCCCATGACTTCCAATAAAAAGCGCATGTTCGTCACCGATGACGGCAAGAGCGTGGTGTTTACCTTTTGCATCGTCAGCTCGTTGTTTCTCCTTTGGGGATTCTGCAACGGAATGATTGACGTGATGGACAAACACTTTCAGGAAGAGCTGCATTTGACGTTGTCCCAATCCGCCTGGGTGCAGTTTGCCCACTATCTTGGTTACTTCTTGATGTCATTGCCAGCCGGCTGGCTGGCCATCAAGCTCGGATACAAGGGCGGGATCATCGCGGGCCTGCTGTTGGTCGCTTGCGGCGGCTTTTGGTTTATCCCGGCGACGCACCTCGCGGTCTTTTGGGCGTTTTTGCTCGGGGTTTGTTTGATAGCGTCGGGCCTCACCTTTCTTGAAACCATCGCCAATCCATACACGACTGTGCTGGGGCCAAAGGAATACGCGGCCACGCGCATCAATCTCGCCCAGTCGTGCAACGGCATCGGCTGGATGTTCGGGCCGATCGCCGGCGGCTTGTTCTTCTATTCCAAGGACGCCGCCGGGAATAGCACGGGCAGTCAAACGCTCTGGATTCCTTATGCCGGGGTGGCCGTGCTGGTCATGGTTCTCGCCCTGGTGTTTTTCTTCGCCAACGTCCCCGATATTAAAACCAAGGACGATTACCATATTGATGACAAGGATGCCGGAACTGACGTGGCGATCGTGGCTGAAAGGCAAATCAATCGTCGCCTGGTCTATTTTTTGTTGTTGTTCAACGCGTCCGTTCTGGTGGGCGTCATGGTCATGATCCTCTGGGTGATTCTCAACACTGTAGGCGCCAGTGATGCCGCGATGGCCAGGACCTTGTGGACGGTTGGCGGCACCGCATTCGCCATTGCCGCCATTGCCCTCTTCCCGGCCGTGCGCAAAATCTCGCATCACAGCATCTGGTCGCACCCCCACTTTTCCGGCGCCACCCTGGCGCAATTCTTCTACGTCGCCGCCCAGGCCGGCATCTTCAGTTTCTTGATTAACTACATGACATCCGAAGTTCCCGCCCTTCCCCAATCCTGGACCTCCGGTTGGATGAAAAGCTGGTTCGACCTCAAGGACGGCGTTTTTCATTTCAGCGACAAAGGCGCTTCCAACTTGGCGTCATTTGGATTTTTCTGCTTTCTGGCCGGGCGATTCTCCGGGGCGGCCATTCTGAAAAAATTCTCCGCGCACAAGGTTTTGGGCCTTTACGGTTGCCTCAACGTGCTCCTTTGTCTGCTGGTTTTTCTGAAACTGGGCTGGCCCTCGGTGATTTGCGTTTTCCTGAGCTATTTCTTCATGTCCATCATGTTCCCGACGATTTTCGCGCTGGGCATCCACGGCCTCGGGGTCCGCGCCAAGAAAGCGTCGGCCTACCTGGTCATGGCGATCATGGGCGGGGCCATGCTGCCCAAACTGATGGGACACGTGGCGGACCTGTACGGCATGTCGCGCGGCTTCATCGTCCCCATGGTTTGTTTTGCTTTCATCGCATTCTACGCATTCAAGTGGCCCCAATACAGCAACGCGGAGTCAATGCAGGTTGCGGCGGGATCCGGCCTCCGCCGCGGCGACGGCGCATCGCTGCCGAACAAAGTTTCCGAATGAGCATAAAGAAAGTGACAAAGTGACCATGAAACCCATTGCAAAATCCCATCAAGCCTATCTCGTTTCCAGTGGAGATTTAAGGCTCTCCGCCAACCAGCAATGCTGGCCCGAACAGGCCAAAATGGAAGCCAGTCTGGCCAAGGCCCTGAAAACCGAGGACTGGACGGTCGTGCGGGCGCATCCATACGATGAGCAGAAGAAACATGGCTTCATCGATTCGCAGAAGATGGGGCTGGAGATCTTCCGCGAACTGGATCCTTCCGCCCCGATCATTGCCGCCGAAGCGGTTTGGCAATACAGCCACCATCTGCTGGGCGGGTTGTTCACACATCAAGGCCCGATTCTGACCGTGGCCAATTGGAGCGGCACCTGGCCGGGGCTGGTGGGCTTGCTGAACCTTAATGCGTCGCTGACCAAGATGGGCGTGCGCTACAGCACGCTTTGGAGCGGGGATTTCCGCGATGCCTTTTTCCGGGACGGCTTGCGCCAATGGCTCACCAAGGGCGTCGTGACACACGATCAAAGCCATGTCAGGAATTTCGACCAGGTAAGAATCCCGGAGGAGGACCGGGGCATTGGCCGGCGCGCGGCCGCCGAATTCAAGGGACGAAAGGCCATCATGGGTGTCTTTGATGAAGGCTGTATGGGTATGTTTAATGCTATTATCCCGGATGAATTGCTCAACCGCGTTGGCGTCTTCAAGGAGCGCCTGAGCCAGTCGTCCCTCTACGCCGCCATGCTACAGGTCCCCGACTCCGAGGCCTCCCAGACGCTGGATTGGCTGCTGCGGAAAGGGATGAAGTTTAATTGGGGAACACGCGAAGACACGGAGCTGACCCGGCCGCAAACCTTGCAACAGTGCAAAATGTACATCGCCGCCCTCCGCATGGCCGGCGAATTTGGCTGCGACACCATCGGGATTCAATATCAGCAAGGGCTTAAGGACCTGGCTCCTGCAAGCGATTTGGCCGAGGGGTTGCTCAACAACAGCGACCGGCCGCCAGTGGCTGACGCGGGAAGCGGACGGCTGCTTTTCGCCGGCCAGCCGCTGCCACACTTCAACGAAGCGGACGAATGCGCCGGTTTGGACGGGTTGATCACTCATCGTTTGTGGACTCAATTGGAGTTTGCTCCCGAGAATACCCTGCATGACCTTCGTTGGGGGCAGCATGTCAAGGCCGACGGCGTGGATGATTTTGTGTGGGTGCTGCTGATTTCCGGCGCGGTGCCCCCGGCGCACTTAATAGGCGGCTACGGCGGCGCCGTCAGCGAACGGCAGCCACCCATGTACTTCCGTTTGGGCGGCGGCACCATCAAAGGGATTTCCAAACCCGGACACATCGTTTGGAGCCGTATTTTTGTTATGGATGGACAACTGCACTGTGACCTTGGCGTCGGCACAGTGGTGACATTACCCAGGGCCGAAACGGAGTTGCGCTGGCGCGAAACCACGCCGCAATGGCCTATTATGCACGCCGTCTTTCACGGCATCACGCGCGACCAGATGATGGCGAGGCACAAGTCCAATCATATTCAAGTTGTCTATGTTCCCGGTGTTGCGCAAGCACATCGCGCCTGTCGAATCAAGGCAGCCATGTTGTCTGAACTTGGCTTGCAAGTTCATTTCTGCGGCGATATCGAGATATGAAACCCGCACCTCCTAATCCGAATGACGGCCCATCCGACCTCATCACCCCAAACCGCCCCGTGCTCAATCGGCGAAAGTTCATTGTCACGACCGCAGCCGCAGCTTCGGCTTTCTCCATTGTGCCACGGCGCGTCCTTGGCGCAGGTGGCACTCCTCCAAGTGAGAAACTAAACATTGCCGGCATCGGCGTGGGCGGCATGGGCGCAAACAACCTCGAGAATCTCAAAGGCCAAAACATCGTGGCCTTGTGCGACGTGGACCACGATTACGCGGCCCCGACTTTCAAAAAGCATCCTAATGCCCGCATGTGGACCGACTATCGTGAAATGCTGGAGAAGCAAAAGGACATTGACGCCGTTGTCATCGCCACTCCCGACCATACACACGCCGTCATCGCCATGGCCGCGATGCGTGCGGGCAAACACGTCTATCTTCAAAAACCGCTGACACACGATGTTCACGAGGCCCGGACACTCGCTCTCGCCGCCGCCCGGTACCACGTTATCACCCAGATGGGCAACCAAGGTCACTCCGCCGATGGCGTCCGCAGCCTGTGCGAATGGATCTGGGACGGCGCCATCGGCGACATCCGGGAGGTTCATGCCTGGTGCGACCTTTCCTACTATCCGTGGGGGCACGCTTATTGGAGCTCAAAGTATGGCCAACGCCCGGGCGACACGCCCGCCGTTCCGAAATCACTCAACTGGGATTTGTGGCTTGGCCCGGCCAAAGAACGCCCTTATCACCCGGCGTATCATCCATCGGTCTGGCGTTGCTGGTGGGATTTTGGCTGCGGCATGATGGGCGATCGTGGCGCGCACACGCTCGATGCCGCGCTCTGGACACTCAAGCTCGGGCATCCCACGAGAATTCACGCCTCCAGTTGTGGAGGCAATGCTGACGTGCATCCCGTCTCCGCCATGGTGACCTACCAATTCCCTGCGCGTGGAGAATTGCCGCCGGTCAAACTCACGTGGTGGGAAGGTTTGCGCGCCCCGCGGCCCGAAGGGTTGGATGATGATCTCGAAATGCCGCGCGAAGGCGGCATCATTTTCCACGGCAGCAAAGGCAAGATCATGGCCACGTACATGGGCGGCCGGCCGATGCTGTTGCCGGCGAGCCTCCATCGGGAATACCGGCGTCCAGCCAAAAGCCTGCCGCGGGTCGAAGGAGAAAATCACGAGATGGACTGGGTGCGGGCGTGCAAAACCGGGATGCAGCCAGGCTCGAACTTCGAATACGCGGGCCGGCTGACGGAAATTTGTCTGCTGGGAAACATCGCCAAGCGGACAGATCTTCCCTTGCAGTGGGATGGCGCTTCGATGAAATTCACCAACGCCCCGGAAGCCAATCAGTTTGTCCGAACCGAATATCGTCAAGGCTGGAGCTTGTAGCCGCACCTTTCATCGCACGGTCAATCCAGCCCATGAAAAGGCTAATATGAACAGCCGCGAACGGGTCTTCGCTCATTTGAGCGGTCAGCCGGTGGATCACCTGCCTCTGATGCCCATCACCATGCAGTTTGCCGGCAACCAGATCGGTGCGAAGTATCGGAACTATTGCACCGATTATCGCGTGCTCGTGCGGAGCCAGATTCACACCGCCCAAGTGTTCGGCCTGGATTACGTGAACACGATGTCCGATCCGGCGCGCGAAGCGGCGGATTGCGGCGCGGTCGTCGAGTATTTCGACGAGCAACCTGTGGCCATCGTTGAAGACCGGGCGCTGCTGACAGACATAACCCAACTGGCCCGGCTGAAAATACCGGACCCGCTGGGCGGCGGACGCATGCACAACGGCATCAAGGCGCTCGCCCTCTTCAAAGAACAGATTGGCCGCGACAAGATCATCGAAGGCTGGGTCGAGGGTCCAATCGCCGAAGCGGCTGACTTGCGCGGCATCAACGCCCTGATGACGGATTTTTTCGATGACCCGGCTTTCGTGCGCGACCTCTTCTCCTTTGTCGTTGAAATGGAACTGCGATTTGCCCGGGAGCAGGTGAAAGCGGGGGCGGACATCATTGGCATCGGCGATGCGGCGGCTTCGCTGGTCGGGCCGGACATTTATAAGGAGTTTGTATGGCCTTATGAGAAGCAACTGGTGGACGGCATCCACGCTCTCGGCGCGCGCACGCGCCTGCACATTTGTGGAAACACGCGTCACATCGTCGCGGGCATGGGCCGGTTGGGCTGCAACATCGTCGAAGTGGACTCGCTGACGCCAATGGCTCTGGCCCGCGAGCAAATGCCCCGACAAATCATCCTGGGCAATCTCAATCCTGTTGTCATGCTGCGCAACGGCACTCCCGAGGCCATCACCGAGGCCGTGACACAATGTCATCGGGATGCCGGTGGCCGTTTCATCGTCGGTGCCGGCTGTGAAATTCCGCGCGACACCCCGGCGGCGAACTTGCAGGCGCTGTGCGACTATGCGCGGCTTTCAAGCCCGGAAGGCGCCGCCCAACCCGATCAATCTAAAAAAACGACAGGCTCTTAGAGAATCTGGACGCCCGCACCCAAAACTCCCGCCCCGCCTTCGGCGACGAGGCTTCTTTCCAGCAGGGCCGCCGCCATTTCTCGTCTCTGTCCAATAAAGTGGAGTGCAAATGGATGTGATTTTACGAGATGATTGTTCTTGAAGTTTTTATTCTCACTTTTATTCTTGCTCATGTATGGCGAGCAAACTCAAACGAAAAGAATTTCCGTTCCGGACGGCCTGTTTTACAAAGCGGGATGGACGGCAACTGAGGAAGTCAAATCGCTTTAAAGGGGTTGCGTAATGCCGGCGCACGAAGCAGCCAGCCTTTCTGTTCGTTGGGAGGTGCTCAAAGCCGAGGGCGCGGTATTGCTGACGTTGCACGGTGGACTGGACGAGGTATCGACACCCACCGCGTGGGAAGCCTTGGAGAAGGAACTAAAGGGCGCCGGCGTTTCCAGTCTGGAGATAGATGCGAGTGATTTAGCTTATTGCGATAGCTCGGGCCTGGCGTTGCTTTACTATCTTTACGCCGGGCGGATGACGCCCGGAGCGACGGTTCGCATCAGCGGGCTGAGTTCCGAGTTGCAGAACCTCTCCGGCAGTTTCTCGATGGAGGACTTTCAAGCCTTGCGGGCGCACAAACCGCGCTGTCGATCCTTTCCCGAAGAGGTGGGCGCCGCAACCCGGTCGTGGTTGCGCGATTTGCGGGAGCAGGTTGAATTCATCGGCGAGGTCACGGTGAATTTGGCGGCCAGCGTTTTCCGGCCGCGCCGAATGCGCTGGAAGGAAGTGTTCCGGGTGTTCGAGACCGCCGGCGTGAACGCGCTCCCGATCGTGTCGCTCATCACGATGCTGGTGGGCATGGTCATCGCGTTTGAGTCGGCGCAGCCGCTGGCAAAACTCGGGGCGCAGGTTTTCGTCGCCAATTTGCTGGGATTGGTCATGTCGCGCGAGTTGGGGCCGGTCATGGCGGCGATCATGCTGGCGGGCCGCTCCGGCTCGGCGTTTGCAGCGGAGTTGGGCACCATGAAAGTGAACGAGGAATTGAACGCCCTGCAAACGATGGGCTTGTCGCCGATCCAATTCCTGGTCGTGCAACGCGTCATGGCCGGTATTCTGTTGACTCCGATCCTGACCATGTACGCGATGTTCGCCGGGTTGCTGGGCGGCGTGCCGGTGTTGCTGGGATTGGGATTTCCCCTGCGAATGGTGTTGCAGCAAATTCAAACTGGAGTTCACTATGGCGATCTCGCGGAAGGCCTCTGCAAAAGCGTGGTCTTTGGAACGATCGTCGCCTCCGTGAGCTGTCTGCGGGGCCTCCAGACCGGCGTGGGTCCGCGGGCCGTCGGAGACGCCACCACCCGGTCGGTGGTCAGCAGCATTCTGTTAATTATCCTTGCCGACGCGCTCATTGCGTCGGTCACTTATACGTTGCGAAAATGATGGAAACCGCCGCCAGTCTGATTGTGGTGCGAAACCTGACGGTTGGGTATGCGGGCAGCGTCGTTTTGGAGCGGATCAATTTTGAGGTGCGCCGCGGCGAGGTGTTCGCGATTCTCGGTGCTTCAGGCTCGGGCAAAAGCACGCTGCTGAAACACTTGATCGGGCTGCATCGGCCCATTGCCGGGGAGGTGCTCATTTCCGGGGACAACCTGGCCAGCGCCGAAGGGCCGGAGCGCCTGCGCATCCTGCGCAAGTTCGGGGTGCTGTATCAAAGCAGCGCGCTGTTTGGTTCACTGAGCGCGATTGAAAACGTCCGCCTGCCGCTGGATGAATTTACGAACCTGTCCGAAGACGCCAAAGACCTCATTGCGCTTTCCAAATTGCGGTTGGTCGGTTTGGAATCCGCCGCAACGAAGTTGCCCGCTGATTTGAGCGGCGGCATGCAGAAGCGCGCCGCCATCGCACGGGCCATTGTGCTCGATCCCTGCATCCTGTTTCTGGATGAGCCATCGGCCGGCCTTGATCCCATAACGTCCGCCGGCCTCGATGCGTTGATTCGAGAACTGGCCAAAGGTCTTGGCATCACGTTCGTGATGGTGACGCATGAATTGGCCAGTATTTATGCGGTGGCGAATCGTGTCATCATGCTGGACCCAAAGGTCCGGGGCATTGTGGCGGAAGGGCCGCCGTCCTATTTGCGCGACCATGCGGCCCAATCCTGGGTGCGGCATTTCCTGAACAGGGAGGCGGCATGAGCGAGCAGGCCAATAATTTCAAAATTGGAGTATTCGTGCTCATCGGTCTTGGACTCTTCGTCGGCGCGTTGTTTGCGCTGGGGATGGGAAGCTGGTTTGTCAAGGGGGACATGTTCGAAACTTATATCGACGGGGGGGTTGAGAATCTGTCCGTCGGGGCGCTGGTCAAGTTGCGCGGAGTGACCATTGGGAAGGTCACTGCCATCAATTTCATTGACAAGGAACAACCGCAGTACAAGGGACAGTCCGTCCTCATTCTTTTTGAGGTTCCCCGAAGCGCCGGCGTAATAACTTCAACGGACAACGTCCAGCAAATGCTGGACAAAGAAATCGCCCGCGGTCTCCGGGCCACAGTCCAGGGGCAGGGCTTTCTCGGTCCCAGCCTCGTCATGCTGGAATATGTGGAGCCGAAACTCTACCCGGTCACGCCGGTGCCCTGGACCCCGAAATATTATTATATACCCTCGGCTCCCAGCCAGTTCGCCCATGCCTTTTCCGCCCTGGAGAGAATCCTCCTGAACACGGAGGACGTGAATTTGCCCGACTTGGTGGCCCGCACGCAAAAGCTGATCGAGACGGCAAATCGCCTGGTGGACAACATCAACCGGATCGATTTTGATCGCCTGGGCACCAACGCCAGTTCGCTCATCATCGAATTGCGCGAAACCAATCGCGGTTTGCAGCGCACACTTGCGGACGCGCAGGACGCGATCAAAGGGGCCGACCTGCCCACGGTGAGCCGGGAGGCGCAAGCGCTGGAGGTGCGATTGTCCAGCGCAGCCATCGAACTGCGCCGCGTGCTGGCCAGCGTGGACACGGTCGAATTGAACGCGTCGCTGGCCAACATCAGGTCCGCCACCGAGGAGTTGACGCTCCTGCTCCATAACCTGGAACAAAGGCCCTCCTCGGTATTGTTCAGCAAACCACCGAAGCCGGCGCACAGCGTTGAGGAGCCGGCCAGGAAATGACTCATGTCTAAAGAACATCCAAACCACCCAATGCCCGAGCCTGCGGCGCACATCCGCTTTTGCTCATTCGTCCTTTTGGCCCTTGGCTCTGCGGCCCTGTGCGGTTGCGGTTCCGAACCGGTCTGGAAAAGCCAGAGTTTTGCTTTTGCCCTGCCGGCTGATCCTCCGGCCACGGGATCGAAGACGAATGTTGTGGCGTTGCGGCGCGTGACGATTTCGCCTCTTTTCCAAAGCCGTTCATTTACTTATAGAACGGCGGAGAACACTTACGAACATGATCCTTACGCCGGGTTTTTTGTTCCGCCCGGGCGGGCGCTCGAGCAGCCCATCTGCGCCTGGCTGCGGGCGGGCGGGGCGTTTGGCTGCGTCCTTGAACCAGGGAGCGGCCTGAATCCTTCGCTGGTGGCGGAGGTTTGGGTCAACGCACTGTATGGCGATTTTCGAAAGGCGGCCCAGCCGGCCGGGGCGCTGGAGATTCATTTCATGCTTTACGAACTCAACCGGGACGGGACGGGGCGGGTTCTGATGGACAAGGTATGCGCCAGCCGCACCCCAATGGCCAGGGCGGCGCCCGCAGCTTTGGCGGCCGCCTGGGACGCGGACCTTCGCGCCATCATGGCAGAGATCAATTCCGAGTTGAAGCGGCTGCCCTTGAATTAATCAATCCCTTTCGCACGACGCCGCCAGTTGGCGCGAGGCCCTGTATCGCGCTCTCAGCCTCCGGTCGGTCACGACTTGGGAAACCGTTTCACCAGTCACCGCGAGCACCCCGAACAATGGCAGCGCAAAAACCAGTCCGGTTGCTCCGGCGACTGTGGCGCCGAGGAAGAGCATCAATACGCTGAGCAAAGGGTGAACGCGAAGTTTGCGGCCTATGGTAAGCGGCAAAAAAACAAAATCGTCGAGTATCCGGACACCCAGGAACAGACCCAGGCAGGCGTAAGCCGTCCAGGGCTGTTCGGGAAAGTCCGTGGCGGCCACCAATACAACCATGATGCACCCGGCGATGGATCCGAGATAGGGAACCCAGGCCATCACGGCGGCGGCCAATCCCAACCAGAAGGCGTGGGCAATTCCCAGCACCGAGAGTCCCAGCGCCAGACAGCCGGCCTCCAGAAACGTGAGCACCAGCAACCCTTGAAAATAGTTTTGGAGACTGGCGTCCAAATGGGAAAACAGCAGCAGCGCTTTTTCAAAAAACGCATTGGGCACGCTCTTGATGAGGTATTTCTTCAACCGCGCGGAGTCGGTCAACATAAAGTAGGTGATATAGGGAACGAGCAACAAGGACGGCAGCCACTCCAACAACTGCAGGGTGACCGGCAAAAGATTCTTTTTGACGAACCCGTCGGTGAATTGGCGGACGTTTTGGTCATCCATTTGCGCGCTTAAATTCATTCTTTTGAACATCGGATTCACCCTTTCCAGCGACCCGGTGGTCTTCCTGACCAGGTTCTGTCCGCCTGCCAGATACCGGGCAAAACTGCTTTGCCACGTCCCGGCCTTTGCCAGGAAGAGGAGGGCGAGGACCAGAAGGCTTGCCGCCACGATCGCTTGCAGCAGGCAGACGGCTTTCGCGGCCGTCTCGCGACGCACGCCGTAAACCACAAGGGCGTCCACGACCGGACGGAGGCTGTAGTAAAGCAGGAGCGCCAGCAGGACGGGCAGGACGAGCCAGATCATTTTCTGGAATAAAAGGAGCAGCAGGCAGGTGCTTAAAATGACCACCAGCAGAGTGACGGCGCCAGGCTGGGGGAAAGGCTTCACAAAGTCGGAAGGTGTTTCTCGTGTTGCAGAAGTTGCCGCGCCCGCCGGCTGAGGATTCGGGCGAGTTCAATCAGCACCTTGACCCCGATACTTTTGTTTTTCATCAACAAGGTGGAAAACTCTGCTTGAAACAAGGCAATGGTTACGGTGCGCTCCATGGCCACAACCGTCCCGCTGCGCGGCCCCTCGTCGAACAGAGCCAGCTCACCCACCGATTCGCCGGGGCCAACGTCCAGGAGAACCGTCTTCAGCGCCTCGTTGCTGGGGTCCACCCGAAGCCTGCCGCTGACGACTATGAAGACTCCGTGTCCGGGATCGCCCGCCTCGAAAACGATCTCATCCTTCTCGTAAACACGCTCATACAAGAGTTCATCCACCTCCAGAATCTCCTTGCGGGTCAGCTTGTGAAAGATCGGGATGCTCTTCAACATCTTAACCTTCTGCGCGTTCGTATCAGGACTGAAGAATCTCATTTCTGAATGCTTCCAATGTTTCCGCCCATTCCCCCACCCCTTGATTCTGCGAATTAAATTCCGTCCCGATCGCGACTCTGCGAGCGGAATGCCAGCCAGATGGTGGAAATCAGGCCCACGCCTTTGAGAATCTTCTGCAACCAGGACGTTTTTACGGCGGCCTCCGCGCGCTTGCCGCGCCGGAGGGTCATCAGGCCCGCCAACAGCACCGCGGCTGACGAGGCGATGGAACTTAAGGATTTGGCCCTGTCGGTGAAGGTGCGAATGTCCGCCTTCAGCGCCGTCATATCGCCGACCATCAGGGCGCGGTTGAGTTCGCTTTCCGCAACCAAAAGTTGTTTGCGCGATTCGAGCGGGTTCATTTAAGGATTTTTTCCAAACATTCGCGATCCTTTCGGAGTTGATCCAGTGAGGCGGAAAGCACTTCCCAGCTCCGCAGCAGTCCAATGAGCCGCCAGTAAAGACAAGCCCCGGCCGCCCCGTAGAGGCCGGTCAATGTCAGGAGGACGACCGCGGGCGAGCAAGCGCGTAATAGGACCACAATGGCAGCCGTGAGCGTAATGCCGGCGAGCAGACCCAATACGGCCGCGCTAAGGGCCAAAAGCAAGGCGTGCAGGAGGCGCTCGCGCTCCTCCAGCACTTCCACTGTCAACAGTTCGAGCCGGTTTTCCCCGATGGTCAACAGTCGCCGCGCCAAATCTTTCGAGGTCGCGGCCAGTTGACTGAAACTGGCTGTGGATTCTTCCATGGGGCGATCAATCGCGGTCGCGGGAGCACCGGCGGCCGAGAAGATAACCGATGATCATCCCGAGGCCGACGCCGATGGCGATGGCTTGATAAGGATGTTCATGCACGGCTTCGTCGGCAGCTTTCGCGCCTGCAACCGCTTTGTCGCGGACATTGCCGGCGAATTCTTTGGCGCGCTCGAGCGCGGCGGCGAGACGTTTGCGGGCTTCCCCGACTTTTTCTCCGGCCACGTCGGCGGTGGCGGTCATCAAAGCGCGCGCATCCTCAGCCAGCGCGCCCATTTCATTGCTGGTTGCCTGTGTTTGTTTGCTCATATTTATTGTACTTTCTGTTTGTTTGCATTTTTCAGCGGCCCAGTCGGATTTGGGCATTTCAGTTTTTGCATGTCCCGATTCGACCGGTTGCTGTAAAGTTCAAGTGGCTGTGTGTCAAAATGTTAATGCTGTCACCGCAGTCTCTGACCGCGGATATTTGAAGACTTTCGTGGTTAAGGCAAGGAAAATCGGCGACAGGAAAATCGCCGGGAAAATGGCGGCGCGGGCGCAAGTCCTTTTATTGGAACCTTTCAGTTTGCAATGCTTTGATTTTGATTTTCTCAAGAGGAATCCGCCCCGAAAAAAAACCGTGAAAATTTCCGGGTTTTTCAAGTAAAAACGAAAGTTGTCAAGGGGAAAATTGCGCAAAAAAAGCCGTGAAAGTTTCGGCATTTTGCAAAGTCACAACATGTTGTCTGCAAGGCGGTTGCAAAAGAAGGATGAAGCCAGTATTTACAACAACACTGAAATGGGGAAAGCCGGGTCAGCCGCGAAGTATTTAACCACAAGGGACTGATCATGGAAGACCGGGGAAACCGCGGACTATGGACAAGTTGGCGCGACGAGTCCGCCATCGGGCGGACGGACGCAAAAGCTGGCTTGCGCCGTGGCGTCGCCTTGAAGTCTTGACACCGAGGCGCTTTTGGCGTCTGATTCCGGGCATGAATTCTTTCCTTTTGATCGTTGAATTGCCAAAACCCCCCGCCAATGAGCACAAACACAGGCAGGCGGAATGGTTGGACTTCCTGCAAAAATTAGAGCTCCCCACTGCAGAGGGTGACAAAAAAATTCAACGGATTGCCCCCAATGTGTGGCAGATCCCTTCAGGCAATGGGTTGACGTTTCTTTGCAAAACCGTGGCCCTGGCCAACCAGAAACAATATCCTTGCCGGGTTCTTGCCTGTGACGCAGAGCCGCAGTGGATTCTTGGACTCCTTGACGCCCCGATGCCGCCCATAGTGGCCTCATAGAACCCCTTTGGGTTCAATGGGTTGTGCATGGGGAACAATTCATATAAATCCCAAAACAAGGCGGGGCACTGCCGGGCATGGCCGGAATCAGCCCCCAAGGCGAAGGCACGATGGGCGCGCCGCCGACGTGGCCGTTATGGCGCTTTCAGAATGTAGAATTGTTGCCGGTCGCCAGGGGTCACCACGTTGGTGGCAATGATGGAGAAAGTGCCGCCGCTCAATGCATTGGTTGCCACAGGCGTCCAATTCGTCGAAGCCACATTTGTGCTCATCAGCACAACATAACTTCCGACTTCTCCGTTTGTGCCGTTGAGCGTCAAGTTTGTGGTGCCGGACAAGCTGACACCGGTAAGGACCGGCTGCGGCACCGTTGGCACGGCGTAGTGAAGGAGCACTTTCGTACCAGAAGTGACAACGGTGTAGTCGTTGCTGTTGGCGGGCGGGGTGGTCCAAGCCGGAGTGCCGTTAAAGGCGGAGGAAATGCTGCCGCCGGCAGCGGTTACGTTGAAGAGCACATAGTCAGCCGAGGCCAGCGTGCCGTTGACCGGGTTGATGACGATTTGAGCATTGTTGCCAGTCAGGACGCTGCCGCTGCCGCCCACCACTATTTGGTCATTCGTGCCGTTCGTGGTGCTGGTCAGATTAAAAATATTGGTGGAGGTTGCGCTGCCGAAGACAAGATTGCCGTTAAAGGTGAGCGGTGCTCCGGTGCCGGGATGGATGACTGAGGTGCTATTTGCCGACACACTGCCGGTGATCGTGCCGGCGCCCTGCAAGATCTCTTCTGCGCCCAACGCAAGGCCATTGGTGTTTTGCGACACATTCAATATCGCGCCCGGAGCCACAGTAATGAGGTTGCTCGTGCCTGAAATCGAGCCGTTGGCGGTAAAATTGAGCGTGCCATAGATGTTCAACAATCCGCCAGTGTCGGGCGATGTGCCGTTAATGGTCAATGCACTGTCCAAGTTGACCGTCGAGCCGTTGGTCACCGTCCAATCCCAACTGCCAGTACTTCCAAGACTGTTCGCGCCGTAAAAGCCCACTGTTTGCGGGCCGGTTCCGTTGAAGATCACGTCACCCAAGCCGCTGGCACTATTAATTTTAATGGATGCAGTGCTGTCCACGATGAAATTTCCACCCAATACCAGGGTGACGGTTCCAGCGCTGGCAGTGGGGTACCAAGTGATGTTGGTAATAGAAAGATTGCCGCCGACAGTCAAAGTGTTGCCCGAATACGGAAAATCTTCATTCGTCGCGCCGTTTCCGGTGATGAAGGTCATATTCCTTCGCACGGTGAAGGAACCTCCTTCTCCTGATCCACCATTCTTTCCTATCGCGTTAGGATAGTTCCAAATGAAGTCGTAAAAGCTTTGACCGCCCATCCCAGGGGGAACAAAGTTGGTTGGCCACGTCGGGGCAATCAGGCAGGTGGAGCCGTCATTCCAAGTCGCCGCCGGGATGGTGCCTTTGTTGGTAATCGCGGCCAGCACAAACAAACTGTTGCTGCGGAACGTGATGGCGCCGGGGACAAAGCTGCCGGGGGATCCATAGCCACCGCCGAAGAAGTTGTCACCGCTGGTGGCGCCATAGTTGGTCATCTTTCCGCCGCTTTCCACGACAATGGTCGCGCCACCGTCCATGCTGAATCCGCCAGATGAGCCATTCGACAGGGCGAGGGTGCCAAATACATCCAGATCAGTAGTGGTTTCAACATCGTTGTGCGCCAGTTCGAAGACTGAATGAAGATACAGGAACGTAGCATTGGTCTGGACAATGATTCCGTCGGCGACAAGACTGGACGTGCTGGACAAAGAATTGGTCACGGTGGTGCCGGACGGAATGGTGACCAAGCCGGTGTTGGCGTTCGGATAGCTGGTGCCCGCGATGGTGCCGCTTTCGGTCACCCACCCTGAATTGGTGTACATTTGCCAGGTGCTGGTGTTGCCGAGGGAATTGTTGGTGGAATTGTCCCAGACGCCGCCGCCGCCCGGGGCCAGAACGGGCGCGACTTGCCAGTCGCCGACGCTCTGTGCTCGCGCCAATGTGGTGTCGAGCGCCAGCAAGCCAACAACACAGAAAAAGGACGAAATAAGGGCCTCAAAACGAAGGGACATGTGGTTCGCGGTCATAATATTCTTGGCAGTTGTGCACTGATTTTAGGTTTGTGTTCTTTATCATGGTTAACCTACCACATTTCAGCGGTATCCACACTATTGATTTTGTGCATATCGCTTTGAAATCTGGGCACATTTGGGCCTCCCATTTTTCAAAAAAACCACCCTTCGCGCTTTCTTTACCACACTTATGGTTTTGATGCCTCATCCGCGGCGGAAGCGCTTCCGGGATTCCAATGACATTCCTTTACGGGGCGCGGCGCAGATTTTCCCAGCGCACGTTCCATTGGCCGTCCGACGGGAAACCGGGGGCGGAGTTGGCCGGGGCGCCGTCCCATCCCGCGGCCATCATCGCCACCGCATAAAGCAGGCTGCCGTTGCCGGGAAGATAGACGCCCAAACCGGGCCGCTGATAATTGTGGCCGTTGAGCGCGTAATGGTTCTTCGGCGTGTCCAAAAAAAGGGCGTCCACCGCCCGCGCCGGTTCGCCCAGACGCGCGGCGCACATCGCCAGCATGGGATAATCCCAGCCCCAGGTGCGCGGCCAATCCCAATTCTCCCAAATCCAGTCCAGGGTGCGGCGCATCGTGGGCGGATCGATGCCGGCGCCGGGCAGCAGACCCAGGGCGGCGGTGACGGACGGATGGTCGCGCGTCCATTGCTTTTCCGAATAGGTTCCGGCGGCGGTTTCGGCGAACAGATATTTGCCCTCTTCGAGCGCGGGCGCGGCCAGATGTTGCGCGACGCGGTCCCAGCCGGGATCGCGCGGCAGGCCGAGTCGCACGCGCCATTGCTGGGCGGTTTCCAGGCCCCAACGCCAATACGTCAATTCGAACGTTGGATTAAGCGTGTGGTCCCTGGGAAAAATTTCCTGCGCACATTGCAGCACCGGGCCAAGGTCGCAGCGGTTTCCGTTGCTTTCCCACACGGGGAAGCTGGCCATGAATTGCGCCGTCCGGGCGACTATTTCCGCGTATTTTTCCAGCGTGGCGCGGTCCTGATGTTCGCGGAAGCAGAGTTCCGCGTAAAAGATGGGATGCGGCTCCTGCCAGATCAAAAAGGGGCCGACGGGCGAAGGCGATTCGCGGCCCGACGGATCGGTCATCTTGGGCCAGCGCGCTCCGGCATAACCCTGGCGCCGCGCGGTTTCCCGGGCGCGGCCGAGGATGGATGGGTAGTAGCCGAGGCTTTTTTCCAGCAGCGGCAGCCGGTCCCAAAGCGCGAAATGGGCGGCGTGCCAAAGGTGCATTTCCAGATGGAATTTTCCCTCCCAACTGTTGCAGGTCAGGCCCGTCTCCTGCGGTGGAAGAGTGCCGGAACATTGCATGGCGGTCAGATATTGGGAAAGAACGACGCGGCGCTCCAATTCATTCCAGCGCGGGTCTTTGCTCCCGGAAAAATCCACCGCGCCGCCGGTGCTCCAGAAGTGTTGCCAATGCCGGGCCGCCGCCCGGCGCGTGGCCTCGAAACCAGGCGGCGCTCCCGCCATTGAAGCGGGGGAAAACGCGCAGACAAACTCGAGCGCCCCGGCGTCCGGGAGCGGCGTCAAGAGGAATTCGTGCCGGGCGGTTTGCGCGAGGCGTCCGTGTCTCCACCGGGCGGCGGCGTGATAGGAAGTCGTGTCGAGCCGGCGGTCGAACTGGCCGGCGTCCGGGCCGGCGGGCCGGAACTGTGTTTCATGCGCCTCCGGTTTCGTCCAGTCCGCGGTGACGGTGTCGCCCGTGCCATAAGGAAAGCGCAACGCGATGCGCACCCGCCCCTCCCGCAGCAGGGGCGAAACGACCCGCACCGCGATCAAATCGCGCTCCGGGTGGCAGACGGTCTGGACTTCGACCGGCTGGCCATCGAGGGAAAACCTGCTCAACAGGATCCCATTCCAAAGGTCCAGCTTTTGATCGATGCCGGACAGGTCATTGGTCCGGGCGGACGCGCCGTCCGCCTTTGTCAACACGAATCCGACTTGACCGAGATCGAGGCGGTGGGGATTTTCGCGCAGCCACGCTGTTTCCGGCGTGAGACGGCCGCCGGGGGCGTCGGCGTAAGGCACACTGCGTCCGAACGCGTCAAATTCCGTGAAGTGATACCGGTCGATGCTCCAGCCCGCCGGATTGGGAAAGCTGTGCCAGCCCCATTGCGACAGGGTGGAAAGGGGTATGGTATTGGTGAAGGAATCGGTGAAGGTTTGCAGGCCGGTGGCGTCGGTCGTGAAGGCGAAATCCCCGTTGCCGACGGACATGGGATTCCAGGGATCGAACGCGCGCAGTTCCGGGTTATGGCGGGTCACCAGCGCATGGCGGTCGATGCGCGCAGCGCAGAGGCAATGAGCGGCGGCCAGGCACCCGCAAAGGAGCAAGGTGAGCGGGCGCGCTGCGGGGGCCATCCCCATGGCGGTCAATGGCGGTTTTGCGCTGGCTGACATGGCGCCATTTAAACCCAACGGATTCTCCAATGCGATGCCGGATTGTTTGAGCCCTGAGCCTGGAGCCACCCCTCACTACTCAAGCCGACCGCCCGTAAAACAGTCGGGCGGCGGCAAACCAGCCTGCCACCGCCCGTCTTGAAAAACCGGATGAGTGTGTCAGACGCGCTTTTGAAGGCGACGCCATGCTCCCTGCAACAAAACCATTCCGCCGCCAAGCAAGGCCAACGTGTTTGGCTCGGGCACCGATGCGGGCGTCACGTCTGCCCAATCTGGGGCGATGAGAAGGTTACCAAAATCTTCAACGCCCGCAGACGACGACTGGGCTTTGAAGCCCACATCCGCCACCGAGGTTACAGCGGTCGTTCCGTTCTGCGTCGAGGTGGGCGTTCCTGGCTGCGGGCCGCCGGGCGTGGGGTCCAAATAAAGATTTGCAACCGGCGTGGAGCCAAGAGTCAATTCTTCGACGATGAAATAAGGGGTGTTCAATGCCAAAGTGCCGCTATAGGCGGCGCCAGTGTCGCCGGCGGCAGTTACGCCTATTTTCCAGCCGGTGCCCGAAGCACCCACATAAGTTGACATGGAATCGCTGCCGCCGTTTGGCGTGGTCGTTCCGGGATTCAATGCGGTAACATATTTGTTGGCAGTGGGCAGTGTGGTGCATTCGATGACAAAGGAATAATAAATGCTGCCGCTGGTCACGGCACTGTAGGTGTTTATAGTGGAGTTGGCGGCGACGCCTGAAGTATCAATCAAGTCGTTGCCAGCCAGTTCCTGCAATCCGGCATAGGGCAGATTAGCGCTGCCAATCGCCAAATCGGTGTTTCCCCCGGTCCACGCGACAAGGTTGCCAGGGTTGACCTTGCCGCCAAGTTGGGTTCCCGACGCGTAGTTGAAACCCTCTGAAAACAAAAGCTGGGCGTGGGCGCTTTGGCAGCACACGGAAATCATGCCGGCAGAAATCAACTGGCAGGCGACGAGGTGAAGTTTCATGGACTTGTTCATAGGTTTTTAGTCGTTGTTTACTGTTGGGCTATGTTTTACTAGAGCCATGTTCGCCCATTTCCGAAGAGAAAGCAACCAAATTATATCGTTAAGATGTGCGCGGAACATTGAAAATTATGCACTGCCGTCCCACGCCATTTTGCCTGGATTTTCATTCCATCCCCAAGAAAAGGCAAAAACGTTCGGAGCACGAGCCGGAGCCGGAAACCACCGACCGGAAAACGCCCTAATAATTGGTGTAGCCGTTGACCCGTTTGCTGCCTGCGTGGCCGTCAAAATAGAAGTAGTTCCGCACATCGGTATGCACCGGTTTCATGGCGATATAAGGCGCGGGTTCACCATAGCTGCCCGGGCTGAAGACACACTGCCAATCCAAGTCCGCCATCGCCCAGACCCCGGCCAGCGGCGCCAGGCTGGAGATATTGCCAAGACTGAGGGACGGCTGGTCCGTTGACTCATCGCCAAACGGAAAACCGGCGGCGGCCAGGAGGGAATTGGGATAACTGTTGGTGCGGGTGATGGAGTAGGAAAAGGCGTTGGCGTAATTATCCTTCGTTGGATTATAACTGGCCTGCGTGTTGCCAGGCAGGCCGTGGAAATAGGCGGGGCAAAGGAATTCCTGCACCAGATTGGTGGTGTCTTTGCCCAACGATGCCGGCCCCGGCATTTTCAGATAGACCGCCAGGTAAAAGGGCAGATATTTCTGGTAATCCTTAACGTAGCTGGGGTTGCAATAGATCGGCAGTTCACTCTCGGCCAAGCCGGCATAAGGGGTCGCGTTGGGGCCGGGCGGAAGCTTGTCCCTGAAGTCGTCGGTGTACATATGCAAGGCCAGGCCCATCTGCCTCATGTTGGACATGCAATTGGTCCGATACGCCTGCGCCTTGGCCCGGGCCAGCGCGGGCAGGAGTATGGAGGCCAGGATCGCAATGATGGCGATGACCACCAGCAATTCGATCAGAGTAAAACTCGCGGACAAGGTCCGTGTGTTTTTCATTCTGTGACTCATGCTGCTACTCTACAGCCGCCAGGAGAGTTAATCAAAGGGACTTTTGTGCAAATCGCCCTGAAATATGGGAACGCTGACTCACTTCGGGTTCCATCCCTCGCGGGCGCAGCATGGCCCGGCCGCCGGGCAAGATGTGACGCCGATTTGCCCTCCGTTCCCTTTTTTCACGCTTCTTTGCACGAGAACAAAGATGACTTCCAGGAGGAAACCCCATAGTCTGCCGCTGATTCACATGAATTACAAACTGCCATGAGCACCCGAAGAAACTGCTCCTTGAACCGTGTCCCGGCCCTGGCGTCGCTGGCACTCCTTGCCTGTTGCGTCATGTCGCAAGCCGGGACGTTTAACGTTCGCGACTACGGCGCGCAAGGCGATGGCCGGACGTTGGATTCCCCAGCCATCCAAAAAACCATCGATGCCTGCGCGAAGGCCGGCGGCGGCACGGTCCGGCTCGCTCCCGGCACTTATCTGAGCAAGCCGCTCTTCCTGCGCGGCAACTACATCACGCTTCAACTCGACGCCGGCGCCGTTCTCCTGGGCACGCAGGAATTCACCGATTACCGAAACTCCAAGGGCAAAGTCGTCGGCCTGATCAACGCCGACGGGCTGAGGAATGTTGCCATTTCCGGCGCGGGCATCATTGACGGCGCGGGCGCGCCGTGGTGGCCTGCGGTCAGGGAAGCAAAGAAGACCGGCGCTCCCGAACCGCGCCAGCGTCCGAAGATGGTCAATTTCAAGAATTGCCATGGCGTCATGGTGCGCGATGTGACCTTGCAGAATTCGCCCAGTTTTCATCTTATGCCGGTGGACTGCGAGGATGTCCTGATCGACCATGTGACCATCAACGCCCCGGCGGATTCGCCGAATACCGACGCCATCGACCCCAGCGCCTGCCGCAACGTTCGCATTCTCAACTGCCTCCTCGACGTGGGCGACGACAACGTGGCCGTGAAAGCCGGGCATGCCGTTGCCGGACGCGACTTTTGCTGTCAGGACATCATCGTGTCCAACTGCGACTGCCGGCATGGGCACGGCATCTCGATTGGCAGCGAAACGTCCGGCGGCGTCAGCCACTTCACCGTGGTTCATTGCACCTTTGACGGCACGACCAGCGGCCTCCGCATCAAATCGGCCCGCGGCAAAGGCGGACGGGTTGAAAATATTTTGTACAGCGATCTGACGATGAAAAATGTGAGGCGTCCCATCGACATCGCGTGCTATTACCCGAAAGTTCCCAAGGACGACCCGGCCCAACCCATCACCCCCTTCACGCCTGCGTATCACGGCATCCGCATCGAAAATCTCACCGGCGACGGCCCGGAAGGCGCCGGCCTGATCGTTGGCCTGCCCGAATCCCCGATTCGCGGCGTGACTTTGTCGAACGTCCATCTGAAGGCGGTGACCGGCCTGCTGGTGGAGAACGCCGGGGACGTGGAATTAACAGACGTCAAGATCGAGGTGAGTCAGGGCGAGCCGGTGATCATCAAGAACGCAAAAGTGCATTAACAGGCCATGTGGCCCGGGATGGCGCCAACGCCCCCTCCGGATCGAAATTGAACGAACCCATGCCAAGGAAGCAAAGATTCACGCGGCGCGTTGAAGGGTTTTGCCCCGCGCCCGCCCGCGCCGGGGTTGATTTTCCCACGCGCGCCTGCTATAGGACGGATCACTATGACCCGTAAACGACAGAAGAGAGTGCTGGTTGCGCTGGGATGGTACGACTACCGGCTGCACCGGGGCATTGAAAAGTTCGCGCAGGAACACCGCTGGCATCTGTCCAGCAACTTCGCGCGCGAGAAGGTCATTCCGTGGGGATGGGACGGCGACGGCATCCTGGCCTGGCTGGGGGCGGGCGACGACCTGGCGGAGTTCGTCAAGGACACGGCCAAGCCGACGGTGGATCTGAGTTTTCGCCGGCCGCACCTGCGCTTTGCCCGGGTGCTGGAGGACCACGCGCACGCCGCGCAATTGGCGGCGGAACATTTCCTCTCCCGCGGTTTCAGGCATTTTATGTTTTACAGCGATGAGGACAACTGGTCCTATCTGGAGCGGGGCGAGGGTTTTGTCGCCGCCTTGCGCCGCGCGGGTCACGACTGCGAGTGGCTGCGCTGGAACCAGGCCCCCGAATTCAACACCGGACGCGAACAATGGACGCGCAAAAGAAGCTGGCTGGCGGCCCGGTTGAAACAGGCGCCCAAGGCGCTGGCCGTCTTCGCCGCCAACGATCAGCACGCGCTGGAAGTGCTGGACGCCTGCGAGATGGCCCGCCTGGCCGTGCCCGAACAGGTGGCCATTGTCGGCGCGGAAAATTACCTGCTGGCGCCCGACGCCATGCGCACCCCCATCTCCAGCGTTGACACCAATTTGGAAACCCTCGGCTACACTGGCGCGGCGCTGCTGGAGGATTTAATGAACGGCAAACGGCCGTCGGCGCGGATCATTCGCGTGCCGGCCGTCGGCGTGATCACCCGCAAAAGCAGCGACCTCCTGGCAGTCAAACACAAAGGCGTCGCCAACGGCCTGCGCTTCATCTGGGAGCATTTCCATGAGCCGATCCGCGTCAAGGACCTGCTCAATGTCGCCGGCATGTCCCGGCGCGGCTTGCACAAGGCCTTCATCGAGAACATCGGGCGCACGCCCGGCCAGGAATTGCAGCGGTTGCGCATGGAGAAGGCCAAACGTTTGCTGGCCGATTCCGACCATAAAATCGAGGTCCTGGCCAGCATGTGCGGCTATCAAAGCGCCAACTCCTTTTCCGTCGCCTTCAAGAACACCACCGGCATGACCCTCAGCCACTATCGCAAATCCGTGGTCCGCCCCGCCGCCAAGGAGCAGTGACCGGCCGGTTAGGCCGCCGCCCGCTCCGCCCGCCGCGGACTTCGTCCGGGCGCGGTTTCCCGCTTTTCGGGCAGGGCCAGGTACTGGCGCGCGTTGCTGTGGCAGATGTTGCGGATCATCGTGCCGAGCAGGGCTTCGTCGTTGGGCAATTCGCCGCGCTCGACTTCCTGCCCGATGAGATTGCACAGCACGCGGCGGAAGTATTCGTGGCGGGGATAGGACATGAACGAGCGCGAATCGGTCACCATGCCGACAAAACGCGAGAGCAAGCCGATGTTGGACAGGGCGTTGAGCTGCCACTCGATGCCTTCCTTCTGATCCAGGAACCACCAGCCGGAGCCGAATTGCATTTTGCCGGGAATGGTGCCGTCCTGAAAACTCCCGATGACGGTGGAGAAAACGTAATTGTCAACAGGATTATTGTTATAGACGATGACCTTGGGCAGGCGGCCCTCGCGCTCCAGCAGATCGAGGTATCGCACCAGGGCCTGGGCTTGCGGAAAGTCTCCGATGCAATCGAATCCGGTGTCGGGGCCGAGTTGCTCCAGCAGCCGGGTGTTGTTGTTGCGAAGCGCGCCGAGGTGCAATTGCTTGACCCACCCTTTCTCCGCGTCCCATCGGCCAAAATGCAGCATCATGCTCAAGCCAAATTGCGCGTGCTCTTCCGGCGATGCCGCCTGGCCGCGGCGCGCCCGGGCAAAAATCGCCGCCGCCGTCCTGTCCGGGCAGGGGCTGGCCGGGCATTGATTGAGTCCGTGGTCGGACAGGCGGCAACCTTGCGTGTGGAAGTAATCATGCCGCCGCCGCAAGGCGGCCACGAAATCCTCCAGGTTGGCGATGTCCGTGTCGGCCGCCTGCTCCAGGCGGCTGACCCAGGCGTTGAACGCCGCCGGTTGGCTGACCGTCAGCGCCTTGTCCGGGCGAAAGGCGGGAAAAACGCGCGTGGCCAGGCCGTCGGCCGCGATCTTTTTGTGATGCGCCAGGCTGTCGGTCGGATCATCCGTGGTGCAGAGGGCGGTGACGTTGAATTTTTTCAGGATGCCGCGGGCGGTGAGTTCGGGGCGGGCCAGTTGTTCGTTGGCCTTTTTCCATACCCGCGCGGCGCTCTCCTCGTCCAACAGTTCGTCGATGCCGAAGTAGCGCTTGAGTTCCAAATGGGTCCAGTGATAGAGCGGGTTGCGCAGGGTGTGCGGCACCGTCGCGGCCCAGGCGCGAAACTTGGCAAACGGTTCGGCCGCGCCCGTGCAGAAATTCTCCGCCACGCCGTTGGCGCGCATGGCGCGCCATTTGTAATGGTCGCCTTCGAGCCAGATTTCGAAGAGGTTGCGGAACTGCCGGTTTTCCGCGATGTCTTTGGGGGGCAGATGGCAATGGTAATCGAAGATCGGCTGTCCTTCGGCAAATTGCCGGTAAAGCCGTTGCGCCGCGCGGTTGTGCAACAGGAACTTTTCGTCAATGAATTTCATGTCAGTCTCCGGCCAAAAAAAGCGGCTTGACGTGGCGTTCGTACAGATTCTCCGTGACGTTGGCCGCAACGGAACTCTTATATTTGTCAAGCGCTTTCAAATACCGTTTTCCCATCCTGGCGGCGATCTTGTATCCGACATGCAGCAATTGCCGCACGCTCCGGTTGTAAGCCGGATTCTTCTGGTCGTGCCTCACGGCGGAGACAAATTGCCCGCTGTCCCAGTGTTGCACCGCCGCCGCCGCCGGCAGGCGGCTGCGGTCAATGTCCAGCACCGCCGCGTAAGGCGCGCACAACTCGTCGATGTGCTCCAGCGCCTCGGTGTAAATCTCCCTGGCCATCGCCAGCCCGCCGTCGTCCGCCGCCGCCAGGCCGATGATCTCCTCCAGCCACGTCGTGCCGGCCGTCTTGAGATGAACGCCCGCCCCGCTCCGGCGCAAGGCCCGCCGAATCGGCCCGTAAATGGAGAATTTGTCACTGCCGGAATGAACGCTCAACTTGAGGCTGGCCGGAAAACCGTACTGTCGGATGGCAAACGCTATCACTGCCAGGTCCTCGTTGAACTCCTTCTCGAATTGGGCGATGTCGCCCACGTAATCAACCCCTTTGTTGAAGCGGCCCGTGAATTTGGGCGCGATGGTTTGCAGCGGAATGGCCTCGTCGCTCAGGGCCGCCAGGATGACCCGCAATTCCACCGGCGTTTGCGGCGTGTCCGTCTCGTCCATGGACACTTCGGTCACGAAATAGCCCGCCCCCTTGGCCTGCGCGATATGGCGGTAAATCTGGCCCGCTTCCAGCACGGCCAGCAGGTATTTCCGGGCGATCTTTTCCACGGTCGCGCGATCCGCCTCGGCCGTTCCATTGAACAATTCCGGGTGACGGTCCAGCAAGCGCCGCACTGCTTCCGGCGGAGCCGGCTGTCCGATCCAATCAGCCACGTCGATGGTGTAAAAATTGGAGTGCGGCAGAAATCGGTCCACCGTCTCCAGACGGATGTGGTCGGCATCCAGAAAGTAAGGCTTTTTCCAGCGCAGCGCCTTGACTGCGGCATCAACCGCCGCGCGGCTTTGGGCCGGTTCGGAGCCGATGGTGACGTGCTCGCGATTGGATTTGTTCCAAACCGGGACGATGTCAACGCCTTCGCCAGCGGCGCGGAGGCAGGTTTGCAACTGCGCCTGGGCTTGCCGCGCAAACCGGTCGCCCATCCCGAATGAGTACTTCCCAAGAGGCAAGAATTGATTCATCACAAGTTCTACTTTATGCAGCATAGCAGCCTTGGCCGCCAATGGACATGGCTTTTTTCTGCATTGTGCCATGAAAAATCGGCATTGCGGGGGGAAGCAGATTAGGGGAGCTTTGCCCAATTTTAATCCGTATGAGCCACGGAAACGACTCGCCAGACGCGTTTGTCTCGCAGAACCTGTGACGACCAGAACCGTTAGGATTGTTTCTCAGCGGCCATGGTATTGGGTTGGGATTCCGACGGCGGGGGCAGCGGCAGTTCCAGGGTGAAAGTGGCGCCCTTGCCGGGGCCGTCGCTCTGGCAGGTCAGCGACCCGCCCAATTGCCTGGCGGCCAGCGCGCCGCTGTGCAGTCCGAATCCGTGGCCGCCCTTGCGCGTGGTGAATCCGTGGCCGAAAATCCGGATCAGGTTTTCAGGCTCAATGCCCACCCCATTGTCAATCACAGAAAATTTCACCGTGCCGGCATCGCCGGGGGCGATGCGCAGGATCATGCGCTTGTCAGGACGGCCGCCGTCATCCAGGGCATATTTGGCGTTGTGGATGAGGTTGACCAGGATCTGCAGCACCTTGTGTTTGTCCACCAGGACGGGCGGGACGGGAGAAAATTCGCGGATGACCGAAACGCGGTGGCGTTCGAAGGCCCCGGCATTGAGCCGCAGGGCGTCTTCGACCAACCCGGCGGCGGGCAACAGTTGCTGAACGCCGACCAGCCTGGCATAGGACTGCTGCGTGGAGATGATTTCCTTGATGTGCTCGACGTTGGCGCAAAGGGAGGAAAGCTCCTCGCGAATTTTGTTCTCATCGGTGGCCAGGTACTCGGCCAGACTCGCCAGATAACCAGGCAACTGCCGGCCTTTGGGATCGTCGGTTAAAAACGCCGGCAGATCGGCGGCATGGGCCTGGAGAAGGGCGACCGCCTTGCCCAGCTTGGCGGCCTCAGAGTGCCGGAACTTGTCGGCCATGAGCGAGGCGGAGACGTTGACGCTGTTGAGGACGTTGCCGACATTATGCAGGACAGTGGTGGCGACTTCCGCCATGCCCGCAACGCGCGAGGCATCCACCAGTTCCTTGTTGGCTTGCTCGAGCCTGGCTTCGGCTTGTTTGAGGGCGGTGATGTCCTTGGAAATGCCAAAGGTGCCGATAATTTCGCCCCTGCCATTGCGCAGGGGCCATTTGGAGGACAAGCACCAGCGTTCGATGCCGTCTTTCATCACCTGGTGTTCGACCTTGCCGGTCAAGGCTTGGCCGGTGCGCATGATCTCCTGCTCGTCGTTGAAGGCGGCCCGGGCATCCCTGTCATCGTAAAAATCGAAATCGGTTTTGCCCGTGATTTCCTGGTCCGTGAGCCCGTGCCGGTTGAGCTTGTATCTGCTGCACCGGCGGAAGCGCGAGGCTTGGTCTTTGAAATAGATGGAGTCGGAGGCGTGCTCCAGAAGCGCGCGCAGGAACTCCTGATCTTCCGCCAGTCCGGGTTCCGATGCTTCATTTTTGGGAAGGTCCGGCGGACGGCGGGAGGCGGCTGCGGCCTGTGGCGGGCCGCGCCATTGGCGGCAGAGGCGGCTGGTCCAAGCCAGGAGGAGAAGGATTACCCCGCCCGCGGCGCCGACGCCGAGGGTGTTGGAATAACTTGTCGTCCAGCTTTGCGCCGGCAGTGGCGCTGTTGTCAACAATACCAATGTCGCCACTTCTGTCCACGGACAATAGGGTTCTCTTTTCATGCCTCTCGCCGCGATCAAAGCGGGCCGGATTGCCCTTTACAATGATTGCAGTCTGGTTATCGGCGCAAAGATGGAACCACTTAATCGTTTCCCAAGCGAAGGCCCCCTCCTTTGACGGGCCCCGGGCAAACACAACGCGCACAATGGAGGCGGCGGCGTTGCGGCGCAGACGTTTATGCCGGTTCCTACGGCCCCGGCACTTCCAACAAGAAGAATGTTTGCGGGACATTCGTTTGCACCGCATTCGTGAAGATGAAATTGCCGCTGCTGTCAAATTGATTGGTGGCGATGGGGTTCCACTGATTCAATGGCAACGCGAGATTCGTTGAGGTCAGCACATGGTAAGTGCCGTTGGTTACACCGCCGGTGCCGCTCAAAGTGAGGTTGCCACTGCTGCTGTCAAAACTGGCCGCGCCGAAGCTCGGCGGCGAGGGCGGCGACGGCGCTGAAACTACGAGCCTGACCTTTCCGGCCGCACTGGTGTCGATGTTGTAAGTGTAGCCCGCGAACCCGGTCGGCGTGGCGCCAAGAACGGGCTGCCCGCTCAAACTGCCGGTGTAGGTGAACAGGGTGTAGTTGGTGGCGGTGAAACCGCCGGCGTTGGTGATGTTGACCTTGCTGCCAAGAGTCAGATTGCCGGTGACCGCAATGGTGCTGCTGTTGGTTCCAAGGAAAAAATTCTGCGTGGTTGAAGCAGAATACGTGGTGTTGGTCGTGGTCAGCACGCCGTCGCTGATGGTGATGGGATTGACGGTGAACAGACTGGGGCTGCTCATGGACGCGGAGGCGTTGTAGAGTGCCAGTGAATTGGTGCTGCTCGCCCCGGTGATTGTCTCAACGCCGCCCCTGGGAACAGTGTTGCTGATGCTCGCCCCGGCATTGCACAGGGTAAAAGTGCTGCCGCTGTTGAAATTGAATTGGGAGTCAATAATCTGGACACCATAGACATTGAAAAGCTCGAACGTGCTTGGAGCGTTGTTGGTGATGCAAACAAGCGTGAGATTTGAGATGGGCCATTCCGCCGGCCCCCAAATGATTCCGCCGATCTTGCTGCTGGCGCCGGAGGTAATGTTCAAGTTGCTGATGGTGATGCCGCTCCACTTTGGGGTGGTGGAATTGACCGGCTCCGCGGGCTGGCTCAGAACTTGAGCGGTGGTGATGTTATCGGGTGTTCCGCTGACATTGTAATAAGTGTAAATGACTATCGGCAACTCCACGTTGGTCATCGTGAGGTTCAAATAATTCAGGCTGGTTACGGGGGAGCTTGCATCCGGATCGCACTTCATGCGGATGCCGTTGACCGTGCCGTTGTAGCTGCAGTTGATGACGGTCAGGTTCGTGATCCCATCGGTGACAGTGCTGCCGATGGAAACGCCGTGCCCGTTGCCAAAGGCGCAATTGCTGATGACCATGCCGATGAGCGGGCCGGTTGACCCCAGGGCGATGTTGTCGTCGCCGACGCTGATGTGGCAATTCTCAATCAGGCAATTGGTGCCGACGATATCGATTCCGTCGGTGTTGGGCGAGGTCGCGGGCGCGTTCTCCGTCAGATTGCTGATGGTGATGTTGCCGTTTATATCCCTGATACCGCAATGATGATAAGGCGCATTCTGAAAAGTGATGTCGTGAATGAAAAGACGGTCGCAGGAATAAAGTTGAAGCAACAAGGGGGGGGTGCCGGGGGCGATGTTCCACCAGCTTTGGCCTTGCCCGTCAATCGTGCCTCCGCCGCAGATTTCCAAGTCCTGAACATTTCTGCAATAGATGAACTCGCTGGAATTGCCCGAATAAGTTCCATAGGGCTGCATCTGCAGCTCCGCGCCGGCGTCCACTTGCAGTCTGATGCTGCTGTACAAAGTGATCGAACTGCTCAGATACGTGTTCGTCGCCGCCGGAAACTCGACCGTGCCGCCATTCGCGGCCACGGCCGCGTTGATGGCTGTTGTAATGGCGCTCGTATTATCCGTTTTCCCGTCGCCGACGGCGCCGTAATTGGTGACATTGAAATTATTGGCAGGAATGGTCGGCAATGTCGGATTGACAGCTTGGGCGTGAATCCAGCCGGCAAAAGCCAGCGAAGCAGAAATGAAGGCAACACCTCGTTTCATGAATGTGATTCCTCGACCCGACATGACAAAGACTTCATTTTAGGAATATATCACCCTTTGCCGCCGATAGATATGGCTTTTCTCTGCACTGCGCCCTGAAAATTAGGCACTGGGGGTGGGAAGGCCGGTATGGACGATGTTTCCTCATCGTTCCCTTTATCTTAACAGGCGCGTTTGCCGCGCGGGAAGGGGTGCGCAAAATTCAAACATCTTTGCACGAAACAAGTCCGTCCATCCGCTGATAAACGATTGAAGTGCGCCGCCGCTTCCGGCTACCCTCCGCGCCAATGAACGCCATTGCTTCAAACCGGCCCGCCTCAAGCCATTATCGCTGGGTGATTTGCGCCCTGCTGTTCTGGGTGACGACGGCGAATTATATTGACCGCAGCGTCTTCAGCAACCTGGCGCCCACGTTGGAAAAGGAAATCGGGTGGACGCAGGATCAATACTACGACATGGGGGTGGCCTTCACGGGGGCTTACGCCGTCAGCCAAATGCTGGCGGGACGGCTGATGGATGTCATTGGATTGCGATGGGGTTTTGCCCTGGCCTGCGGCTTTTGGGGCCTGGCAGCCATGAGCCATGCGCTGGTGAGCACCGTCACGGGTTTTTTCATCGTGCGCATTCTTTTGGCACTGGGTGAAGGCGGCAATTTCCCGGCCGCCATCAAAACCACTGCCGAATGGTTTCCCAAGCGCGAGCGCGCCCTGGCCACCGGCCTCTTCAACTCCGGCTCAAACGTCGGCGGTATTCTTGTCCCTTTTGGCCTTCCGTCCATCGTCGCCCTCTGCGGCGCCTTCTATATTGGCGGCCACGTGCTCGGCTGGCGCGGCGCATTTTTAATCACCGGTATTTTTGACGTTACATGGATCATGGCATGGCTCCTGATCTATAAGAAGCCCCAGGACCACCCCCGCGTGTCCCAAGCCGAACTGGCTTGCATCAACAGCGACCCCGCCGAATCCAGCGTCAAAATTCCGTGGCGTCGCTTGTTTCCGCATCGTCAGACCTGGGCTGTGGCCGCGGCCAAATTCATGACCGACGGTTTCTGGTGGTTCTATCTTTTTGGCACGCCTTATTTCTTCTCGGACCGATTCGGATTGGACCTCAAAGCGCGCAGCGGTCCGGTGTCGGTCATTTATGTTCTGGCTTCGGTGGGCAGCATCGGGGGCGGGTGGCTTTCCGGCTATTTCATGAGACTTGGCTGGAGCGTCAACAGGGCCAGAAAAACCACCCTGTTCATTTGCGCAGCCTTCGTGCTGCCGGTGTTTTTCGCCGCCATCACCAGCCGCACCTGGCTGGCGGTGGCCCTCATTGCCGTCGCGGCGTCAGCCCATCAAGCTTGGTCGGCCAACGTCTTCAGCCTGGCGGGGGACATGTTCCCGCGCCGCATTGTCGGCTCGGTCACGGGCTTGGCCGGGTTCGCCGGTTCGGTCGGTGGATTGATTTTGTTCCTTCTGATTGCCCATGTTCGCAAGATAGCCGAGGTGAGCCATGACTTGGGCAATTACCGCCTCATTTTTCTTGCCGCCAGTCTGGCCTATCTCACCGGCGCGGTCATCGTCCAACTGCTGGCCCCCAAACTTGAGTCAGTGGAATTCGACCCGGAGGCAAAAGTCTGATCGTTGCGGCCGTTTCCTTTAGCCGGGAAAACTGATCCAGTTCGGCATGGGGTGAACGCCCCATAGCGGCCGGGTGTTTTTTCTGCGATTATCACACCATGACTTCCAAAGTCTTTTGAAATCTTTTTATGTCTTTAGGTTTTGACACAGCAATGAATGCGATTGCGAATTTGAATAGGAATACAATGATGAGTACTGATAAGAAACGCATCCTGGCGGTGGATGACCAGCCCAGAAATACCCGGCTGGTGAAACTTTATCTGGAGCAAACCAACAATTATGTGGTCAGGGAGGAAAACGACGCCAAGGCCGCGCTTTCCGCGGCGGAGGAATTTCAGCCTCACTTGATCCTGCTGGATGTGATGATGCCAGGCATGGACGGCGGGGAGTTGGCCGCTTGTTTTAAGGCAAGTCCCAAATTGAAAGACGTGCCAATTGTATTTCTGACGGCGACCATCACGAAAGGAGAAGTTGAGGCCAGTGGCGGGCGGGTCGGGGGGCAGTCCTTTCTGGCCAAGCCGGTGGTCCTTTCGGAAATGGTCGCCTCCATCAAGCATCATTTGGGCGGATGACGTGTCACGAAGCAAATCATGCAAGGCCAGAGTGAGGGCGGAGCAGCATTCCCTCGCGCCGATGGCGGCCAGGCTCAGCACAAGGCCAGGCAAATCGCAGTTTAAGAACGGAACAAATATGGAGCCAACAGCTATCCTCGACGGCGATCCCGCGGCGGTGGAAATCGTCACCGAAGTCCGGCGCGAAGAGGCTCTGCTCAAGGCAGGGGCCTTGCAGAACGCGATTTTCAACAGCGCCAACTTCTCCAGCATCGCCACGGACGCCAGGGGCGTCATTCAAATCTTCAATGTCGGCGCGGAACGCATGCTGGGCTACGCCGCCGACGACGTCGTGAACAAGATTACCCCGGCCGATATTTCTGATCCGCAGGAAGTGATCGCGCGCGCCAAAGCGTTGAGCGTCGAGCTGGCCACCACCATTACCCCGGGTTTCGCGGCCTTGGTGTTCAAGGCCTCCCGCGGCATCGAGGACATCTATGAATTGACCTACATCCGCAAGGACGGCAGCCGCTTCCCGGCCATCGTCTCGGTCACCGCGTTGCGCGACGAGCAGGGTGGAATCATCGGCTATCTGTTGATCGGCACCGACAATACCGCGCGCAAGCAGGCCGAAGAGGCTCTGCTCAAGGCGGGGGCCTTGCAGAACGCGATTTTCAACAGCGCCAACTTTTCGAGCATCGCCACCGACGAGAAAGGCGTGATCCAAATCTTCAATGTCGGCGCCGAGCGCATGCTGGGCTACGCCGCGGGCGACGTTCTGAACAAGATTACCCCGGCCGATATTTCTGATCCGCAGGAAGTGATTGCGCGCGCCAAAGCGTTGAGCGCCGAGCTGGCCACCCCCATTACGCCGGGCTTCCAAGCCCTGGTGTTCAAGGCCTCCCGCGGCATCGAGGACATCTACGAATTGACCTACATCCGCAAGGATGGCAGCCGCTTCCCGGCCATCGTCTCGGTCACCGCGCTGCGCGACGAGCAGGGTGGAATCATCGGCTATCTGTTGATCGGCACTGATAATACCGCGCGCAAACAGGTCGAAGAAGAGCGGATGAAGCTCGATCAGCGTTTGCGCGACCAGCAGTTCTACACCCGCTCCCTCATCGAATCCAACATTGACGCGCTGATGACGACCGATCCGCTCGGCATTATTACCGATGTCAACAAGCAGATGGAGGCGCTCACCGGCTGCACGCGCGACGAGTTGATTGGCGCGCCCTTCAAGAACTACTTCACTGATCCCGAGCGGGCCGAAGCGGCCATCAAGCTGGTGCTGAGCGAGAAAAAGGTCACCAACTACGAGCTGACCGCCAGCGCCAGGGACGGCAAAAAAACAGTGGTGTCCTACAACGCGACCACCTTTTACGACCGGGACCGCAAGCTGCAAGGCGTGTGCGCCGCCGCGCGCGATGTCACGGAGCGCAAACGCTTCGAGCAGGCGCTCCAGGAGTCAAACGTCGAACTGGAAAGCGCCAAATCCGCGGCGGAGAAAGCCAACGACGCGAAGTCGGATTTTCTTTCCAGCATGAGCCATGAGCTGCGCAGCCCGCTCAACGCCATCCTCGGCTTCGCACAACTGATGGAGTCATCTTCCCCACCGCCGACCGGCGCCCAGGCGGAAAGCATCGCCCAGATTCTCCAGGCAGGATGGCATTTGTTGAAGCTGATCAACGAAATCCTCGATCTCGCCGTGATCGAGTCCGGGAAGGTGTCGCTCTCGAAGGAAACAGTGTCATTGTCCGAGGTGATGTCCGAATGCCAGGCCATGATGGAGCCGCAGGCGCGCCAGCGCGGAGTGAGCATGACCTTTCCCCGGTTCGATCCCGATCACCCGCTCTTTGTCAGGGCCGATCGGACCCGTTTGAAACAAATCATCATCAACCTGGTTTCCAACGCAATCAAATACAACACGGAGCACGGAACAGTGGTGGTGAGTTGCGCCGTGACCGCCCCGCACCGCATTCGCATCAGCGTCGCGGACACCGGCGCGGGATTGCCTCCGGAAAAGCTGGCGCAACTATTCCAGCCGTTCAACCGCCTGGGCCAGGAAGCCGGCGGCGTGGCCGGCACGGGCATCGGCCTGGTGGTGACAAAGCGACTGGCCGAACTGATGGAGGGCGTCCTCGGCGTGGAAAGCACGGTCGGGGTGGGAAGCGTGTTCTGGTGCGAACTGATCTCGGCTGCAGCCCCCCAACTTAAACTCCAAAGCGGCGAAGTCGAGGCCGCGGTCCGACCGCAATCGGCGGACGGCGCGCCGCGGCGCACCCTGCTCTATGTCGAGGACAACCCGGCGAACATGAAGCTGGTTCAGCAACTCATCGCCCGTTGCCCGGACATCGATCTCTTGACCGCGGTGGACGGAACTCTCGGCATCGAGATCGCCCGCGCCGCTCAGCCGCAGGTGATCCTGATGGATATCAACCTGCCTGGCATCAGCGGTATCGAGGCCTTGAGAATCCTGCGCGAAGACCCGGCCACGGCGCACATCCCCGTCGTGGCCCTTAGCGCCAATGCCATGCCACGCGACATCGCGACGGGCTTGGAGCTGGGTTTTTACCGTTATCTCACCAAACCCATTAAAGTCAAAGAGTTCATGGACACGCTGAATGAGGCGCTGGAATTTGCAGAAAGAACGGTTGGCCAGCCACAGAACGCAGGACTTTAAGTTTTATTTGCCCCTGCCGATAGGTAAGCGGAACTTGCAATGTCGCATAGAAATCCAATCTGCTGTCCAGTCTGGCGGAGCATGAGTTTCTGGCCATCGGCCATAAACACATTCCCCTCAACTTGGGCGCTCATCATAAGGAATTGATGCTTGGACTGTTATGACGGCCGATGAAATAATTGCCCGGGTGAAAGATCTGCCAGTTGTGTCGGAAACGGCCCGCAAGCTGGTCGTTCAACTCAATCAGCCGGATTTGCATCGGGACGAACTCGTTGAAACGGTGCGCTGCGATAATGTCCTTACCGCCAAGCTGTTACGGGTCTGCAACTCGGCCAATAGCGGCCTGCGCGAGCCGGTCCTTTCCGTCGATCAAGCCCTGTTGCTCCTCGGTGACAACATGATTTTCCGCATGGTCTGCACCATCGGTTTCAGCGGCTCTTTGGGAATGGCGGCGCCCGGTTACGCCACCGAAGCCAACGGTCTTTGGACCCACTCCTTGAGTACGGCTCTCGGCGCTGAACACCTGGCCGAGGTTGAATCCTACGGCAATTTTCTCCCGTCCACCGCCTTCACCGCCGGATTGCTGCATGACATCGGCAAGTCGGTCATTTGCAAAGTGTTGACTCCAAAAGCCCGGGCCGACATTCGGACTAAAATCACCGACCAGTCGCTCTCGCGGGTCGAGGCGGAGAAGGCCGTATTGGGGGCCGATCACTGCGAAGTTGGGGCTTGTTTGCTGAAACGGTGGTCTTTGCCGGAATTAATTGTCGATGCCGTGGCCGATCATCATTCTCCTGTTCTCAAGCCCTCCATTCAGTTGTCAGCCGTGGTTTATCTCGCCAATTTCGCCGTCCACCTTTGCGGGGCCGCTCCAGGATGGCAAGCCCAGGCCGTTCAGGCCAAAAACACCGCCGCTGAAGTGCTGGGCATGAGCGTGGAAAAAGTGGAACAAATCGTCTCGGGCATTCAAAATGCATTGCAGACGCTCCCTCAACTCATGGTGGCAGCCTGACTCAAAAGACTTCCGCCCGCAGTCCGGCCATTCGCCGGACCGTTTGCGCGATTTGCGAAAGCGATTTCAATGGCAGATGACTGCATCCTGTCCTGGCCATCGGCCGCGTCGCGGAATAAATTTGCACCAGGGAAATATCTGCGCCCGCCGCCTTCAGTTCCTTCAATCGCTGCGCGTATTCCTTGATCTCACCCGCCGGCGGAGGCGCGCCATCGATGGCGGGGAACAGGCTCTGAATGACCACGGGTCGTTGACGCGCCACCAGCAGGATGTTGCCCATGATTTTCTCCAGAAGGATCGTCCCGCCGTTCAGCCTGTTCAGATAATCCTGTGTGCCTCCATCCAGTTTTGCCCAAATCTCGTCCGTTCGCGTGAGGAACTTTAACCCGTATTGGACTCTTGGCCGGTCCAGCGCGCTTGAATTGGTGACCAGCACGATCTTGAAAAACGGGAATCCGCCCAGCACGCGAAGATGGGCTATGGCTTGCAATGCCTCCACAAAATGGCCCGACAAGGTGGGTTCCCCGTCCCCGCTCAAGGCCACATGGCGCACTTGCAGCAATTCATCCGGCAAATTGGCGTAACGCGGCCGTTGCCGCAGACGGTTCGAATACGCCAATCCAAAAGTCGCATGCAGTTCGGCGGCCATTCTCTTGACATCAAAGTGTGGCGCGCGCGCTGGCTTGGAGCGATCAAGCTCGCAGTACAAGCACTCGAGGTTGCATCTCAAAATCGGGTTCACGTTGACCCCGATTGACAATCCTCCGGCCCGCGGGGAAATCACGAGGTAAACGAACTGATTCTCAAGAAAATCTCTCGGGTAGCCGAATGCCACTTCTTGCGCGACGAGTGCATGGGCCGGCGCGTGCCCATTTCCATTCCGGCCAACTTTTTTAGCGCTTCGCTGATCTTGAACTATTGCCATCATGAGAACAATATGGGGCACGATATGGGGGCCGCACTACACGGTTTTTGCCAAACAATTAGCCAAATTTGTTCATATGCTTCCTGGCGTGGACGGGGCCGATGCCTTTGACCCTGCCGCCGCCAGGATTTAGGAACCGCTGGGGGAGGGAATTGGGAAGATTTGATTCGAGGACCGAGCTGCCCTAATTTCATCGAAAATGAAACGCATCATTCTCTCTGCCGTGCGCAAGCAAATGTCCATCACCGACATTGTTGGGAAACTTCCATACCGTCTCGCGCTGGCTGGCGGCTGGATTGACCAACCGTTTGTCTCGCGGCACAACCCCGCCCCGCCTGGTTCCATGGTCGTGGTCAACGTCCATCCGGAGTTCCGGTTCATGGAACGCGCGGGCATTTGCGGCAGCACGCGTGAAGTCGCGCTGCGGATTTGGAAAGGCAGGTTGCCAAGGGGTGATCCCGGCAGGCTGGCGCGCGAACTTTATGAGGCCGAGAATCACGGCCAAAAAAATCCGTCCGGTTCCCAGGACATGATCGGTCTGGTTTATCCGGGCATCAACCGGCTCGACTATGATTTCACTGCCAATGGCGGTGTTTTCCCGGCCCACATTCAATCACTCAACTCCACCCGCCATGCGCGTTGGTTGGAAAAGGTGCTGCACCTTTTGCCCGTCGCGCAAAGACCCAACGGGTACATGCCGCTTGGCAAAAAGAATCTTGACCCGAAATGGATCGCGCGGCTGGGACAGACCGGCAAGGATTGCTTCCATGCCCTCCACAAAATGGATGCCGCTGCGCTGGGCGCTTCATTCAATCATTGCATGGAATGTTGGGAGCCCATTCTGCCAGGCACTGTCCGCCATCCGACCCTCAAAATCGACTTGGTCGGGTTGTTGCGCTTTTATCAATCACAGTATTCCGGAGCGATGTATTCCGGCTGCGGCGGCGGATATCTGTTTGTCGTGTCAAGAAGACCGGTGCCGGGGGCTTTTCAAGTCAAGGTCCGCATTGCTGACAATGAATTCTAAACAGGTCATGGTAATGGGCGGATTCGACGACATCCGCTCGCGCGATCTGCGGTTTTTGGAAGAAGCCGCGAAACCCGGCGAATTGACCGTGTTGCTGTGGCCGGATGAGGTTCTGGAAAAGCTCACGGGCAAGCCGCCCAAATTTCCGCTGGCGGAACGGCTCTATTTTCTAAAGGCCGTTCGCTGGGTCTCTCGCGTTATTTCCGCCGGCGGTTCAATCCTTCCTGATGAATTGCCCGCGGGCAGCCATGCCCATATTTGGGCTGATGTTGAAAACTACGCAAACCCGAACCGTGAAAATTTCAGCCTTGGAAATCACATCACTTATCGCGTTTTCAAAGCGGAGGAATTGAAAGGTTTTTCCGAACCGCCGTCCAACCCGTCGGTTTCAGAACGAAAAAAAGTGGTTGTCACCGGGTCTTTTGACTGGTTTCACTCTGGTCATGTGCGGTTCCTGGAAGAAGCCAGCCAGCACGGTGATCTCCACGTTGTGGTGGGCCATGACGCGAATATCCGGTTGCTCAAGGGCGAAGGCCATCCTCTCCTGCCGCAGGCTGAACGCCGTTACGTTGTCGGCTCGATCAGATTTGTGAAGCAAGCCCTCATTGCCAGCGGCGACGGCTGGCTGGATGCCGACCCGGAAATTCAAAGATTGAAGCCGGACATTTATGCCGTGAATGAAGATGGTGACAAAGGCGGCAAACGTGAATATTGCGAGAAGCATGGTATCAAGTACCTCGTGCTCAAGCGCGCACCCGCGCATGGTTTGCCCGGACGAACAAGCACGGATTTGAGAGGGTTTTAACTTTAAAACAAACCGTTTGATCTGGCTCATTGTAAAATCAATATTACCCATGATTAGAATGACAAATACAAGCTGCGTTAAATGCGCCTGCATTGTAGCCTTGCTGGCTCTGGCCCAACTTCGATTGTCAGCGGCTGAACTCAAAATCACGCCCGGCAGATTTTCCGGCTCGATGGAGTCGCTGACGAACTACGTCTGTCCCGACTGGTTTCGCAATGCGAAATTCGGCATCTGGGCGCATTGGGGGCCGCAAGCTGTGCCAATGGAAGGCGACTGGTATGCGCGCAAGATGTATCAGCAAGGTTCGGCGGATTACCGGGATCATCTCGCGCGCTTCGGCCATCCCTCCACAAACGGCTGGAAGGACATCATCCCACTTTGGACAGCCGGAAAGTGGCAGCCGGAAAAGTTGATGGCACTCTACAAAAAGGCTGGCGCGAAATATTTCGTCAGCATGGGTGTCCACCACGATGATTTTTTCCTGTGGAATTCGCCGCTGCATAAATGGAATGCCGTGAACTACGGGCCGCACCGCGATGTGGTGGGCGACTGGCAGAAGGCCGCGAAGAAAAATGGTCTGCCCTTCGGCGTTTCCGAACATCTCGGCGCCAGTTTCACCTGGTTTCAGGATGCGCACAAGGCGGACCGGACCGGCCCGTTTGCCGGCGTGCCGTATGACGGGGCCAATTCAAATTACTGGGACCTCTACCATTTCCCGGCGGAACCCGGCGACGTGGCCTGGTATTCCAGGAATCCGCGCTGGCAGCAGCAATGGTTCAATGAAATCAAGGAACTCGTGGACAATTATCATCCCGATTTGCTATACAGCGACGGCGGTGTGGCGTTTGGCAACGAAGTGGGCTTGAGCCAGATCGCCAATCTTTACAACGACAGCATCCGGCAAAATCACGGCAAGCTGGCGGCCGTTTATACCTGCAAGCAACCCTCCGGCGGTCGTTGGGTGCAGGATTATGAGCGCGGCGTCAATGGCGGCATCAATCCGTATCCCTGGCAGACGGACACCTCCATCGGCGACTGGTTTTACAACCGGCACTGGCAATACCAGTCGTTGAATTGGACGGTTGACATGTTGGTGGACATCGTCAGCAAGAACGGCAACCTGCTCCTCAACGTCGTGCTGCGCCCGGATGGTTCACTGGACCCTGAAGTCGAGACGATGTTGCAACAGTTGGCCGGCTGGACGGCCATCAATGGCGAGGCGATTTACGGCACGCGGCCGTGGTTGGTTTATGGCGAAGGAGAGGTGAAGGCCAAAGGCGGCGCGTTCCATGAAAACTTTCGATACTCGGCCGCGGACATTCGCTTTACGACCAAAGGCAAAAGGCTTTACGCCATTGCGCTGGGCTGGCCGGCGGACGGCAAAGTTGTCGTGAAATCGCTTGCCAAAACAGACGACGCCGGCGCGAACAAAATCAAGCGTGTTGAACTGCTCGGTCACAAGGGCGGGTTGAAGTTCACGCAGACTGCCGGGGGATTAATCGTGGAATTGCCCGCGCAAAAAATCAGCGACCTGACCTGCGCCCTCAAAATTACCGGCAGCAATTTGAAGCCGGTGACTCCGCCTGAGGCCTCCCCGGTCATTCGTCCCGGTGCTTAAGGCAGCGCGATGTTGTCCGCCACTGGTGCCGGAACGGGAAATTCCACTCTCCAATCAATTGCACGAAGCTGGGAATCAAGGACATGGGGAAAACCGAATATTTTTCTGAATATTCTTCTAAAGTCCCGCCTGATTCCAACCGACATTAGATGTACCAGAGCCAAAACTGCCCGAAGGAAGCAGCTTGAATGGCAAACTGAATAATGAATAAAGAATATGAGCAGCATGTCTTCGAGAACCGATATAGGCCGTCACCAGCTTAACATTTCCAGCGCCAGCACCGCCACGCCGCCGACAACGCCGGCCAACAGCGCAGAGCCGGCCTCCATCGGGAGCGGCTTCGCGTCGCAAGATCATGCCGGTGAAAGAAGTTTTGCCGCAAAGATGTCCCTGCCGTCACCAGCAAGGGACTACTTCTACGCCTCCCTCGGTCCGATTAGAGAAGGCCATTACACAGAGTTTTAGCCGAACGGAGGTGAAACAAGCTTAAAGTGCCTGGCATGTTTCGGCCAATCGCCTGAGCGCCGCTTCGCGTTCCAGAAGGGTGGGATGGGAATAGTAAAAGCCGCTGTAGAAGGGATGGGGTGTGAGATTGCCCAGGTTCTTCTCGTTGAGTTTGCGCAAGGCGGTGATTAAAGACTGCCGTTGTTTGATCAGGCCGGCGGCATAGGCGTCTGCCTCGTATTCGTGGCGTCGCGACAAAAGATGGAAGACAGGAGACAGCCAGAAAGTCACCACTCCGGCCAGCAGGGAGATCAGCAGCAAGGCGGGCACGATGTTGCCGGGCGCGAAGCCGAAGCCGCGCAGGAACCAATCCTCCTTCGCCAGCACCGCGACGAGGTAAAAGACCGGCAGCGAACCGCCAATGGACAAGGCCATGGTTTTTAGTATATGGCCCTTCTTGTAGTGGCCGATCTCGTGGGCCAGAACCGACTCCAATTCATCCTGGTCCAACTGCTGCACGAGCGTATCAAACAGAATGATTTTGCGGAAGCGGCCCAGGCCGGTGAAGAAAGCGTTGGAGTGGCGGGAACGTTTGCTGCCGTCCATCACCTGGATGTCGCGGGCGCGAAAGCCGGCGCGTTCGCCCAGCGCCAGCAGGCAGTCGCGCAGGCCGCCGGCCGGCAGTGGGCTGAATTTGTTGAACAGGGGCATGATCAAAACCGGCGCAACGACCAGCATGACGAGTTGGAAAGCGGCCAGACATACCCACGCCCAAAACCACCACGCCGCGCCCAGCCCGCCCGCCAGCTTCAAAATCAACACCAGCAACGGATAGCCCAGCGCCAGGCCCACCAACAAACCCTTCGCCCGATCCAGCCACCAAAGGGCGCCGGTGGTGGTATTGAAGCCGAACTGCTCTTCCAGGTGAAATTGCGCGTGCCATTCCAACGGCAAATCCGTGGCCGACAAGAACACTCCCACCGCCAGGAGAAAAGCCGCTCCGGCCCATACCGATGAGCCGGCGGCCTGTTGAAAGACCCGGTAAAACCAAGGGAGCGCGCCGCTGAAGAGGGTGATGGCCAGAACCACGGCGCCCCATGTCAAATCGATTATTTCGAAGCGGCTTTTGGCCAGGGTGTAGGCGACCGATTTGGCGTAAGTTTCGGGCGTGACCGTGTTCGCGAAGGCGGGCGGAACCGCGCTGGCATGGGCCTGAACATGCTGCTGGTTGAGCCATTCGAGCGCCATTTGCGCGATCCATTTGGCCACGATCAACACGCCGCAGATCATGATGAAAACTGAGGTCATCGCCGGGGAAGTCTATACGCCAAATAAGCGTGGCGCATTCCAAAAAGAATGCTCACCGCGCGTCGGCGGAGCTGAAGCCGAGCATGTGCAGCTTTTGATAAATGCCTCCACGCGCCAGCAATTCTCCGTGCCGCCCCGTTTCCACAACTTCCCCGTGATCGAGCACCAGGATCACGTCCGCGTGTTGGATGGTGGAGAGACGATGGGCGATGCAAATGGTGGTTCGCCCCTTCATGAGTTCGTCCAGCACGGCCTGGACGATCCGCTCAGATTCGTTGTCCAGTGAACTGGTCGCTTCGTCGAGTACCAGGATGGGGGCGTTCTTCAGAATGGCGCGCGCAATGGCAATGCGCTGCCGCTCGCCGCCGGAAAGATTCGTTCCCTTTTCGCCCACGACCGAATCGTAGCCCCGCGGCTTGCCCATGATAAAATCATGGGCAAAGGCATTCCGGGCCGCTTCTTCAATTTCCGCGAACGTGGCGTCCGGGCGGCCGTAGGCAATGTTTTGGCGAATGGTGTCGTTGAACAAAATGACTTCCTGCGTGACCACGGCGATTTGCGAACGAAGATCGTGCAAGGCAACCTGCCGCAGATCAGCGCCGCCAATGCGGATGACGCCTTGAGTTGGATCGTAAAAGCGCAGGAGGAGATTGGTCAGCGTCGTTTTGCCCGAGCCGCTGCTTCCGACCAGGGCCACCATCCGGCCCGGCTCGACCCGCAACTGGATGTGGCGCAGGACCGGCTTGTCGCCGTAGCTGAAGCTGACGTTGTCGAACTGAATTTCCGCGCCGGCCGCCTTGAGCGGCACGGGGTGGGGCGCCTCGGCCAGCGTGCTTTGCGTGGCCAGCAATTCAAAAACGCGCTGCGTCGCCGCCCGCGCCTGGTGAAGCTGGCTCTGCACACGGATGACGGCCTTGACCGGGCCGTACATGGCCAGCAGGGAGCCGATGAAGATCATGAATTTCGCGGGGCTGGTGGATCCGGCCACGTAGAGCAAGAGAATCGCCACGCCGATGGCGGCAAGGACTTCAATAATCGGGCCGGGCGTTTCGGTGGAGCGCACGACGCGCATAAAATGGCCGATGAATTTTTTCTGGTTGGCTTTAAACCGGTCCACCACCACCTCCTCCAGGTTGTAGCCTTTGATGATGCGGTTGCCGGTGAACGATTCGTGCATGACTTTGCTCAAATTGGCCGCCTCGGTCTGAATGGCGGCTCCAGCCCTTCGCACTTTTCGGTTGTAAATGATGACGGGAATGACGCACAGGGGAAAAGTGACCAGGGCAATCGCAGCCAATTTGGCGTCGATGACAAAAGGCGCCACGGCAAATGTAACAAGCCGGATCGGTTCCTTGATCAGCGTCACCATGGAGACGGCGATCATATTTTGCAGGACGCCTACATCGCCAATGCGCGACATCAATTCGCCCGTGCTGTTGCGGGAAAGGAAACTGAGGGGCAGATTCAGCAAATGCTCGAAGATACGCGCGCGCAAATCGCAGATGGCCCGAATGGCCACCCAGCCCATCAAATAATTATTGAGATAATTGCATACGCCACGCCCCAGCATGACCAACGGAACCAGGCTCACCACCACAACCAAATTGACTTTTGAACCGGTAACATGGGCGGCCAGCCAATGTTGGGCCTGCCGCAATCCATCGGCCAGCCACGGCAAGTAATGGTGCAGGCTGGTCGTCGTCCTGTCTATATCCTCATTCTTGGCGCCGGAAAAAACCACGCTGGCCACAAAAGCCACCGTCACCAACACCAGGCTGTCGGCGAAGCCGCTCAATGCGCCAAAGAGGCCGCCCAGAATAAATCGTCCCTTGTAGGGACGGGTCAGTTGCCACAGTTTGCGCCAGAATGCAATCATGCCACCCGCGCAGTATGCGAGGGAACAAGCGTGGGCGCGAGAGTTTTTACTGCAACTGTTGACAGGCTTGCTCGCAGACCTGGCCGGGGGTGATCGAAGCCAGGCAGGCGGCCCGGCCCGCGCGCAGGCAATCGGCCCTGTTTTCGGCGATACACCGGCAGTCCACGATGAGATGACGGTGCTCTTTGCCGCCGGGAATCCATTCGGTTAATCCGCTGTATTGGCGAAAGACCGTCAAAGTGGGCACACCCAGCGCCAGGGCCAGATGCAGCGCGCCGGAGTCCGCGCCAATTTGCAGCCGGCAGCGTTGCAATAACGCGGCCAGACGCGCAATGCTCAACCCTTCAAAGCATTGCAATCGCGCGCCGTCCGCCGCCCTGGCCAATTCTCTCAGGCGGTCCTGCTCGCGCGGGTTGGAACCGGCTGTGGCCACAATCCGAATCGACGGGCTTTTTCGCGCCAGCATTTGGGCCAGGCCAATCCAGTTTTCCAGCGGCCATTCTTTGACCGGCGTGCTCGCGCTGATGGAAAAATGAACGGGTTGGTCCGCAATGGCCGTCTCAGCCCATTGCCGATCTTCCTGGGGCAGGCGCAAATCAAAACGCGGCCCTTCCAGCGCAAAACCGCCCGCCGCCAGGACTTGCCGGCGCTGTTCGAACACGGGCAATTCCCGGGCAACTCGCCCGACCCAATCCGCCGAAAGCCAGTGGTTCCAAAAATGTTTCCGCCCCGCCTCGTGCGCCAAAGTCCATCGGGCGCCCGACAACGCCGTGACAAATATCGTCCGATCTGATCCGCTGAAATTGAACGCCACGTCAAAACTTTCGCGGCGCAGCGCCCGGATGATGCTCCAATGGCGCCACCACGGCGGGCTTTTGGGCGTCAACGGAAAGGCCCGCGCCCGATCAACGCATGGGGCGAGCTTGAGCAACTCCGCCCCGACCGTGGCCGACAAGGTGTGCAATTCCGCTTCCGGATAATGTCTTTTGATTTCCCACAGCGCCGGCACGAGATGGACCGAATCACCAAGAAATCCCAGATCGACGACGATGATTTTGCGGGCCAATCGAGTTCGCTGATAAAAATCTGTTGGATTGCTCCGCATAACAGCATTTAATTAAATGTAAGGGGCGGAAATTGCCAAAGAAAAATCGACATGTCCCGGGGCGTGCTTTAATTTCCGGCCACGCTGGCGTGTTATTTAACTCATACATCTTTCTATTCGCCTTCCTGCCTTTGACCCTGGCCGCCTTCTACGGGCTGTCGGCTGTCGGCGGAGCGAAAGCGGCCAAGTTGTGGCTCATCCTGGCGTCGTTGGTGTATTATGGCTGGTGGAATCCAAACTACGTCTTCCTCATTCTGTGTTCGATGCTGTTCAACTTTGCGCTCGGCCGGCTCATGTGGCAGGGAGTCGGCTCGCCCCGCCGGAGAAAAGGCCTTATGCTATTCGGCGTTGCCGTCAATCTGTTGCTGCTCGGCTATTACAAATACGCGAATTTTTTCGTGGCGAATATCAACCACGTCTTTGGTCACTCATGGACGTTGGACAAGATCATCCTGCCCCTGGGCATCTCCTTTTTCACCTTTCAAGAGGTGACCTATCTGGTGGATGCAAGCCGGGGCGTCGGGTGCGAATATGATCCGGCGGATTTCGTTCTGTTCATCACATTTTTTCCCCATTCCATTGCCGGTCCGATAGTGCATCACTCGGAAATGATGCCGCAGTTTGCGCGTCCCGCCACGTATCGGTTCCAGTGGAACAATCTCGCCATTGGACTGTCGTTCTTTGCGGTTGGCTTGTTCAAGAAGGTGATGGTTGCCGACACGCTCAGCGGTCATGCCGCCAAAATTTTTGATGCGGCCGCTGCCGGGATTCCTTTCGGCCCGGCTGACGCCTGGGCGGGAACCCTCAGCTACACTTTCCAGATCTATTTCGATTTTTCCGGTTACTGTGACATGGCGCTGGGGTTGGCGCGGATGTTTGGCATTACGTTGCCGCTCAATTTCAATTCACCCTACAAGGCGGCCAGTTTCATCGATTTCTGGCACCGCTGGCACATGACGCTCTCCCGTTGTTTGCGGGACTACGTCTATATTCCGCTGGGCGGGAACCGGCGCGGTGAAGCGCGGCGTTACTGGAACCTGATGCTCACGATGCTCATCGGCGGGATTTGGCACGGGGCGGGATGGACTTTTGTCATTTGGGGATTCTTTCACGGTGTTTGCCTGGCTCTGAACCATCTCTGGCATTCCGTGCGGTCAAAATTCTTCGAGCAGCAGGCCGGACCTTCGCCGGTTTCGGTCTGGGGTGCGCGGATGCTTACCTTTTTTTTGGTTGTTATTGGCTGGGTATTCTTTCGCGCCGCGGGATTCGATGCCGCGAAGCATGTTTTGGCGGCGATGTTTCATTTGTCACCAAGTCCGGTGGCCGGCTCCCCGGCTTTATTGAAGCCCAAAGTTTGGTTTTGGCTGATTGGCCTGATCGGCTTTGTGTGGCTTACACCGAATATAGCCGAATTGTTGCACCAGTTTGCACCCGCCTTAAACCCCTTCAAGGGCTCATTGCCCGACGGGAACAGATGGCTGCGCTGGCGGTTCACGCCGGGGTGGGCCTTGTTTGCGGCGGCGCTGCTGGCCGCCTCCGTGCTTTGTCTGTCGCATACCAGTGAATTCCTCTACTACAATTTCTGATCCGACGGGCCGCCCGCGCCGCTACGTCCTTTGCCTCCTCGCCATCTCCGCAGGGTTCCTGTTCGTTTTGGGCGCACTGAATTACTGGGTGGATCCATACGACCGTTTCGGCAATAACCGGCTCGGTGTTTTCATCTCCGCCGAGCGCAAAGCGAAGCCGGTTCTTTTGCAACGCTATCTCCACAACGCTCTGATCATCGGCGACAGCAAAGCGGCCATGATCCCGGCCGGCCAGGTGAACGGATTCCGTTTTTTCAACGCCGCATTTGCCGGGGCCTCGCTGGAGGAGGAATATTATTGCATCGAGCATTTTGCCCATGATCAAAAACTGGTTGTCCTGGAAGCGGATTATTTGCAAGGTGACCCGCCGACGAACGAAGGGGACATCTTTGCTCCGGCTGGTTTCTCGTCCACTTTGGAGTTTTTGTTGGGCTCCAAAACGGTCGAATACTCTGTCAGAACAATCGCCGAACACCTCGCCGGGACGCCCGCTTCGCTGCTGCCTGACGGCAGCTCCGACACCACCGGCTGGTTCAATCTTTATGATCATGAAGACAGGGCGGCGCATGGGTGGCAACTGGCCCGGCTCGAGAGCGTGTTCGATCACACGTCCAGTGTGCGCACGACCTGGTACTCGCGAATCGCCGGGGTTCTGCGGCAGCGCAAAATTCCTTGCGTGGTCTTTGTGCCGCCGCTGCACCAGGAGCTGCTCGATCACTTGAAAACGGACGCCCATCAGAAAGTTCTCAATAAGTGGAAAAGCGAACTCCACAAAAACTTTCCGTATGTGGTTGACCTTTCCAGCGGCCCCTACAGCAGCCCGGAGAATTTTTTCAAAACCGATCCGTATCACTTCAAGCCGGACACCGCCATCCGCCTGATGAATGAGAAAGTAATTCCCGTGGCCCTCCAGGCCGTCGCCAATTACAACGCGCCGCCCTGAAGTGATTCTCCCGTGAATTATGTGGCAGCGCGCACGGATTCTTTGCATGATGACGGCATTCGATTTATATGGGCAGCACGAAGACAGAGGTGCAAAGGCCGGAAACGTTTTCCCAGTTTGGAGAGGACGTTCTGGTCTGGGATTATTTCAACAGGAAGCGGCAGGGATTTTTTGTGGAAGTGGGCGCCAACGCGCCCCGGCTGCTTTCCCAAACGTGGCTTCTGGAAAAAAACGGCTGGTCAGGCATCCTGGTCGAACCTCAATCCGGCTGCTGCCAGGCTCTTCGTGAGCAACGGCCAAACGCCACAGTCTTCCAGGCCGCCTGTTGTGCCCCGGAACAGAAAGGGACTTTGACTTTGCATGTTTCCAACAACAGCGGCTTGTCCTCTTTGAAAAAGCACGTCAACGACGCAGACGTCGAGTACTTGGGCACGGAAACGGTTCAAGGTTTGCCCCTGGATGAAATCCTCGCGCAAGCAGGCCGATCCGTGGTCGATTTCATCTCGATCGATGTGGAAGGCTTTGAATTGGATGTGCTCAGGGGGTTGGACCTGCGGAAATATCAACCAATCTTGTTGCTCATTGAAGATCATCTGCACAATTTGGACGTTCATTTCCATTTGGGCCGGCACGGTTACAAACTGGTCAAACGCACAGGTTGCAATAGTTGGTACATTCCGCGGCATGCGCCATTTCACATTGGCCTGTGGGACCGGATCAAATTGTTCCGCAAGGTCTGGCTGGGCACCCCGCTTCGCGCCTTTCAATTCAAACTGAAGAAGCGCAGTCGAAGGTGATAAGGGTCCGCCTGCCGCCGCCGAAAAGTCATTTTCCCAAATTCAGAAGTTTTTGTGACTGACTTGCGGCGGAAAGCGGTGTAAATTACGAGCATGAAACTCGCAACCACGCCCGAGGAACGGCGCCAATGGATGCAGCAATGGCGCGAGACCGCCATTTTTTTGGATGAAGTCAAGCGGGATGAATTGGCCAATATGACTGCCGAAGAGTCATGGCGCTCCATCGAATGTCTTCAATCCATCAAAAATGGCTGGCGCGATCCGGATGCCGTCTGCGGGCTGATTGAACAACAGGCGGTCTTTGCGAAGCTGCGGAAATGACGGATCTTTACATGACCGCGCTGGATGTGCAGCATCTGTGCGAACAACAGGGGTGGCCTTTCTGCATTATTGGAGGCATAGCGGTGCAGCGCTGGGGTGAAATCAGGTTCACCCATGATGTTGATCTGACTCTTTTTACCGGGTTCGGCAAAGAAGAGCATTTTATTGATTTTTGGTTGAAGCATTATCGCTTGCATTCGTATTGTACCCCAGAGACTGCGCTGAGGAATCGTGTTCTGTTGTTGGCAAATTCCCGGGGAGTTCCAATCGATATTGCTTTTGGCGCGATCGACTTCGAGCGTCGTAGCATCGAACGCAGCTCGCTCTGGCATTTGCCGGAAGGCGGAGCCCTGCGAACCTGTTCCGCCGAGGATTTGCTCGTGCATAAGTGCTTTGCCAGTCGCGACCAGGATTGGGTTGACGTGGACAGAATTCTGGCACGGCAAAAAGGCAGGTTGGACCTTGATCTGGTGCGCAAGGAGTTGAAGCCTCTGGTTGACCTAAAGGAGGATCCACAGATAATCAAGCGCCTCGAAGAAAAAATCATGCACAATAACCAGCCCTTCACCCGCATCCAGCCGACTAAGCGGCGTCCAGACCAACCGTGAACAAACTGCCCATTTCAGTTTGCCTCATTTCCGGCGCCGAGGCCCATCGCATCGGCAAATGCCTGGCCAGCGTGGCGCCATGGACGGGCGAGATCGTCGTGGTCCTCAATTCCGAGGTGCAGGATGGCACCGACGCCATCGCGGCCTCGTTCGGCGCAAAAATCCACCGGCATCCCTGGGAGGGCTTTCGTGAGCAAAAAAATCTGGCGTTGAGTTATGCCACTTTGCCGTGGGTGCTCGCCCTGGATGCCGATGAAGAAGTTTCCGCGGAGTTGCAGAAGTCGATCACCCGGTTTTTTGACGGCGACCAGCAACGCTTTGCCGCCGCCCGTTTTGCCCGCAAAGTTTGGTTTCTGGGCCGATGGATTACGCACGGGGATTGGTATCCCGATCGCGTTTTGCGGCTCTTTCGACGGGAAAACGGAAAATGGGCCGGCAGCGCGGAGCATTGCGCCATCCAGGTGCAGGGAACATGTACGCTTCTGGCAGGCGACTTATTGCATTATACAAATCCGAATATCAGCAGCTACGTGGACAAGATCAATTATTTCGCCGATGTTTATTTGCAACGCCAACTGGCGGAGAAGGCCCGTTGGTCCGCCCCGGCAGCCGTCTTTCGCGCGGCTTGGCGCTTTGTGCGCGCTTACTTCATTCGCCGCGGATTCCTGGATGGTTATCCCGGTTTTTTCATCGCCGCCTCCACCGCTTACTCGACGCTGGTGCGGCACAGCCGGCTTTTCGAGCATCTCCAATCGCGCCAGCCTGTATGCGCCCCGCCCAAATCTCCCTAATCATCTCGACTTACGAGAATCCGGGCGCGCTCGACCAGGTCTTGCGCGGCGTGGGGCGTCAGACCGAAATGCCGGGTGAAATCCTGATGGCGGATGACGGTTCGGGCGCCGCCACCCGCCAACTCATTGCCCAATGGCAACAAAAGCTGCCGGTGCCCATGCGCCATGTCTGGCAGGAGGACCTCGGCTTTCGCAAGACGATCATCCTCAACAAATCCCTCGCCGCCGCCACGGGCGCCTACATCGTTTTGCTGGATGGCGACTGTGTGCCGCACAGCCGGTTCGTGGCGGACCACGCCCGCCTGGCGGAACGGAATTATTGGGTGCAAGGCCGGCGCTGTTTCGTCCGGGAAAAATTCGCCGCCGCCTTTGCAGCCGGCGCCACCCCGGTTTTGCGTTGGATTCTCACCGGTCGCATCACGGGTTTCGGCAAAGCCGTCCGGCTGCCCTTTCCGCTTGTCCGGCGCGACACCGGCCAGCGGGGGATCATCGGCTGCAACATGGGGTTTTGGCGCGATGATTTGCTGGCCGTCAATGGTTTCGACGAGGAGTACGCCGGCTGGGGAATTGGCGAAGATTCAGACGTGGGCACGCGGCTCTATCACCTGGGGCGGCCGCGCAAATTTGTTTACGGCCACGCCGTGGTCTATCATTTGAACCATCCCGTGCTCGGCCGCGCCCACGTCCACGCCAGCCGCCGGCGTTTGGCCGGAACGATTCGATCAAAAAAAATTCGCTGCGAACGCGGCGTCGAACAATACCTGGCCGGCGCCCCCTCCGCATGAGCCCGGCCCCCCAACCGCTGCGCATCGTGCATTTGAATTCCCTCCTCACCGGCGGCGGCACCGACAATCAGTGCGTGAAACTGGCTGCGCAACTGCAGGGCCTCGGCCAGCAAGTCTTCCTTGCCGGTCCCGCCGGACGCCCGTTTGCGCCCGCCATCGGGCAACCCGGCGCGCCTTTCTTGGATACCGGTCCGCGGGCGAACAAGCTCCAGTTCATCCTTCGCGCCGCGCGATTCATCCGCCGCGAAAACATGCAAATCGTGCATGGCCATCATGGCCGGGATCTTTGGCCGGCCATCTTCGCCGCGCGTCTGGCCGGAACAAAACCAAAAATCGTACTGACCCGGCACATGGCCAAAAGCCCGGGTTCCCCGGCCAGCCGCCGGTTTCTATTGGGGCAATGCGATGCCCTGATTGCCGTTTCGGAATTTGTCGCCAAAGTTCTGCGGGAAGGCGTGTATGAACCGCAATCCCCGGAGCCGGAACGCCGCGCCCGCCCGCCGCTTCGGGGCAACCACGCCAAAATCCATGTCATCCCCGGCGGCATCGATGCGGCCGAATTCCGTCCGGCGGACGCGGCGGACAAAAGACGCGAGCTGGGCTTGCAGCCCGGGGATTATGCCTTCGCGGTGGCCGGAGGTTATGACCTGCCGCGCGGCAAGGGGCAGCGCGAGTTTTTGGCCGCGGCCGCGCGCTTTCACGAAAAAATTCCCCGGGCCAGATTCCTCATCATTGGCCGCGGCAGCATGGCCGCACTTCTCCAAGCCGACATCGCGCGGTTGGGCTTGGGCGGCAAAGCGTGGTTGACGGGCCATGCCTCGGACATGCCGCGAGTGATGAACGCCATCGACTGCCTTGTCCACCCGCAAATTGGCACGGAAGCCCTTGGCCTGGTCGTCTGCGAAGCGCACGCCTGCGGCAAGCCGGTCATTGCCTCGGCCCTGGACGGCATCCCCGAAGCGTTCGCCGCCGCCCATTGCGGGCGGCTGGTTCCTGCCGGGGACATCGAGGCGCTGGCCAACGCCATGGCCGGCCAGGCCCACGAACCCAAATTGGGGCCGGCGCAGGCGGAGGAGATGCATCGCCGGGTCGCGCAGGCTTTTTCGCTGGAGCAAATGGGCGCAAAAGTTTTGCGTCTCTATCGCGATTTGTTAGGCTGCGCCGATTGAGACGAGAATGAAAGTGCGACTTGATTTTTGCGATTTCTGGCCCGGTTTTCAAAAAACCAACAACTTCTTTTATAACCTCTTGCGCGAGCGGTTCGATGTCGAAATTTGCGACCAGCCCGACTTTCTGATTTACGCCGATCCCGGGCAGCATGTTCATCGCCTGAACAATTGCGTGAAGATATATTTTTCGGTCGAGTCGTTTCGGCCCGATTTCCGCGAGTGCGATTACGCGTTCACCTGCCATTATCTCGATGACCCGAGGCATTTGCGATTGCCCTATTACGTCCTCACGACCAACGCGCTAAAGCTTCTCAAAAGCGCGGAGGAAATCGCCGGGATCATGAGCGCTAAAACCAAGTTCTGCAGTTTCGTGGTCAGCAACGCGAAACGCAAGAAAACCCAAAAGCGCGTCGAATTCTTCCATCGTCTTTGCCAGTACAAAAAGGTCGATTCCGGCGGCGCGGCGTTGAACAACATTGGATCCCGCATCCCGGACGGGTCCAGGCATAAACTGGATTTTCTCCGCCCCTACAAATTCAACATCGCATTTGAAAACGGCTCGACCCCCGGTTACACGACGGAAAAAATAACCGACGCCATGTGGGCGCGGTGCCTGCCGATTTATTGGGGCAATCCCCGGATTGGCGAGGAATTCAACCCCCGGAGCTTTCTCAATTATTTTGATTTTCCGAGTGAGGAGGCCCTGATTGAGAAGATCATCGAGCTGGACCAGGACGATGCCAAGTATCTGGAATATCTGCGCCAGCCCTATTTTCACAACAACCAGCCGAACGAATTTTTCGGCCACGACAGGCTGTTGGATCAATTTGAAAAGATTTTCACGACGCCCATTACGCCGGTGTCCCGCCGCCGCTACTGGAACCAGATCGGGCGCTGGATTCCTGTCTTGAAAAACAGGCCCAAGTGGGCTTGAAAAACCGGCGGAACAACCGCTTTTGCGCCGAATGGGCCAGGTTGCGCAAAGGCCTGGTGATTCTGTAGCGAACGCAATAAAGCCAGTAAAACCAATGCCATCCCCCGCCCCAGCGGCTGGCCAGGCGCCGCTGCCATTCCACCATTTCCGGACTGGCCGCGTCCGGGCTTTTGCGGCGCGAATGCCGCAAATGAAACAGAATGGGGAAAACGACTTCGCGCGGGAACTGCGGCTCCACGGCATGGCTGGAGATGAACAGCGCGTGTTCCTTCCATGCGACGCCGGCGCTGGTGTTGCGCTCGGTTTGCTGGAGCGGATGGCAGCGAAAGGCGCAGAGCGGTTCGCGCGTGTAAGCCAGGTCTCCCTTGTCCAGCAAATGAAACCACATCTCGACATCCACAACCTGCCGGTATCGCGCATCAAACCCCCGCCCGGCGTCCGATTTGCGAAACAAGACCGCGGAAGGTTCGCCCACCAGGTTTTTTCCGTTCTCCATCAGACAAGCCGTGATGATTTCCCGGCCATTGTGACAGCCTTCGGACAGGGGCCGCCAAACATCAACCACTTTGGACTTCTCATCCAGAATGACCCGGGCCGACGCCGCCAAAGTCGCCGAGGGATGCCGTTCCAGCAATGCAACCATTTTGCCCAGGGCCTGGGGGTGGCAAAGTTTGTCGTCCCCGAACAAAAACTTTATGTATTCTCCCCGGGCCTCTTCCAGGCAGCGATTCCAATTGTTGACCATTCCCAAATTGGCGGCATTGACCGAAAAACGAACCCGCGCCTCCCGCGCACAATAGGGCTGGACAATCGCGGCGGTGTTGTCGGCCGAGCAGTCGTCCACGATGAGCACTTCGAAGTCCCGGAAGTCCTGCGCCAGCACTGATTCAATCGCCTCCGGCAAAAAGCGGGCGTAGTTATACGTCGGGATCAGAACGCTGATTTTAGGCCGATTCAAGTGATCGTTTCCCACGGGCTATTGCTCCTGCCGCCGAAAAATCCGGCGCAGCGTGGCGGCAAACCAGGGGCCAAACCATGTCTTGCGGGGCGCCCCCAGTTCCTCTTCCAACCCGCGCAAGAACCGCTGCTGTTGTTTGAGCAGGGTTTCATTGCCGGCGGCGCAAGCCCGATGCTTTTTGTAAACCATCCGGATGGTGCGAAGAAAATCGGCCCGGCGGCCGCTGGTCATCGAGGAGCCGTCTTTGCGCAGGCGAAACTCACAAGTGACCTTCTTGATGTGAACCGGCGTGCAAAGGCGGGAAAGCCGTATCCAGTAGTCCCAGTCCTCATGGGTGGTCAATTGTTCATCAAACTCCCCGGCCGCAATGCCGATGCTCCGCTCATGCATGAAGCAAAGCACCGGCGCGAGATTTTGCACAAGGATGCCGTCATTGTCCCAATCGGCGGAATAGCGCACCTCCCGCCGAAACACCTTGTAATGGCCCTCCGCCAGTTCTTCTTCCGCGCACCAGGCGTCCGTGTAGGCGGCCTTGTTTCCGCTGCTTTCCAGAAAGCCCGCCAGGGTCTGCAAGTGGTCCGGCAGGAAAATGTCATCGTCATCCAGATAGGCGATGTACCGGCCCCGGGCGTGGCGAAGGCCGGTATTGCGCGCCGCCGCCAGCCCCTGGTTCGCGGTGTGGCGGAGATAAACGATCTCCCCCTTCGCCTCGCAGCGGGCGACGACAGGCGCAACGTCCAGTCCGTTATCGTTGACAACAATAATCTCCAAATCCTGCAGCGTCTGCCCAACAATGCTGCGCAAGGTTTCCTCCAGCCGTTCAGGGCGGTTGAATGTCGGCACGATGACCGAAACTTTGGGGGCGCCGGGGGGGGGCGGCAGGGCCGGATTGCCCCAAACGGCCCTGGCTTCAATGAGTTTTTCGGCATCGTACAAAGCGGGATGATTCAGGACAATTCGGGCGCGCAATTCACGATCACGGGCCAGCGCGCCCGTGTACATGCTGGTGTCCTTCACGCGGTATTGCAGCAACGCCTCCGGAATTCTTCGCGCCACCAATCCCTGCTCGCCGCAGCCGATCCATAAATCCCAGTCCTCGTAACCCCAAACCAGGTTCGAGTTATAGCCCCCGGCCAATTCCCACGCTTCGCGGCGGAAGAGCGAGCAATAGTTCAACTGATTATTGACACAAATTCCTTTGAAATCAAATTCCGCCGCCCGGATGGTTTTTTCCGCCGCGCCGAAATGCGCCACATCCGTGTAAGCGATCGCAATCCGGGGATTTTCCTCCAGCAACGCGACGGTTTTCTCCAGCATGGCCGGCTCGATCCTGTCATCCGCATCCAGCGGCAAAATGTACGCTCCGGCGGCGGCGCGGATGCCGGCGTTGCGGGCATGGGCGAGGCCGCCATTTTTCTTTTCCAGCAGCCGGATGCGCCGTCCCTCATATTTTTTCACCAATTGGCGGGCCACAGCGCAGGTGTCATCCTGGCTGCCGTCATTGACAATAATAATCTCCCAATCCGCAAAAGCTTGCGCCACCACGCTTGCCACCGCCTCCGGCAAATAGCGCGCCTGGTTGTAACAAGGCATTATCACCGTGACCAGCGGCACCGGTTCCGCTTCCGGTGCTGTCTTCAACTCCACCTCCTGATGGCAGGCTTCGGGGATAAAACCATCGAAGGACTGCGTTTGGATCCTTTGCCCACGGGCAAACAACGCCGCCAGGCTCTCAGCCGAGTAAGCGGCGCTGCCGCCCGCGCGGTTGTCGCAAACCTCCTGCACTTTGTTGGCCGGGATCGAGAAAGCCCCCGAATGCTCCCGGCACGCCAGAAAGGGGTGGCTTTCGCGAAAGCGTTCTGTGCTGTGGGACATGATGTCTTCCAGCGTGTTCGGATTCGTGAATTCAAGCTGCTCCAGCAGCGGAAGGATGTCCTTGATCCGATACACGGAACTGGAGAGTTCCAGCGGATAACCAAAATCATGATCCGCATCCCGCCAGCGGTATTTCAAACTGCCTTCTTCCAGAGGCTCGAATTCCGGCAACTTTTGTGCATGATTCATTGTATAACAATAGGTCGTATTGCGCCCCATCCGCAGGGAGAAGCCCAACACCTCCTGCTGCCTGTCGAGAGTGCCGGCCATATCCGCCATCGTAAAATCCTGGACGAACACTGTGTCATCCACCGTGAACAACACGTAATCCAGGCCGCGCAACAACAGCAGCAAATCGCGCCGAAAATCTCCCTCCCGCACAAAATCCACTTTGGGATGCTCCTGCACAAGCCGCCGGTAAAGCGACAACATGCGCGAGGTGGAAGCCTTGTAGAGCACCTTCACAGCAGTCGATCCGGCGTCCCGGCAATGCCTCTTCCAGGAGCGCAATGTGCCGTCCAGTTGCAGCGGACGGTCTTTGCTGAAGATCAGAGTAGCCGGCTTGAAGGTCTTTGAAGAACAGCCGCCATGCCCTTGTTGCGACACCCGGGGTGCGTCCCCGTAAAGAGGCTCAACAATCAAGACGCTCTTCGCCGCGCGCTGCTTTAAGATGGCCGCCCGGTGGACGCCATCCAGGATCTGGTATCCCTGCTCAGCCCGTTTGACAGCCACAATAAAACTTTTATTCCCGTTTCCCATCATTCGGTTGCTGTCAAAACTTGCGACCAAGCGGTCAAAAGTCTCCGGCAAGTGATCGTCGGTCAATTCCCTGCCAAAATGCGCGGCGTGATAGGCCCGGTAGCCCGCCTGGTCGCCGAGCAAATAGCGATAATGCGGCGTTTGCGAAATGGGGACCACGCCCTGGCCCAGGATGTTGGCGTAAAGAGAATCCAGCGGGACCTCCTTCAACACGTAATTCTCGAAGGGGGGCAGGTGGTAGGGGACATCCAACTCACGGTTGGGGCGGCGTGTGAAATAGGAGACCGGTGGCAGACCGAGAATTTCCAGCACATGCTCCGTCTGGCTTTCAAAATCGGAGGCGTGGATCACATGGTCTTCGGTGCGTTTTCCATCCTGGCGCGGATTGAACCGATCCCGGATCTCTTCCTTGATTGCCTTGATTCTCCGGCATTGGATGTGGCGGAAGGCGCCCTCTCCGTAAAAACGTTCTTGCGGCTCCTGGTTGCGGGCCAGAATGAGAAGGATTTCGGGCGGGGTTTCGAGCAGATAGCGGGTTTTGGCGGCCAGATGTTCGAGCGGAACGAAATCGCTGGAGTAAATCTGGCCGACAAACTTTGCCATGTCTGCCACGGTTTTTTTATGGATCGCCAGAATTTGGACGGCTTTCTGGTTGCGGATGATCTCGAGAATTTCGCGGGTGTGCCGCGTCCCGTGGCCCCAAATCAAAAAATAATCCAGACGTGGACGAGCGCCAGGCTCCTGAGTATTCCGCGCCAGGTAATCCTCCAATGTCATCTCCGTGCCCGGTTCCGTCGGCGCCGGGGCTTCCGGTTGCCTTGCACCCCGCTTCCGGGAACTTCGCAGGACGGGCCGGCGTCCCCACATTTTTTTAACTGAGACATTCAGGTTGGTATGACGATTGATGACCTTGATAAAATCCCAATTCCCGGCCTGCTCAAGGTAATGCCAATGCGCGATTTTATCCGGCCGCACATCGCGCCACGCCAGAAATTCCAGGCAGCGGACGGCCAGATCGTCCATCAATCGCGGCACCAACACACGGACGCCGTTCTGCACTATCTCGCGCCGGTAGTCCAAGACCCCTTTTTCGAATACCGGCGAAACGGAGAACTTCTCAAAATCCACCAGCGACTCCAACAGGTCAAAACGAAAGTTCAACTGTGTTGCCCCGGGCGCGTAGAAATCAACATGCCAGTGGCCATGCTCAAAGAGGACCTGGATTTTGAAGCCGCGCGCCTGACAGGGTTTGGCGTGGCGCGATATGTGGCGCAAAAAAACCCGGCGGTCCCGGCAGAGAATATCCAGGTCTGAGTGATCGCAATAATTGGGGAAGTGTTCCGGCAGCTTCAGCACGACATAATCGTCCACGCCCTCGAAGAAGGGCCTCAAATCAACCAAATTGGAATAATCTGTCATGGGGCGAATCACAGCCGTTCAATCCGGCATATCCATCAGAAGGGCTGCCGCGGTGCGATGCGCCACCCGGGCCGGTTCTTGCTCCGAAGCAGCCTCGATTTCTGAAAGAACAACACGAACGTTAGTGGGGAGTTTGTCCGCCCGCAAGATAAATCGCTCCCGTCGCATTGAGGAACTGGGACTTGACCCCGCGGCATGACGGGATAGCATCCAAGAAGTGAGCCGGACCAACCATGAGTTCCGCCCGTCAAAATGAGTGCTCCATTAGTCAGCATAGGAATACCCGCGTATAATCGCCCGGAAGGTCTGAGACAAACGCTGGCTTGCCTCACGGCCCAAACCTACGCGAATTTGGAGATTATCATCTCCAACGATTGTTCGCCCCATCCGGAGACCGAAAAGGTTGGCCGGGACTTTGCGGAACGCGACCCGCGTGTTTCCTACCATCACCAGGAATCCAACAAGGGCGGGTTTTTTAACTTCGGGTTTGTGTTGGAGCAGGCCAAGGGCGAATACTTCATGTGGGCCGCCGACGATGACGCGTGGCATCCGCGGTTTGTTGAAACCTGTGTGCAGCACCTAAAGGACCATTCCCGTCATGGACTGGTGTTCACGAGATACGAGATATACTCTCCTTTTAACCAGAAGAAAGTAAGTCTTAATCACAACATATACCTTCAGTCACGCCATCGCAAAGCGCTGTTCCTTCTGTTGGATGAGACCATGACACACAAAGCCAACATGAGCTACGGAGTGTGGCGCCGCGATGTCGTCAACCGGGTGATGAGCCGGGCCAAAGCCCGGGGCTTGTCTCAGGAACAGATGGGCAAAGGCTTCGATCAGGCGTTCCTGCTTGTGACACTGGGCGAAACCGAAGTCTTTCAGATTCAAGAAACGCTTTTCACCAAGCGTTATAACGAACGGGTCATACCGGGTTCAGCGCGCCAGTTCCTGAGCACGGGATGGCGAAACCTGCGCCGTGCTGCGCGACACCCGTTCAGGTATGTTCGGGATGCTTGCAGCGATACCAGGAACTATATGGACACCGTCAAGCGCGTTTATGGCGAGCCAGATACGCCGTTCCTGCCCCTGGTGTTCCTGGCCAAAAGGATTTCGTACTTGATGCTCAGGCACATTTTGTGAAATAGACTGGTTCCACTGGATCACATTATGTCGCCGTCAAACCCGCACGCTGAACGCAATCCCATAATTTGCCGCGTTCCGCCCTCCTCGACCATCGAAAGCACCACTTTTGCCCTGACCGCTCCAGATTTTCCAGAGGCCGAACAAGAGTGTATTTCATCCAGGCAGTGAAATATTCCGGCTTTTCGGGAAAGAAGAAAAAACTGCCGGCGTAAAGTTTGGCATTCGATGTGGGACTTTATTTCAACTTATCACTCATCTTCAGCTTTGTTGGACTCGCCGTGTAAAAGAGGCGCTCCACCATTTCGTCAATTACCACGACCGGTTTTTCTTTTTCGATGAACGCGGGTTCCCAATTGTACTCCCAAAAATATATGACTTTCCCGAAGTAATGGCCAATAAACGGAACCCAACCTCCCGAAAAAGAGTCCCGGAAGACAATCGCCGTGCCGGTCCGGTTGGAGTTTTCGGTGAAGACCGGATACGTTTCCTTGTTCCATTTATTGGTGGCCCCCAATTGCGGCGCTTGGATTATGTCCAAACACTGAAGCGGCGGGACGGGTGCGAACGAAGGAACATCTCGTTCCAGCATGGTTTGTCCCTGCCCCAACATACGCGCCAGATCGCCGCCATTTTTCCACTGCACGAATGTCTTCTTGAAGGAGGCCAGGGACAGCGGTTCCGGGAGCGGCAATTGCCGCGAAAGGGTTCGCATGAGTTCCTGATGGGCGGCAAATGCCCCGCCCTCATTCCAATGCGTGTCTGTCATCAGGTAAACCCGGCCGCTCTTCTTGGCCTCCAGCAGAGACGGGCGCAAATCCAAAACTTCCACCGTTGAATTTGTCTTCATGTAGGCCAAAAACTGGTCAAGCTTCGATGTGGAACGTTCCTTCGCCAGCCATGCCGGCAGGAATTCTGGGTAAACAGACTCTTTGTTGGGTGCAATGACAAAAACGTAGCGGATGCCCCGCCTGGCCAGCCAATCCCGCCGGGTTTCCAACAGCGATTGCCATTCCCGAAGTTCATTGGGCTGGAACGGGGCCAGGCCAAGGTGGTTCTCAATCATGCCGTCGCCGGAATAATACAACCACCCCTCGCGGCCAGTGAGCACGGCGGGAAGCGGCGATTCCCTGAAGAGTTCGTGTTTCCAATGATTGTTCCAGCGAATCAACCGCTTGCGAAAACCGAAATGATCGTTGTAGTAACTCTCCAGGCCCGCGACAAAATCCCTGATGCCGTCGAGCCTCTGGTTAAAAGCGGGGAATTTTGCCGGAAGACGATTCTCATCGGGTGTCGGGGCCTTGTCCCAATGGAGAAACGAGTCGAGGGTCGGCAACCAGAGCAAACCAAGGAAAGCGGCAATGACCGCCCATTGCAGACCATTGCGAATCCTTTCCAGTTGGAGGGGGTTTAACATGCCCGGTTAAAATCGAAAATAGATGAATGGATTGTAAGTGCCGCCGGCGAGCCAGGCCGCGGACATGAGCAAAAGGGCGGTCCATAGCAGCGGTTCAAGCACAGGCCCGACGATTTGGGCCGGCGCTTGCAAAAAACGCGGCAACACTTCCACGCGTTTCGTCCAAAATTCCTTAAACCAAGGCCAGACGGGCATCGAAAAAACAGCGCCCGCCAGGACGGACCAGGCGACTTGATTTGTGCAGTAGCGCGCCAGCGATGGATGGATCCCCGCCGCCCCGCCCAAAGCGAACATGGATTTGAGGAAAAACATGGCCTGTGGAAAAGCGTTCGCGCGAAAGAGCACCCAGCCAACCATGACCACGCAAAGAGTATAGGCATGCCGCACTGCCCGCGGCAGCGAATCCACCAACACGCCAAACCGGGTCCGCTCCAGGACCAGGAACACGCCGTGGTACAAGCCCCAAACGACGAAGGTCCAACTTGCGCCGTGCCAAAGTCCGCAGAGAAAAAAGACAATGATCAGGTTGAAATAAGTCCGGCCGGCCGAGCCGCGATTGCCTCCGAGTGGAAAATAGAGATAATCACGAAACCAGCTTGAGAGGGAAATGTGCCAGCGCCGCCAGAAATCCTTGATCGACTTGGCTATGTAAGGATAATTAAAGTTCTCCATGAACTCGAACCCGAACATCTTCCCGAGTCCAACCGCCATGTCCGAGTAGCCGGAAAAATCGAAATAGATTTGCAGGGTGTAACAGAGCGCTCCGAACCAGGCGAGGACCGGAGAAAGTCCCGCGGCGGGGAGAGCGAAGATTTGATCGGCGGGGACGGCCACGGTGTTGGCAATCAGCATCTTTTTGGCCAGCCCGCCGACAAACCGCCGGACACCTTCGGCAAAACCGGCGCGGGTTACAAAGCGCCGGGCAATTTGCGGCGCCATGGCGCCCCAACGCAGGATCGGTCCGGCGATTAACTGCGGGAAGAAAAAGATGTAGAGGGCGACCTCGGCGGGGCTTCGCGCCGCCCGGCTTTTGCGGCGGTAAATATCGATGACATAGGAAAGAGCGTGGAAGGTGAAAAAGGAAATGCCTATGGGCAAACGCACGCGCGGCAGATGAAGGACCCCGAGTTTCAAGGCGGCCAACAGCGGATTCAGGTTGCCCACAATAAAATTGGCATATTTAAAAAATGCCAGGAGGCCAATGTTGAGGGCCACGGCAATGCCGACCACCCATTTGCGGCGCGCCGCTTCGGGTTCCCCATCCACCCAAAGGCCGAGCGCGTAATTCATCAGCGTGGAGCCCAGCATCAGAAAGACAAACAGCGCCTCGCCCCATGCGTAGAAAACAATGCTCATGGTCAGAAGCAACAGGTTCTTCAAGCGCAAGCCCGGGAAAACGGGATAGAGCGTTAAAACCACCGGCAGGAAAAGGAATAGAAAGATGGGCGAACTAAAGACCATGTGACGTCAGCTTTACCGCCGCAACGAGCGTTTTTGCACTGAGCGTTTCAGGTTTTCCAGCGGGCGAACAAGGGTGTATTTCATCCATGCGGTGAAATAGTCCGGCTTGCCGGGGCCGCCCGCATATTGCCGCTCCAGTTCCAGAAACTGCGGTTTTGCCCCGGGATCCCTGCGCAACCCCCGGCGCGCGCGATAAAGAATATCCAACCGCTGCCGAGCCGGAATCCAGGGCCTGGCACCGTAGGCCGAAACCAGCATCAACTGTTCTTTCATGGAATAATTCGCGTTATTAGCCGCTGTTTGCTGGCCGGCATGGCATCTAAAAGCGCACAACGGTTCGCGCGTATAAACCAAATCGCCCCGTTCCAGCAAGTGAAACCACATTTCCAGGTCCACGAGTTGCCGGTAAGCCGTGTCGAAGCCGCGTTGGGCGTCCGCTTTGCGAAACAGGACCGATGAAGGTTCGCCAATCAGATTTCCATTCTCGATCAGACACGCCGTAATCATTTTCCGGCCGTTTTGACAGCCATTCCGCAGGGGCCGGCAAATATCGATCACGTTGGATTTTTCATCCAGAATCGTGCGCGCCGAGGCCGCCAGCATGGCGGCGGGATTATCCCGGAGCAAAGCGAGCATTTTGGTCAGGGCCTGCGGGTCGGACAATTTGTCGTCGCCGAACAGGAACTTAATGTGCCGGCCCCTGGCTTGTTTCAGAGATTCGTTCCAATTGGCCACCATACCCAGGTTGGCGGGATTGACGGCCAAATGCACCCTCGCGTCCCGGGCGCAAAAAGGTTTAACGACCTCGGCGGTGTTATCAGACGAGCAATCATCCAGGATCAGCAATTCAAAATCCTGGAAATCCTGCGCCAGCACCGATGCAATCGCCTCGGGTAAATACGAGGCATAATTGTACGTCGGCATCAGAACGCTGATTTCGGGCAAGCTCAAGCAATGATGTTTCTATTCTTAATCGTAATCTTAATCCCCATGTGCAAAATCCAAATGGGATTAAGATCAGGATTAAGATCAGGATTAAGATTAGGATTAGGAACCGAAAACAGCCATCCAAAAAACAACCCCTGGCGGGGCCATCGAACCGCCTTTGCTTTTGCCCGTCATCGCATAATAATCGAAGCCGTATGAAGAAAACGCCGACGACGTTTCACACGTTGAAACCCTTTCTGGAATTGTTCCAAACCGGGGTTCCGGTGCTCATGTACCACAAGATCGCCGACCCGCCGGCGGGTGTGCGGCTCAAGGGGCTTTATGTCCCTCCCGGGCGTTTCGCGCGGCAATTGGCGGAATTGCACCAGGCCGGCTTTGTCTCCTGCCGGCCCGCAGCCGCCCGCGACGGGAACGGCCCGCAGCGGCGCATGGCGCTGACCTTTGATGACGGGTTCCGCAATGTGTGGGAACATGCCCTCGAACCCCTGGCCGCCCTCCGCTTCAGCGCCATCCAATTCCTGGTGGCCAATTACATCGGGCGCCTCAATCAATGGGAGATGCGCGAAGGGGAAGTGCGCGAGCCGTTGATGGACGCGGCGCAAGTGCGGGATTGGCTCCGCGCCGGGCACAGAATCGGCTCGCATTCGTTGAGCCATCCTTATTTGACCCGCTTGAGCATGAGGGATGCCCGCGAAGAAATTGTCACCAGCAAAAAGAAACTCGAAGACACCTTTGGCGTTCCGGTCGAAGATTTCTGCTATCCTTATGGCAATTGGAATGAAACGGTGCGCGACCTGGTCGTGGAGGCCGGATACCGGTCAGCCTGCGCTTCGGACTTTGGCGTCAACACGCCGGCCATCTCGCCGTTTTTGCTCCGTCGCATTATTGTGCGGCATCCCACGCGAAGTCTGAAGGTGCTGAAGGCGCGCCTGCTAGGCAAGAGGCGTTGAAGCTCGCGCGCCTGGCGACCCCGGTGAAATCCTCCAACCATGACAAACCGACCGGCGCGCGCTGGCTCAACCGGACCGTCCTGGGCGTGGGTTTGGCTTCTTTGTTCAGCGATTGGGCCCACGAAACGGCCACCGCGGTCATGCCCGCTTTCCTGGCGACCCTGGGCGCGTCGGCTGCGTGGCTGGGATTGATCGAAGGCATTTCCGATGGCCTGGCCAGCTTCGCCAAAATGGGTTCGGGCTATTTCACCGACAAACTCCCGCGACGAAAGCCCATCGCCGTGGCGGGCTATCTGGTGACGGCATTGGGGACGGCGGCGTTTGGCCTGGCGACGGCGGCCTGGCATGTATTGCTGGCGCGCAGCCTGGCGTGGCTGGGCCGGGGCGTCCGCACCCCCGTGCGCAAGGCGCTGCTGGCGGCGGCGGTGGACCGCTCCGCTTACGGCAGGGCTTTCGGTTTTGAACGGATGATGGACACCGTGGGAGCGATTGCGGGACCGGCCACGGCGTTTTTCCTGTTGCGCGTTTTCCACCACCATTATCCCAGCCTCTTTGCCGCGACCCTCGTTCCGGGACTGATGGCCGCCGGGTTGATGGCCTTTGTGGTCAAGGAGCGCGAGCGGAAGCCCGTCCCGCACATTTCATTTGGCGAAAGACTGCGCCTGCTGCCCGCCCCCTACAGGAAATTCCTGGTGGCCGCGGGATTGTTCGGAGCGGGCGCCTTTGCCCATACGATGCTGATTCTGCTGGCGGCCCAGAAATTAACTCCCCGGTTTGGCGCGGCCAAAGCCGCCAGCGTGGCCGTGGCCCTGTACATCCTCCACAATATCTTTTATGCGGCGTTCTGTTACATCGGCGGCTGGCTGGGGGACCGCTTCGCCAAGAAATGGTTGCTGGCCACTGGCTATGCGCTCGGCGCGATCATGGCCGTCTGCATCATCGCCGCGCCGGCCGGCCTCTGGAGTCTGTCACTCATATTCGTGCTCGGAGGAATGAGCGTCGCGCTGGAGGAAACATTGGAAGATTCGTATTGCGCGGAGCTGGTGGAAGAGAAGCACCAGGGCATGGCCTTCGGGGTGCTGGCCACGGTCAACGGCATTGGCGATTTTCTTTCGAGCATCATCGTGGGCCTGCTTTGGGCGGGGGCGGGCACATCGGTGGCTTTTGCCTACAGCGCCGTGTTATTTGTGGCCGGCGCCTGGCTCATGACCCGGGTCCGCTGAAGGGGCAAGTTTCACGCCGCTCAATCTTGATTTTCTCAAGAGAATCCGCCCCGGAAAAAAACCGTGAAAATTTCCGTATTTTGCAAAGTCATAACAAGTTGTCAGCGTGACACTTGCATAATGGCCATTATTTGCAGTTGACACTTGTCCGGCTGCGGCACCCTTTAAAGGCTGAAGGCTGAGGCTGAAACCGGGGGCCAAAAGGTCGAATGCATCGTGCGCGAGGAACCTCCCCTCCGGCGCGATAATTCCGCCTTCACTGAAGATGGGCGCACAAGAAATGGATTTTATTTGTTTCACGGTTAATAATTCTGACCGGCCCTCCTCATTCAACACCCGATTTTGCGACCCGGCCGATTTAAAATTGAATTTCTGTTGAAAGTTTGTCTGTTTCGCGCTTTACTGGTTTTGTCTTCATGCGCGATGCAAAAACGACATATCTGAATGTGGGAATTTATTCCGTCGCGGAGGCATCGAAACTTGCCGGCGTGTCCAGGGAGCGCATCCGCCGCTGGCTCCAGGGTTATCGATCGAATTTGCGGAAAAAGAATTACGCTCCGCTTTGGCCGGGACAATTGCCGCGCATCGACAACAAATTGGCGCTCGGTTTCCTGGATTTGATTGAGGTGAAGTGGGTGGATGCCTTTTTAGACAGGGGAGTGAGTTGGGCGATGATTCATAAGGCCCGGGAGAAGGCCGGGAAACTTTATCCGCATGTCAGCCATCCTTTTTGCACCAGGCAATTCGTCACCGATGGCCGGCAGATTTTCATTGAACTGCACGATGAAACCGGCGAAGGCAGTCTTCTGGAAATTGCCACCGACCAGCAGGTCTTCGCGCAAATCACCCGGCCATTTTTGCAACAATTCGACTTCAAGGATGGAGCGTTGCCTGAGCGTTGGTGGCCGCTGGGGAAGGACGGCCATGTGGTGGTGGATCCCAGGAAGAATTTTGGGCAGCCGACCATTTTCAAGGAAGGAGTTCCCACCCAGACCCTGGCACGGAGTTTTAAAGCCAATGGCTCCATAGAAGAAGTGGCTCGCTGGTATGAGATCAGCCCCAAATCGGTGCGGGAGGCCGTTGATTACGAGCAACTGCTCGCGGCGTGAAATTTTTCTTCGACAACAATCTTGCCGCCAAAATTGCCCGGGGACTTAACTGTTTCGTTTCTCCCGACCACCAAGTTGTCCATTTAAAGGAAAAATTTGCCGCTGAGACGGACGATGCCATTTGGATGAAGCAACTCGCGCAGCAGGAAGATTGGATCATTATCACCGCAGACCGACGCATCGGGAAAAACCCCCACGAAATTGCGGCATGGAAACAGGCGGGCCACACCATCTTTTTCTTGAAACCAGGCTGGACCGACATGAAATTTTGGGACCAGGCGCAAAAATTCACGAAGTGCTTTCCGCAGATAATTGAAAAAGCAACACACGCCAGGCGCGGCACGTCGTTCGTCATTTCGGTGAGTGGCAAAATCGAAGAATAAGTGTATCGTCCAACGCAACTTGAAGACGACGAGCAGAAAGCGCGATTCGTTCTCCCATGATGTCGCCGTGTTGGGCGGCGGCAGCGCAGGGTACGCGGCGGCGCGCACGACCGCGGCGGCGGGTTTGAAGACCGTGGTGATCGAGGGCGCCCGCGCCCTGGGCGGGCTTTGCATTCTGCGGGGTTGCATGCCGAGCAAGGCGCTGCTTTACGCGGCGGAGGTCCTGCATCTGGCGCGCGCCGCCAATACCTGGGGCCTCAGGATTCCAAAGGCGGGCTTCAATTTCAGGGCGGTCATGGCCCGCAAAGACGCCATGGTGGAGGGGTTCGCCCATTATCGCCGCCAGGAGTTGGGCGGCGGAAAATTTAAACTGTTGCGGGCGCGCGGCCGTTTCCTGGACGCGCACACTCTGGCTTTGAGCGAAATCATGGGGCGCGCGCCGAAATTCCTGACGGCAAAATATTTTGTCATCAGCACAGGCTCGGTGGTCGCGCCTCCACCGCTGCGGGATTTGGAGGACGCCGGGTTCCTGACCAGCGATGAGGCCCTGGATTTGCCACGGCTGCCGAAGTCGTTGATTGTTTTGGGAGGCGGGCCGGTTGCGGTGGAATTGGCGCAGTTTTTTTGCCGGTTCGATGTCGAGGTCACCCTGATCCAGCGCGGCCAACATTTGTTGCGCGATTGCGATGCCGACGCGGCCATCGCGCTGGAGAAAGCGTTTCGGCGGGAGGGTATCCGGCTTTTCACGAACACGAAAATGTTGGGGGCGTTCCGCAAGGGACGGGGCAAGGGAATCATCTTCGAGCACCGCAACCAAATCAAACGGGCGGCGGCCGGGGAAATTCTCCTGGCCCTGGGACGGAACCCCGCCACGGCGGGACTGGGGCTGGAAGAGATTGGCGTCAAGACTGATTGCGGGCGGATTGCCACCAATGCCTTCATGCAAACGAACCTGCCCCACATTTATGCGGCGGGTGATTGCACCGGCCCTCATCAAATCGTGCATATCGGGGTCGAACAGGGCGGGATCGCCGCCCGCAACATCCTCCATCCGGGCAAAAAACAAAGTATTGACTACAGGCTCCTGTGCAGCGTGGTGTTCACGGACCCGCAGGTCGCGGTCGTTGGGTTGACGGAGAAGCAGGCGGTCGAACATAACATTGCGTATCTGGCAGCGAGCCATCCGTTCAACGATCACGGCAAGGCGATGATCATGGGAACCAGGGAAGGCTTTGTGAAGTTGCTGGCCGAGCCGGGCACGGGCGGGATTCTGGGCGGGGCCTGCGTCGGGCCGATGGCCGGGGAAATGATCCATGAAATCATCGCGGCCATGCGCGGACGGATGACGGTCGCGGAATTGGCGGCGATGCCGCATTATCACCCGACCCTGGCGGAGATATGGACGTATCCCGCGGAAGAACTGCAGACAAGGCTGAAGCAAGGCTTCCGCCGTCGCTCCACCAAACGGAGCTATTGCGGACTGGCGAAAGGCTAACGTTGCTTGCAGCTTGCTTAACGAGGATTTTTGTGGAAAACTTGGGGCATGAGCGCTCAGGAGATTATTGAGCAGATTAAAGCCCTGCCATCGGACGAGCGGGCGCAGGTGACTAAATTCGTAGTCGAATCCGATGATTCCTGGATTCCAGAGGAATTCAAGCAAGGCATGGCTGACATCGCCACCGGCCGCGTGGTGGATTTGGACACCGCATTGAATGAGCCGTATCCGGGCGGCCAATGAACTATCGCTTTCGCGCCGCAAAGTCGTTTTGGCGCAGTTGGAGCAGCTTATTGAGTAATTTGTATGATACGTCGGGCGCTCGCCACAGCACTGCCCGCGCCTGTTTGCCACCGACTACGGGACGATTCTTTTGACGTCCACAACGCGAAGTTCCAAGACTGGGTCGTCTGGCCAAAACGTGACAAGCCATCGCCCAAACCTTTTTACATGGAACTCACGGCCAGAACGTCCCTTCTGAACTCAATCGCCTCGTTGATGCGGCGAATCGGCCAAAGACCGAAAAAGACGGAGAAGGTCCTTTCGTTCTCGTTTGCTGCATCGGGAGAAGAAATCCACCACCGAATCGTCCGCCGCGAAAACATACCGGGAACTCATTGGCCGCCAGCAACCAGCCGCTGATGCCGACGTTCCAATTCGTCCAGGGTGGATTTCTTTCCGGCGTCCATGTCCGCCACGCGCTGATCCAGATCAGATTGATATTCCGGATCGTCAGCGCGATTGAGATGGGCGATGAGCGCCGCCACGTCAAGGCGTTCTTCCACCGTCAACCCTGCAATTTGCTCTCTGATTTCAGCCAGACTCACAGGATTAATCTAAACAAAATGGCCGCATTTGGCCAGTCAGGATTCTGTCGTTGGCGAGCAAGATTTGAACATTGGCAGCATGCGCGGGAGGATTAAGATTAGGATTACGATTAGGAAAGCGGTCTATGAGAACGCTTCGGTGGGCGGATGGGGCTGGTATGGCTCTTCGAGACGGGCGATTTCTTCGGTTGTGAGTTTGACTGACAGGGCGGCGACGGCGTCTTCAAGATGATGGGGCTTGGTCGCGCCAACTATCGGCGAGGTGACCACGGGCTTGTGCAGCAGCCAGGCCAGCGCAATTTGCGAGGGCGGCAACTTTCTCTCTTTCGCGACTTCATTCACGCGGTCAATGACCGGCTTGTCCATGTCCGCCGTTTTGGTGAATAGTTTTTTGGCGAAGGCATCGGTTTTGGCGCGCGCGGTTTGGGCTTCTTCCGACCAGGGGCGGGCCAGCCTGCCGCGAGCGAGCGGGGACCACGGGGTCACGGCCACACCCTCGGATTGGCAAAGGGGAAGCATTTCCCGCTCTTCCTCGCGAAAGAGCAAATTGTAATAGTTCTGCATGGAGACGAACGCGGCCCAGCCGTGGGCGCGTTGAATGCCAAGCGCCTTCATCATTTGCCAGGCATGCATGGACGAAGCGCCGAGATAGCGAACTTTGCCGGCTCGAACGACGTCGTTGAGGGCTTCGAGGGTTTCCTCCAGCGGCGTGTCATAATCGAAGCGATGGATGATGTAGAGATCGATGTAGCCGGTGCCGAGGCGCTGCAAGCTTTTATCAACTTCGAACAGGATCGCTTTGCGGGAAAGGCCGCGACCGTTGGGGCCTGGCCGCATGGGGGAGTTCACTTTGGTGGCGATGACTAAATCGTCACGAACCGCAAAATCGCGGATGGCGCGTCCCAGCACGACCTCGCTCTCGCCATTTGAATAGACGTTGGCGGTATCGAAAAAGTTCACGCCCAGCTCCAGGGCGCGGGTGATGAAAGGGCGGCTGGCCTCTTCACTCAAAGTCCAGGGCCAGGTGATCATGCCGGGTGTTTTCGGCTGCCCGTAGCTCATGCAGCCGAGGCAAAAGCGCGAGACCTGCAGGCCCGTATTTCCAAGTTTTACATAATTCATGGCAATCTCCTATTGTACATTTACTTTCGCGACATCCCCCATTTCGCATTTGGCCCACCTCTGCGGAAGTTCACTCATTTCTTTCTCCGTTTTGCCGGTGGCTTGGGCACGGTGCGGCGGCCGAGTTCCGTTTCCATCTGCTCAACCGTGGGCAGGCTGGACTGATATTTCTTCGGCAGCGCGCGGGTAAGCTGATAGGCGGACACACCGATGGCCTTTTTCACACCCTTGAGCGCGTATTCGGCAATGATGCGGTTCTGGTCCTGGCAGAGGATGAGGCCGATGGTGGGCTGGTCGTCCGCGTGGCGCAGGCGCTCATCCGCAAGGTTGCAGTAAAAGTTCATTTTGCCGGCGTATTCGGGCTTGAACGGTCCGCGTTTCAAATCCACGAGCACGAAGCAGCGCAGGCGCAGATGGTAGAACAGGAGGTCAACGTAAAAATCCTCCGCGCCCACTTCGAAATGGAACTGGCGTCCGACAAAGGCGAAGCCCTGGCCAAGTTCGAGGAGGAACTTCTGCACCTGATCGAGCAGGGCCAGTTCCAATTCCCGTTCGCGGAACGGCTCGGCCAGAGTGAGGAAATCGAAGATGTAGGGGTCTTTGAGCACCTGCTCCGCAAGGTCGGACTGCGGCGGCGGGAGCGTGGCGTGGAAATTGTGGACAGCCTTGCCGCGCCGCTCGTAAGCCAGGCCGTCAATCTGAAGGGCGAGGATGCTTCGCGACCAGCCGTGCTCGATGGTCTGCTGCACATACCAGAGGCGGGCGCGGAGGTCTTTGACCTTCTGCATCAGAATGACATGGTGGAACCACGGCAATTGTGCAGCAAGCTGCTGCAAAATCAGGAGATCGGACGGTGCGGGTGATTGTGCAGACGGTGTCTGCAAACTTTCACTGCCAGACAATTGTGCCGCAGCTTGCGGCACAAATGGAGTTGTACTGCCTGCCGACAAAAGTGCCGCAGGCTGCGGCACAATGGGCCGGAGAGTCGGGTATTCGCGGGCAAAGGCCAGCATTCGTTTGATATTCCGCTCCGAAAACCCTTTCACTTCCGGCATATCGTTCGCGATGTCCCGGGCAAGTCGCGGGATGACGCCCGCGCCCCAGCCTTCTTTTTTCTGCATGGCGACAATGGCGCGGCCAATGTCCCAATAGAGGCGGATGAGTTCCGCGTTCGCGGAGAGCGTGGCTTTGACCTGCGCGGCGCGGATGCGATTCTTCACCGCGCCGAGAAAAGGCGCGTAGCCGGAGAGACCCGTATTTCCCGGCTTTGCATAATTCATGGCAACCTTTTATCGCAAATTCAAATCGCCGTCACGTTTGATTTGTTCCCGGGGCGTTGCCCCAGGCTGGCATGGATGCGCGCCGTTGGCGCTTGAGGAATTGAGTTGGACCCGGCCCAACACTGATCGGGACATCGCCGGACAGGGACGGAAGGATTAAGGTTAAGATTAGGATTAGGATTAGGATCAGGAAAAGAGAGAAAGGTTCGCTTTTGGCGGCTGAATATTTACACTTCCCCCTCTTGAGCCAGGATACTCATCTGACGCCGATGCTGGCGCAGTACCGCCGAATCAAAGGCGAACTGCCCCGGGATGCCCTGCTCTTTTTCCGCCTGGGCGATTTTTACGAGATGTTCTTCGAGGACGCCACCATTGGGGCGCAGTTGCTGAATGTGGCCCTGACCAAACGCGGCGACATTCCGATGTGCGGCATCCCTTTTCACGCGGCCAGCGGCTACATCGCCCGCCTGCTGAAGGCGGGCCGCAAGGTGGCCATTTGCGATCAGTTGGAGGAGGCCCGCCCCGGCAAGCTGGTCAAACGCGAGGTGACCCAGATTCTCAGCCCCGGCACTCATTTCGATGAACGATTGCTGGCGCCGGATCGAAATAATTTTCTGGCGGCCCTCTGTCCGCACGGGAAAATTTTCGGCCTGGCCCTGGTGGATCTGACCACGGGCGATTTCAAAACGACGCAACTGGAGGGCGAAGCGGCGTTGCGCGCCGAGTTGGAACGGTTGCGGCCGGCGGAAATAATTTATCCGGCGGGGGCGGAAGCTCTGGCCAAAGGCGCGGGCCACGCTTCCTGCATTCTTAATCCGTACGAGGATTGGGTTTTCGCGCCGGAAACGGCGGCGTTCACGGTGCGGGAACATTTTAAAGTCGGCTCGCTGGATGGTTTCGGGTTGAAGGATGCGCCGGCGGCCATCGGCGCGGCGGGGGCGGCGCTGCATTACCTGACCCAGCATTTGCGGCGCGACGTTTCCGGGCTGACGCGACTTTCGTTTTATCAGTGCTCCGAGTTTATGGCGCTGGATGCGGTGTCGTTGCGGCATTTGGAAATCCTGGAGCCGCAGCAGCATGACGCGCCGCGGCAGGCGTCGCTCTACGGCGCGCTCAACCGCACCGTGACTCCGATGGGGGCGAGGCGATTGCGCGATTGGCTGAGCCAGCCGTTGGCGGCGGCGGCGCCGATTCTCCGGCGGCAGGATGCGGTGCAGCTCTGGGTGGAACGGGGCGGGTTGTTGGATGATTTCCGCCGTGAATTGGCCGGGGTGCGGGATTTGGAACGGACCATCGGGCGGTTGAGCAGCGGTTCGGGCAATGCGCGGGACTTGTTGTCGTTGCGGGTGGCGCTGGAGAAAATTCCGGGGCTGAAGGAAATTCTGGCCCGGGCCGCCACGCCGGAGGCGGCGCCGGACACTTTGCGGGACTGGCCCGCGTTGCAGGAGAAAGGCGCGGACACCGGAGCGCACGGGCCGGGCTTGCTGGATCAATTGGCCGGCCAACTGGCGGAGGCGCCGGACCTGGTGGAGTTGATCGGGCGCGCCATCGTGGATGAACCGCCGCTGGCGCTGAAGGAGGGCGGGCTGATACGCGAAGGGTTCGATTCGCATCTGGATGAATTGCGCGGGGCGATGCGCGACGGCAAGGATTGGATCGCCAAATTGCAACAGGACGAAATCGAGCGCACGGGAATCAACTCGCTCAAAGTGCGGTTCAACTCCATTTTCGGCTATTACATCGAGGTGACAAAATCGAACCTGGACAAGGTGCCGGCGCAGTACATCCGCAAACAAACCATCGCCGGCGGGGAGCGGTTCATCACGCCGGAGTTGAAGGAGATGGAAGGGAAAATCCTGGGGGCGGAGGAGCGGGGCGGGAAACTGGAGTATGAATTGTTTCAGCGGGTGCGGGAAGAGGTGCTGGGGCAATTGGCGGGCTTGCAGCAGACGGCGGGGGCGCTGGCGGAATTGGACGTGCTGGCGGCCTTTGCCGAAACGGCGCGGCTGTATAATTATTGCCGGCCGGAAACCGGGCAGGATGGGGTGTTGGAAATCCGGGAGGGGCGCCATCCGTTTTTGGAGCAAACCATGAGCGAGGAACGGTTCGTGCCCAACGACGCGCGGCTGGATCATGCCGGGCAGCAGTTGCTGCTCATCACCGGCCCGAACATGGCGGGCAAGAGCACCTACATCCGGCAGGTGGCGCTGATCACGCTGCTGGCCCACACCGGATCGTTTGTGCCGGCGGCGGCGGCGCGGATCGATTTGGTGGACCGGATTTTCACGCGCATCGGGGCGAGCGACGATCTGGCGCGGGGGCAATCGACCTTCATGGTGGAGATGAGCGAAACGGCCAACATCCTGAACAACGCGACGGCGCGGAGCCTGATTATACTTGACGAGATCGGGCGCGGCACCAGCACCTTTGACGGGCTGAGCCTGGCCTGGTCGATTGTGGAACATCTGCACAATGCGATCGGGGCCAAAACGCTGTTTGCGACCCATTATCATGAGCTGACCGAACTGGCCGGGCGTTTGCCGCGCGTCAAGAATTTCAACGTGGCGGTGCGGGAATGGAACGAGCAGATCGTTTTTTTGCGCAAGATTGTGGAAGGGGCCACGGACAAAAGCTACGGCATCCAGGTCGCGCGACTGGCCGGGGTGCCGCGGGAGGTGGTCAGCCGCGCCAAGGAAATTCTATCCAACCTGGAGGAATCCGAACTGACGCCGGAAGGCAAAGTGCGCCAGCACAACCGCCGTCCTGAGTTGGAGAAGCTGAAGAAACTCGGCCCGCCGCCGCAGATGGATTTGTTCGGCTGAACCGTTTATCCTTTGATTTTGGCGCAACTTTTCATATCCTTCGCTGTTTCAATCGTGAAAGACTGATGGCTATCACTTCGATCAAAGGTTTATTGGCCCGGCACAACCTGGCCACTCCGCAGCAATTTGACGAGTGGCACAAGGCCTGGCGGGTGGCGCAGGAGGCGGGTTCGGCGGACACGTTGATGCTGTTCATGGCCCGCGAACGGGGCAGTTCCGAGGAGCTTTTTCTCCAGGAACTGGCCAAGGCCCTGGACTGGCCTTATATCGACCTGGCCAAAACGGAGGTCTCGGCCGAGGCGCGCAAGAAGATTTCCACCAAGGTCGCATTTCAGTACGCCGTGCTGCCGGTCAAGTTCGAGGAGGGCCGGCTGACGGTGGCGGTGAGCAATCCGTTCGACGCCGCCATGCTGGGGGCGGTGCAGTTCGATGCGCGGGTGCCGGTGCAATATGGATTGGCCACGCACGGTGAGATCGACAAGTCGCTGAAAAAATTCTACGGGGTCGGCGCGGAAACGCTGGACGAAATGTCCAAGGAGGACGAGCCGCTGGACTTGCTGGTTGAGGACAAGGAAATCACGGAGAGCGACCAGGAAGCCAGCGTCATCAAGTTCGTCAACCAGATTATTTGGGAGGCGTTCAAGGACCGGGCGACCGACATTCATTTTGAACCGGCCGAGGATGAGTTGCGCATCCGCTACCGCATAGACGGCATATTGCATCAGACGCCGATGCCGCCGCAATTGAAGCGTTTCCAGGCCGCGCTCATTTCCCGCGTCAAGGTGATGTCGGGCATGAACATTGCGGAAAAACGATTGCCGCAGGACGGGCGCATCAATGTTCGCATCAAGGGGGAGGAAATAGACATCCGCGTTTCCACGGTGCCGACGGTGTATGGCGAAAGCGTCTCGTTGCGCCTGCTGACGCGCGGCAAGATCTTCCTGGGCATGGAGAAACTGGGTTTCGCCCCGGCGGAGGAATCGCGCATCCGCGAAATCATCGTCAAGCCGCACGGCATTTTTCTGGTGACCGGGCCGACGGGATCGGGCAAATCAACCTCCCTGTATGCGTTTCTGGCCACGATCAATTCCGTCACCAAACGCATCATCACCATTGAGGAGCCGGTCGAATACGAACTCAAAGGCATCAATCAGATTGCGGTGCGGGGCGACATCGGGCTGACCTTTGCCATGGGGCTGCGCCATATTTTGCGGCAGGACCCCAATGTCATCATGGTGGGGGAAATTCGGGATCTGGAGACGGCTGAAATCGCCATTCGCGCCGCGTTGACCGGCCACCTGGTCTTCAGCACACTGCACACCAACGATGCTCCCAGCGCGTTTACGCGGTTGATCGACATGGGGATTGAGCCGTTTCTGGTCGCTTCCTCGGTCGAGGCGGTTTTGGCTCAGCGTCTCGTCCGCACCATTTGTTCCAAGTGCAAGGTCGAGCAAAAGGTGGGGCGGGATTATTTGCGGCGCATCGGTTTTCCCGCGGATCAAATCGATACGACGCGCTTTTGCAAGGGGGCCGGCTGCGAGGAGTGCCGCCAATTGGGTTACCAGGGGCGCATGGGCATTTATGAATTGCTGTTCATGGACGAGGAAATCCGCTCGCTCATCCTCGGCCGCGCCGCCTCCACCACCATCGCGCAAAAGGCCATGCAAAACGGCATGCGCACGTTGCGGGCCGACGGCTGGATAAAGATCCAGGCCGGCCAGACCACCATCGAAGAAGTCCTGCGCGTCACGCAAACGGAAGAACACCTCAAGTCGCTGATCGAGGACACCAAACCACCCGGTTGGGGGAAAGGCTGATAATGGCCCGCTGGTACTCTGCCAACGTTCTTCAAACCAATGCCGGCGGCAGGCGTCTCTGGCACTTGTCCGCCAACAGCGGTCACTTTGCCGTTCAGGACGAAACCACCCTCTTGTTAAACGAGCCTTGCCCGCCGACGGTGGTGGGCAAGGATTGGCACACGCTGTTCCGCGATAAACTCAACATCGCGTGGCTGCCGGCCGACAAGGTTTTCTTTCGCGCGGTGCAATTGCCCAGCAGCGACGCCGCCGAAGTCGCGTCCATGGTCGAGTTGCAGTTGGAAAAGCTCTCCCCGCTGCCGGTCACGCACATCGTTTGGAGCCTTTATTTGCTGCCGCGTTTGTCCGATAAACCCGAAGCGCTGCAAGTGGTGATTGTCATCATCGCGGCGCGGAGCGCGGTGGAAGAATTCCTGGGCCAGTTGGAAGGGGAGGGGTTCCTGCCGGACCGCCTGGAAGCGCCCGGGCTGGAGCAGTTTCTGGCCGCAAAAATCAATGAAGAAGGAGTGTGGATTTTTGCGGGAGCCGCCGGCGAACCGGCCCTGGTGGTCTGGTGGTATGGGGCAACGATCCAGAATCTGACGCTGGTTACCCTGTCCGGCGGGCCAGAACGCGGGCCGCAATTGAAGACCCAGCTCGAGCAGATTGCCTGGGCCGGAGAACTGGAAGGCTGGCTGACCGGCCCGCTGAAAGTTCATTTGTTGGCGGCTGCTTCGGAAGCCGGTTTCTGGGAGTCTGTTTTCAAGGGGTGGGGCGAACAGATCGTGATTGTGCCGCCGGCGTCCCCGAAAGAACTGGCCGCATTGAGCGCCGGGCGTTGCGGCAGCGGCGCCGCCAGCACCAGCCTGCTGCCAGCGGAGTCCGCCGCCCGTTACCATCAACAATTCGTGGACCGCCTCTGGATGCGCAGCCTGGTCACCGTGGTGGCGCTTTACATCATGGGCGTCCTCTTTTATTTCGGGATGCTCTATGTCTTTGAGATGAAGAACAACGCGGTCAAAAAAGACCTGGCCAACATGGGCTCCGGTTACACCAATTCCATGCGCGATATTGCACAGATTGGAATCCTCCAAGAGCGCGAGAGGTTGAAGTTTGCCGCCCTGGATTGCTGGAAGTCTGTGGCTGAGAACCTGCCCGACAGCATGACTGTGGACAACCTGTATTTCCAGCGCGGCAAACTGGAACTGCGCGGCACCGTCATCGGCGAGAATCAGGAGGAAGTGGGAACCTTCAACGAAGTGCTGCGGACCGCGACTGATCCCAATTATCACCAGGTGCTTTTCGAGGAGGTTTCTCCGCCGACCATCCGGCTGAATGGAAACAAAGGCGAGTGGAGTTTCAACTGCACTCTTAAAGGAGGCGAAACTCAATGAACGGTTTCCTGGACCAGTTGAATTTGACTCCGCAGGAACGGCGGATCGTGGTCGTGATTGCCGTGGTTGTGTTTGTCGTGCTGAATTTGCTGCTGGTGTGGCCGCATTTCAAAGATTTGGCGCAAGTCAGAAAGCAATTGGACGACACGCGCGAGACCATACAGAAATGGAACAAGGAAATACTCAAGGATGTGGAACCCGTCAAAGGTTACAAGACGACATTGAAGAAACTGGAGCGCCAACAAGGAGGCGGCATCGTCAATCAACAAGTCCAATTGCAAAGAACCGTTTCGGACCAGGCCATCAAAACCGGCGTCACCGTCGATGAAATCAGGCCCGCCATTTCCGCCCATCCCGACACCAACGAATTCTACGTGGAACAGTCGGTCAAAATCAGCTTCGAGAGCCAGGAAGCCCAGTTGGTCAATTTTCTTTTCAACGTCGGCAATGACCCGGCGATGATTCGTGTGCATGAGCTGAATCTCAGAACGGCCGACGCCAACCGGTACCGGCTCAAGGGGGACGCCATCCTGACGGCCAATTACGCCAGACAAACGACCGCGCCCAAGCCCGCGGCGCCGGCCGGCAAACCGCCGGCGGCTCCGCCCAAGTCAGTTCCCGGCGCCAAAACAATTCCCGTCGCCAAACCTCCTCCCAACCCAAGTCCCGCGCCCGGCGGGAAACCCGCCCGGAAGAATTTATGAACCGCAAAACTTTCTTTTCCATGTGCATGGCGCTGGTCCTGGCGCCGGGGCTGATGGCCCAAACAGATTCAGACGCCGCGCGTTGGCAATTCGCCCAAGCGGTGCCCGTGCCAGTGCCGCCGCGCCGCATCACGCCGCGCTCCGGCATCGTGGTGCCGACCAATGGGCCTGCCACGATTACAAACCCGGCCGCCGCGCGCGGCCGGCCCGCTCCAGGCGGGCCGCCCGCCCTGGGCGCCCCCGCGCCGGCGAGTCCTCCCTCGCCCGGAGTTTCGACTCCAACCGCCGGCCAGAAGCCGGAGGCGCCCCGGCAGAACGTGGAAGTGGCTGACATTTCCTACAATTTTCCCGGTGTTCCCATTAAACAATTGTTGGATATCTACGCGGATTTGGTCGGGCGCACTCTCTTGCGGGCGACTTCGGGCGCGGAAGCCGTGCCGGATACGACCACGATTGTGCTCAACACTCAAAGCAAGTTGACCCGTTCCGAGGCGATCATTGCCTTGGAAACCATTCTGGGCATGAACGGCGTGACCATCATCCCGATCGGCGACAAGTTTGCCAAAGTCGTCACCGAAGCGATCGCCCCCTCGTCGGGCGGCCTGATCTCGACCAACAGCAAAAACATTCCGGAAGCCGGCAAATTTGTCACCCAGATCGTCCAGGTAAAATACACCGACCCCGCGGATTTGGTGAAAGCTTTGGATCCTTTCAGCAAGACCAAAGGGAGCATCATCGTCATCCCCAGCACGGAAACGCTCATTCTGCGCGACTACGCCGAAAACGTGGCCCGCATGATGGAGATGGTGGAAAAGATCGACGTCCTGACCCCGAACAGCATCAAGCCGGAGGTCATTCCGATCAAATATGCCCTGGCCAGCGACATTGCATCGGCCCTGAGCGCATTGGGGGCCAGCGGCGGCGCCTCGGTGGGCAAAAGCACAACGGGCGCCAGCTTCAAGGGCGGCACCGGCACCACTGTCGCCGGCAACGGCTTCGGCAACGCGATGGGAGGGGCGGGCGGCGGTTATCCTGGCCAGTCCACGCAAGGAACGACCAGCGCCCTGGGGTCCGCCGCCACCAGCGGGCGCAGCACCTTCCAACAGAATTTGTCAAAAATTGTCGCCAACGCCGCCGGCGGCGCCGGACAATTTCAATTGTTCGGCCAGACTAAAATCATCGCCGACGAACGGACCAATTCATTGCTCGTTTTCGCGAACGACGAGGACATGAAAATGATTAAAATCATTATTGGCAAACTGGATGTCGTGCTGGCCCAAGTTTTGCTTGATGCCATCATCCTGGAAATTAATTTGGATATCGATCGAACGACCGGCATCAACTATGCGGCCCAAAATGGAGGAGCGAACGGCTTCAGCGGCGTCGGCGGCCTCAATGGCTCCTCGTCGTTCCTGGGTGGAGCCTCCTCCTCGACCAACACCACCACGGGCAGTTCGGTTTTTAGCAGCCTGCCCTCCGGGCTGGCCTATTTCGGCAAATATGGCAATAACCTCGACGTGGCCCTCACAGCGGTGGCGGACGACAGCCGCATCAATGTTCTTTCCCGTCCGCGCATTCAAACCTCGCACGCCGTCCAGGCCGATTTGTTTATCGGCAACACCGTCCCTTACGTGACCGGCACGTATAATTACGGCTATGGTTCCGGGCCAAGCGCCCAATATACACAGTTGGAGGTCGGCATTCATCTGCAAATCATGCCGCTCATCAATCCCGATGGACTGGTGGTGATGGACATCCAGGCGGACGTTGAACAACTGGGGACGCCTGTGGCCATCGCGGGGGTGGGCAACGTGCCCACCACGACCAAGCGCCAGGCCGGCGCCAAGGTGGCCGTGCGCAACGGCGAAACCATCATTCTGGGCGGCTTCATCAGCGACAGCCGCAGCACCGCCATTTCCGGCATCCCCGGCTTGATGAACATTCCCGGCCTGGGCAACCTGTTCCGCAGCACTTCCATTCAAAATTTGCGCACGGAGCTGATCATGCTCATACGCCCCACTGTCCTGCCCACGCCGGGAACGGCCGCGATCGTGGCGACCGAGGAGCGCAACAAACTTTCCGGCGTGAAGCAGGCCGAACTGGAAATTCGCAAGGAAGAAGCCAGGAACAATTTGAAGATTGAGAGGAAACTGGCCGCAGATGCCGCCAAGGAAGCCGAAGCGGAGAAGAAGGCGGCCAAAAAGCATAAATCGGGGGTGGTTGACACCAGCACCAACACCATTCCGATCAATACCATTCCCGCCATCGAAGACCAATAGTCTTGAGGCTAAAGCAGGCCGGCGTCCTGCAGGCGCTGGATTTCGGCGGTGTAGCCCTGGCGAAAAGTGGGATACTTGAATTGATAGCCCAGCTCCGCCTTCAGCTTGCGGTTCAGGACTTTTTTATGTGTGACAGCGCGTTTGCGCCCGGCCGGGGCGGGTTCCCCGCCAAAGGGCGGCATGTTTTTGCCCAGGGTTTCGGAGAGCCAGCGAAAGAAATGAATCTGCGGCACCGGCTCGTCATCCACCGCGTTATAGACTTCCCCCGCATGGCCGTGCTTGAGCGCGGCGATGATGCAATTCACCAAATCGTCGCGATGGATCATGTTGAGCAATCCCTCGCCCCGGCCCGCCATGCGCGCCTCGTCTCTCAAGTATTGCAGAAAGAGGTGTCCGCGTTCGGGACCGTAAATGCCGGCCACGCGCAGGATGATGGCGGGGAATTTTTTCTCGCGGGCGGCGTCGAGCAGCAATTGCTCCGTGGCGGCGAGAACCTGGCCGGTTTCGCTGACGGGTTCAGCCGGGCTGCTTTCCTTGACTTGCGAGCCGTCGGTTTGGCCATAAACGCTGGTGCTGCTGGTGTAAACGAATTTTTTGGGCGGCGCGGCCTCGAGCCAGTCGAGGAGATGGCGGGTTCCCTGCCAATAGACTTGTTTGTATTGCTCGATGCCGCCCTGGCTGGAGGAAACAGTGTTGACCACCCAATCGAAAGGCAGCCGCAGGCTGTCGAGCTGCGGCCGTTGGGCAATATCGGCGATGAACGGCTGGATGGAGCGGGCCTTGAGGGCGGCGTGGTTTTGGGCCGAGCGTGTCACGCCGCACACTTCGTGGCCCAACCGGACCAGCTCGGCGCCCAAGGGCAGCCCGACATAGCCGCAGCCAATGATCAAAACGCGCATGGTGGAATTAGAACATTGGCCCACAGCCACGCCAAGCTTCGTTCCTAACCTTCCAAACCATATTCCTCCGGCAGGAAGCGCACTCGGTCGGCCAGCGCCAGTTGCCGGGCGATGAATTCAAATTCGCTTTCCGGCAGTTCATCCAGCGTGTCTTGCATGCTGTCGAACCAGACCAGCTCGTTGGGCGCGATGCGCAGCCTGCCTTTGGCGTGCGCGCCGCGCAGCAACTCCACCGCTTTGCGCGCCACGGCCGCGCCGGCGTGATAGTGCGAGTCGCTGCCCACCATGACCCGGGCCAGTTCCACGGCAGATTCAGGCGAGATGATGAACGCCTGCGGATCAGCCGCCACGTCGGACTCCACCAGCCAACGCTGGAGCTGCCGGGCGGATTCCCTGCCGTGCGAGCGGGCGGTGTTCATCAACCGGCAATCGTAGATGAGTTGTTCCATGTAACAGGTCGGCGCCATGCCGCCGAGCAGCTTGATGTTTTGCACCGACTCATTGGACCAGGTGTCGCAGCACGCGGCCGCGAGGTTGCCCATGGGGCTCAGGTGCGCGCAGGCGGAAGTCTTGCCTTCCATGGCCATCGGACAACCGGTGATGGCCTTGAGAATCGGATTTTCATAACCGCAGTCCTTGCCGGGGCCAACGGCGCCGCACTCATAAGCGACCAGAGACCGGACCGCGCTCACCGCGCGCACCACCGCGGCGAACACCCGCGGAATCATCTTCTGTTCGGCCAGCACCATGGCGGTGTTGCCAAAACCACAGGCGGTGTCTCCCGCGCACTTGACACCCTGTTGGTCGGCGATCTTCCGGAGGTGTGTCCAGAGGAAGCGCATGTCGCGCTCGCCGAGGATGCAGAGAGAGAAGAGACTCCCCGCCAAGTCGCCGTTGACCAGCGCCTCGTCGTGCAATTCCTTGCCCCCGACGGACTCGATGCTTAACAACTCCGCTCCAGCCGCGGCCGAGCCTTCGAACAACTCCAGCATCGCTTCCCAATGACGACCGTGGCGCATAAGCGGCGGGCGTTCGAACTCGCGGTTGTCGTTGGGCGTCATGCGCAGCACGCTCTTCAAACCGCTGCGGTCCTTCTCGCGCTCCAGTCCTTCGAGCAAGACCTTCACGATCTCCAAACCCCATGCCGGATGTTCGGTCATCGGCGGCAGGGTCTCGAACTCGATGACAACGCCGGGCGCTTCCAGCTCCGCCGCGCGGCGCAGCGCGCCCTCGATGATCTGTTCATAATTGCGCCGCACTTCCGGCATGGTGCCGGCGTCAACAGCGATCGGCGGCAGCGTAAAGTTCAGTTCCGGATAGACTGTGCCGCCGCCGATGACCATCCCGCTGCGCGTGGTGACGGGTTTCGGCGCAAGGCCGAAGATCAGTTCAGCAGGATCAGAGATGGCCAGGGATTGGAAGTGCATGACAGTCTTCGCCTTGCCCGGACCAACACGCCTTGCCTTGCAACAGCTCCATCGCCGTGTCCACCGCGCTGCTGGCGTCCGGCGAGTAGCCGTCCGCGCCGATTTCGCGGGCAAACTCCTCCGTGATGGGCGCGCCGCCGATCACCACCCTGACCGCCAGGCCGGCGTCGCGGATGGCCTTCACCGTGTCGCGCATCGCGGGCATCGTCGTGGTCAGCAACGCGGATAATCCCAGCAGCTTGGGTTTGTGCCGGTTGACGGCCTCGACAAACGTGGCCGGCCGCACGTTCACGCCCAGATCAATGACTTCGATATTGGCGCCCCTCCACATCATGGCGACGAGGTTCTTGCCGATGTCGTGCAGGTCGCCTTCCACCGTCCCGATGACCGCGCTGTGTTCCGGTTTCGCATTGGCATTGACCAGCAGCGGCTCCAAAATCTTCAACGCCTCCTTCATCGCGCGACCGGCAATCAGCATGTCAGGGACGAAGATCTCGTTCCGCTTGAACTTCTCCCCCACTGTCATCATGCCTGGCACGAGCCGGTATTCGACGATCTCCTCCGCCTTCTCCCCAGCGGCAAGACATTGCTGGATGAGGCCGGCAACTTCCTTGCGTCGTCCGGCAATAATGGCCTGCGTGAGCGGATGCGATTCGTCCATAATTGACACAGTTTTATCTCCCATACACAGGCCCGGCAAGTTCTGTTCCAAGGATTATCCTATGATGGTAAGCGGTAAAGGAGCGTCCCCCTGTTGATCAGCGGGTGGCGGTGGTAAAAATGGGGCCATGAAGACATCCAATGGTTCGTTTCTCCGCCGCCGGGCTCCACGCCTCGACGCCGCCCGG
>Ga0181526_10000079_pt1 | contig 98204 bp, 77 predicted proteins | sample PEATcosm2014_Bin_35_FD_119750 | JGI IMG/M metagenome (GOLD analysis project Ga0181526, IMG submission 119750) | Peatland microbial communities from MTU Mesocosm Facility, Houghton, MI, USA - PEATcosm2014_Bin06_30_metaG | ecosystem: Environmental > Terrestrial > Soil > Wetlands > Peat | place... | reverse complement strand
TCCGCGGGGGGCCGGAAATAGCGCGTGCGCCCATTGGATGCGCAACTAAGTCCCGTCGGAGTCGTCTATCTCCAAACCTAACTCAAAACCCATTGCATGGAAACATATTGGATTCCCGGCGCGCCTGACTACGGTGCCTGCTGATCGGTCCCGGATTGGTTCGTCAGCACCACCGGCGCGCAGCTTGAACCCATTCTTGACGGGGAGTTTTCTATTTTATAGGCATACAACACCTTATGAAGGACAAGGAAGCGAGCAATCCCTCGACATACGACCCGCGCTACCCGGGCGCCCCGCTTGACCCAGGCCCGCCGACAAGGAGGGGCGTCCTTGCGGTCGTGGCGCTGATTTCCGTCGGGTTGTGCGCCGCCCTCCTCGTCCACTGGATGTCCACGCCGCGGACCCGGGTCTTCGCGCCCGCCGGAATCCCGGTCTCGACCGGGATCGCGAAGCTCGGGGACATTGACATCTTTCTCGACGCCCTGGGCACCGTCACGCCGGTGTACACGGTCACCGTGACGAGCCGGGTGGCCGGCGAGATGACGCAGGTCTCCTTCAGGGAGGGCCAGCTGGTGAAGAAGAACGATCTGCTGGCGATCATCGACCCCCGGCCATACGAGGCGGCCCTCCTCCAGGCACAGGGCCAGCTGGCGCGCGACCAGGCGCTCCTGAAGAACGCCCGCATCGACCTCAGCCGCTACCAGAAAGCCTACGAGCAGCACGCGATCCCGGAACAGCAGCTGGCGACCCAGGAGGCCCTGGTGGAGCAGTACGACGGGGTGGTCAAGCTGGACGAGGGCAACCTGGCCGCCGCGCAGGTCAACGTCGACTACACCCGGATCACGTCGCCCATCGACGGCCGGGTGGGGCTCCGCTCCGTCGACCCGGGCAACATCGTCCAGGCCGACGGGACCACCGGGCTGGCGACCATTACGCAGCTCCAGCCGATCACCGTCATCTTCAACATCGCCGAGGACGACCTGTCCAAGGTGACCGAGCAGGTGGCCGCGGGCAGGACCCTGCGGGTGGACGCGCTGGACCGCTCGCTCCAGCACAAGCTCGCGGAGGGCACCCTCCTGACGCTCGACAACCAGATCAACCCCGCGACCGGCACCGTGCGGGGCAGGGCGACGTTCCCGAACACGAAGGACGAGCTTTTCCCGAACCAGTTCGTGAACGCCAGGCTGCTGATAAAGACGCTCAGCCAGGTGGACCTTGTTCCGTCGGCCGCCATCCAGCGCAACGAAGCCGCCACGTTCGTGTACGTCGTGCAGGCCGACAGCACGGTGCAGTACCGCGACGTCAAGGTCCTCGCCACCGAGGGGGAGTCCACGGCCGTGACCGGCGTCCAGCCGGGCGAACAGCTTGTGACGGACGGCTTCGACAGGCTGCAGGCCGGCACCAAGATCGCCGTCAGGGCAGCGGCCGCCACCCCCGCGCCCGCGGCGCCGGCCCATTGAGCTAGGTCGAATGAACCCGTCGCGCCCGTACATCCTGAGGCCGGTAGCGACCTCGCTGCTGATGGCGGCCATCCTGCTCATCGGAATTATCGCGTTCCGCCAGCTGCCGGTGGCCGCCCTGCCCGAGGTCGACTACCCCACGATGCAGGTCCTGACGTTCTATCCGGGCGCCAGCCCCGACGTCGTCGCCTCGGCGGTGACGGCGCCGCTCGAGCGGCAGCTGGGCCAGGTCCCCGGCCTCAACCAGATGCTGTCCACGAGCTCCGAGGGCGCGTCGGTCATCACGCTGCAGTTCGTCCTGAGCCTGAACATCGACGTCGCCGAGCAGGACGTGCAGGAGGCGATCAACGCCGCGGGCACCTACCTGCCGCCGCAGCTGCCGATGCCGCCGGTCTACAACAAGGTGAACCCGGCCGACGCTCCCATCATCACCCTCGCGCTCACCTCGGACACGATGCCCCTGGCCAAGGTCGAGGACTTCACCGACACGCGCCTTGCCGAGAAGATCTCCCAGCTTCCCGGCGTCGGCGCGGTCACGATCAGCGGGGGGCAGAAGCCCGCCGTCAGGGTGCAGGTGAACCCGACGCAGCTGGCCTCCTACGGCCTCAACCTCGAGAACGTGCGGGCGTCGCTGGTCTCGGCCAGCCTGGACGCGGCCAAGGGCAGCTTCGACGGCCCCAGCCAGAACTACCAGATCGGGGCGAACGACCAGCTGACGACCAGCGCCGACTACCGCCAGCTGGTGCTCGCCTACAAGGCGGGCAGCCCCGTGATGCTAAAGGACGTCGCGAGCGTCGTCGACGGCATCGAGAACAACCAGCAGTCGGCGTGGATGAACAAGGTCCCCGCCGTGATCGTGAACATCCAGCGCCAGCCGGGCGCCAACATCATCGAGGTGGTCGACCGGATCAAGGCGCTCCTGCCGAAGCTGAGGGCCACCATCCCGCCGGCGATCAAGATCACCGTTCTGACGGACCGGACCACGTCCGTGCGGGCGTCGGTCGCCGACGTCGAGTTCGAGCTGCTGGTCTGCATCGCGCTGGTCGTCGCCGTGATCTTCGTCTTCCTGCGCACGTTCCCCGGGACGATCATCCCGAGCATCGCGGTGCCGCTGTCGCTCGTCGGCACATTCGCCGCGATGTACGCGCTCGGCTACAGCCTCAACAACCTGACGCTGATGGCCCTCACCATCTCGACGGGGTTCGTCGTGGACGACGCGATCGTGATGATCGAGAACATCACCCGCTACGTGGAGCAGGGCGAGGCGCCGATGGCGGCGGCGCTAAAGGGGGCGGAGCAGATCGGCTTCACGATCATGTCGCTCACGGTCTCGCTCATCGCCGTCCTCATCCCGCTTCTCTTCATGGGCGACATCACCGGGCGCCTCTTCCGGGAGTTCGCCGTGACCCTCAGCGTCACGATCCTCATCTCCGCCGTCGTGTCGCTCACGCTGACGCCCATGCTGTGCTCGAAGCTCCTCAAGCACACCGACCCGTCGGCCCAGGGCCGCTTCTACAAGGCCTCCGAGAGGATGTTCGAGAGGACCATCGCGTTCTACGGGCGCACCCTCGACTGGGTCCTCGAGCACCGGGGGCTGACGCTGGCGGTCGCGGTGGCGACGCTCGCGTTCACCGTGCTCCTCTACGTCTTCATCCCGAAGGGGTTCTTCCCCGTGCAGGACACGGGCGAGATCCAGGCGGTCTCCGAGGCGGACCAGAGCGTCTCGTTCGGGGAGATGGCCCGCCTGCAGCAGGCGCTCGCGGCGGTGATCCTCGAGGACCCGGGCGTCGAGAGCCTGTCGTCGTTCATCGGCGTCGACGGCACGAACACGACCCTCAACAGCGGGCGCATCCAGATCAACCTCAAGCCGCTCGAGGCAAGGAAGAAGTCCGCGACCGAGATCATCCGCAGGCTGCAGCCGGCCGTGGCCAAGGTGCGCGGCGTCAGCCTGTACATGCAGCCGATCCAGGACATCACGGTCGAGGACATCGTCAGCCGCACCGAGTACCAGTACAGCCTGCAGGACCCGAACGCGGACGAGCTGTCCGCGTACGCCGGGAAGTTCGTGGAGGGGCTGAAGGCGATCCCGGAGCTGACCGACGTCGCGAGCGACCTCCAGACCCACGGGCGGCAGGCGTCCCTCGCGTTTGACCGCATGACCGCCGCCCGCCTGGGCATCACGCCGCAGAACATCGACGACAGCCTTTACGACAGCTTCGGGCAGCGCCAGGTGTCGACGATCTTCACCCAGCTCAACCAGTACCACGTGATCCTGGAGGTGGCGCCGGAGTTCCAGGCGAACCCGAGAAGCCTGCAGGACATCTACCTCATGTCCACCGGGGGTGGCAGCGTCCCGCTGAGCGCCGTGACGCAGACCTCGCAGGTCACAGCGCCCATCCTCATCAGCCACATGGGCCAGTTTCCCGCGACGACCGTCTCCTTCAACCTGAGCCCCGGCGCGTCCCTCGGGTCCGCGGTCAAGGCGATTCAGGGCTTGGAGAAGCGGCTGCCGAAGCCGGCGGCGATGCAGGGATCCTTCCAGGGAACCGCGCAGGCCTTCGTCAGCTCGCTGACGAACGAGGCCCTCCTGATCCTTGCCGCCGTCGTGACCGTCTACATCGTCCTCGGGGTCCTCTACGAGAGCTACATCCACCCGATAACGATCCTGTCCACGCTGCCGTCGGCCGGCGTGGGCGCCATCCTGGCGCTCCTGATCTGCGGCAGCGAGCTCACGATCGTGGCGATCATCGGCATCGTTCTCCTCATCGGCATCGTGCAGAAGAACGCCATCATGATGATCGACTTTGCGCTCGCCGCCGAGCGCCAGGAGGGCAAGTCGGCCTTCGACGCCATCCACCAGGCGTGCCTGCTGCGCTTCCGCCCGATCCTGATGACGACGATGGCGGCCATGCTGGGAGCCGTGCCGCTCGCCCTCGGCCAGGGCATCGGCTCCGAGCTGCGCCGGCCGCTCGGGATCGCGATCATCGGCGGGCTCATCTTCAGCCAGCTGCTGACCCTGTACACGACCCCGGTCATCTACCTGTTCTTCGACGAGGCGGCCGCAAGGATGGCCGCCGTCAGGCGCCCCAGGAGCGCGCCGGCCGCGGACCCGTCCGGGCCGCTGCAGGCCACGCAACGATGAGCCTGTCGTCGCCCTTCATCAGGAGGCCGGTTGCCACGACGCTGCTCACGGCGGCCGTGGCGCTGACCGGCGTCATCGCGTTCCCGTTCCTTCCCGTCTCGCCCTTGCCCCAGGTGGACTTCCCAACCATCTCGGTCCAGGCGTCGCTGCCCGGGGCGAGCCCGGAGATCATGGCGTCGTCGGTGGCGACGCCCCTCGAGCGGGAGTTCGGCCGGATCTCGGGCGTCTCGGAAATGACCGCGCAGAGCACGCTCGGACAGACGAGCGTGACGCTGGTGTTCGAGCTGAGCCGCAACATCGACGCGGCTACGCGCGACGTGGAGTCGGCGATCAACGCGGCCCGCACCTACCTGCCTACCGACCTGCCGAACAACCCGACCTACCGCAAGGTGAACCCGGCGGATGCGCCCATAATGATCATCTCGCTCACGTCGGCAACGCTGCCGCCGTCGCAGCTCTACGACGCGGCCTCGACCATCCTGGCCCAGAAGCTCTCGCAGGTCCAGGGCGTCGGCCAGGTGATCGTCGGCGGAAGCTCCGCGCCCGCGGTCCGGATCGACGTGAATCCCACGCAGCTGAACAGCTACGGGCTGCAGCTGGAGGACGTGCGCGCGGCGGTCGCGGCGCAGACCGCGAACGAGGCGAAGGGGGGCTTCTCCGGCGCCACCCGCCGCTGGCTGATCAAGGCCAACGACCAGCTGACCAAGGCCGCCGACTACCGCCAGATCATCGTCACCTACCGGGGCGGCGCGCCCGTCATGCTCTCGGACATAGCCCGGGTCACCGACTCGGTCACGACCGTGCGCTCCCTGGGCCTCGAGAACGGCAGGCCGGCCGCGTCGATCATCATCTTCCGCCAGCCCGGGGCGAACATCATCACCACCGTCGACGGGATCAGGGCCGCGCTTCCGCAGCTGCACGCCGCCATCAATCCGCAGATCGACCTCGACGTCGCCCTGGACCAGACCGCGACGATACGCGCGTCCGTCAAGAACGTCGAGACGACGCTCTTCATCTCCGTCTCGCTCGTCGTCCTCGTCGTCTTCCTGTTCCTGCGCGAATGGCGCGCGACCCTGATACCGGTCGTCGCCGTCCCCGTCTCCATCGTGGGGACGCTGGGCGTCATGTACCTGCTCGGCTACAGCATCGACAACCTGTCGATGATGGCGCTCACCATATCGACCGGCTTCGTGGTGGACGACGCGATCGTCGTCCTGGAGAACATAACGCGCCACAAGGAGTCGGGGCTCGGCGCCTCCGACGCCGCGTACAAAGGGGCGGCGGAGATCGGCTCCACGGTGGTGTCCATGAGCACCTCCCTCGTGGCCGTGTTCATCCCGATCCTCCTGATGGGCGGCATCGTCGGGCGGCTCTTCAGGGAATTCGCGGTCGCCCTCTCCGTCACGATCCTCGTCTCGCTCGCCGTCTCGCTCACGACGACCCCCATGATGTGCTCGCGCCTGCTCGGCGGCGAGAAGGGCCACGGCAGGCTGTACCTGTCCAGCGAGAGGGCCTTCAAGCGCCTGCATGGCGCGTACGCGAGCAGCCTCGCGTGGGTGCTCGACCATTCGCTCCTCGTCCTCATGGTCGCCATCGGCACGCTCGTCCTAAACGTGCTGCTCTGGGTCGTCATACCCAAGGACTTCTTCCCGCAGCAGGACACCGGCCGCCTGGTCGGCAGCATCATCGCCGACCAGGACATCTCCTTCCAGTCGGTGAGCAAGAAGATCCAGAGGCTTGCCGCGATAGCGAAGGAGGACCCGGCGGTCGCCACGGTGATCGCCTTCACCGGCGGCGGGGGAGGCACGACGACCAACACCGGGCGGGTGTTCATGTCCCTCAAGCCCCGCAACCAGCGCACGGCCTCGGCCTCGCAGGTCGTCGACCGGCTGCGGCCGAAGCTGGCCGTCGTGCCCGGCGCGACCCTCGTCCTCCAGGCCGTCCAGGACGTGAGGATCGGGGGCCGGGCTAGCGCCGCCCTCTACCAGTACACGATCCAGAGCGACAGCCTCGACGAACTCAACCAGTGGGGCCCGAGGCTCCTGGCCACGATGAGGAAGATCCCGCAGCTGACCGACGTCACGAGCGACGCGCAGAACAACGGGCTGGCCGCCAACCTCGTGATAGACCGGCGCACCGCGTCGCGCCTCGGCATCACGCCCCAGGCGGTCGACAACATCCTCTACGACGGCTTCGGCGAGCGCGAGATCGCCACCACCTACACCCCGATCAACCAGTATTTCGTCGTGATGGAGGTGGAGCCGCTCTTCTGGCAGCGCCCGGACGCGCTTGGCGCGGTGTACGTCTCCGCGTCCGGCGGCGGGGTGGTCCCTCTCTCGGCCTTCACCCATTTCCGGAGCTCGACGGCGCCGCTGGCGGTCAACCACTCGGGCGTGTTCCCCTCGGTGACGATATCATTCAACCTCGCGCCGGGCGTGGCGCTGGGCGACGCGGTGAACCTCATCAACAGCGCGGAGGCGAAGATGGGGGTGCCGGCCTCGATCACGGGCTCCTTCAGCGGGACGGCCCAGGCGTTCAAGGCCTCGCTCGCGAACGAGCCCCTGCTGATAGCGGCCGCGATCGCGACGGTCTACATCGTCCTCGGCGTGCTCTACGAGAGCTACATCCACCCAGTCACGATCCTTTCCACGCTTCCCTCGGCCGGCGTCGGCGCGCTCCTCGCCCTCCTGATCACCAACACCTCGCTCAGCGTCATCGCCCTCGTCGGCGTGTTCCTGCTGATCGGAATCGTGAAGAAGAACGCGATCATGATGATCGACTTCGCCCTCGAGGTCGAGCGGCGCGAGCACCTGACCCCGAAGGAGTCGGTCTACCAGGCCTGCCTCCTTCGGTTCCGGCCGATCATGATGACGACCATGGCGGCCATGCTCGGCGGGCTTCCGCTCGCCCTCGGAACCGGCATGGGCGCCGAGCTCCGGCGCCCCCTCGGGATTTCGATCGTGGGCGGCCTCATCGTGAGCCAGGCCCTGACCCTCTACACGACTCCGGTGATCTACCTCTACATGGACCGTCTCAACAACTGGATTGCGAGATTCCGTTTCGCGCGGCCCGCCGGCGAGCCGATGGCGGCCCCGGGCCCGGCTATCCCGTGAAGGCCATGAACGCACGATCGCTCCCGGCCGCCGCCGCGCTCCTCCTGCTTGGGGCGTGCGACCTGGCGCCCCGCTACAGCGAGCCCCAGGCGCAGGTGCCAGGGGGCTTCAAGGAGGCGCTGCCGAACGGCCCGGAGACCCAGGGCTGGAAGCTCGCCGAGCCGAGGGATGCGGCGCCCCGCGGCAGCTGGTGGGAGATGTACGGGGACACGCAGCTCAACTCGCTCGAGCAGCGGGTGGCGGTCTCGAGCCAGACGGTCGCGGCCGCCGAGGCCAACTACAGGTCGGCCAGGGCCCTGTCGGACGAGGCCCGGGCTGGCCTCTTCCCGGCCCTGAACCTGGACCCCTCGGTCATCCGCTCGCGCACCAGCGCGGCCATCGCGTCCGGCGGCGGAGGAGGGGGCTCCGGCGGCCCGGCGAAGACCTCCGGCGGCAGCACGGGGCCGCAGACGTACTTCACCCTGCCGCTCGAGGCGTCCTACCAGGTCGATCTCTGGGGAAGCGTGCGAAACACGGTCGCGCAAAGCTCCTATTCCATGCAGGCGAGCGCCGCCGAGGTGGCGACCGCGCTCCTGAGCACGCAGAGCGCATTGGCCCAGGACTACTTCGCGCTCAGGGCCTTGGATGAGGAGCGCCGGATACTCGACACCACCCTCGGCGACTACGAGGCGAGCCTGCACCTCGTCCGCGCCCTCTTCGACAACGGCCTGGCCTCGGAGGAGGACCTTGCGGAGGCGGACACCCAGCTCTCCGCGGCCGAGGCGCAGGCGACCGACCTCGGCATCGCCAGGGGCCAGTACGAGCACGCCATCGCCGTCCTGATAGGGGTCGCGCCGGCGCGGTTCTCCGTCGCGGTGCGCCCCTTCAACACCGCCCTGCCGCAGATACCGGTCGGGCTGCCCGCCGCCCTCGTCGAGCGCAGGCCCGACATCGCCTCGGCGGAGCGCCTCGTGGCGGCCGCCAACGCCGGAATCGGCGTGGCGCGCGCGGCCTATTTCCCGAATCTGACCCTGAGCGCGACCGCGGGCTTCGAGGCGACGAACCTCACGCACCTGCTCGACTGGCCAAACCGCCTTTGGTCGGTCGGCCCCAGCGTCGCCCAGCCGATCTTCGACGCGGGATTGCGCCGGGCCGAGAACGCGCAGGCAAGGGCGCTTTTCGAGCAGGCCGTGGCGAATTACCAGCAGGCGGTCCTGGCGGCGCTCCAGTCCGTCGAGGACAACCTCCTCACCCTGCGGATTCTCGCGACGGAGGTGCAGCAGCAGCACAAGGCCGCGCTGGCGGCCAAGCACACCGTCGAGCTTTCGGTGGTGCGGTACCAGAACGGCCTCGACAGCTACGTCAACGTCATCACGGCCCAGAACACCTTCCTCGGCAACCGCCTGACCGAGCTGCAGATTCAGCTGCGCCAACTCACGGCCAGCGTCTCCCTGGTCAACAACTTGGGCGGCGGATGGGACAGGTCCCGAATGGGCGAAACCGAGCGGATGGCGCAGAATCCCCCCGGCGCGGGCGCGAGGCCGGAGCCCCCGGCCGAAAACGCGGGGCCCGGCGTCCCGAACCCGGCCCCTCTCCCGGAGATCAGCAAGCGGCCCGAGGACCTGCTGAAGCAGAACGACGAGGCCATGGCGCCGGCGCGCTAGCCGAGCGCGCGCCGCTACCTCACAGCAAACTCGTAGCCGGCGTCGGCGTTGAAGGCGTAGGCGCCCGGGGCGAGCGCGGAAGTCGCGGTGAGCAGGACCGCGGCCGGTCCGGCCTCCCTAACGAATGCGGCCTGCCTCTGCTCTCCGAATTGTATCCTGTTTGGAGCGCCGCCGATGATCTCAAGGCCGCGCCTGCCGTCCTTCAGGGTCTCGACAGGCGCCACCTCGACCGGCGGCATGCCGGGCAGCGCCGGGCCGACGTACAGGAGGGTGACCGCGTCGCCGCCGCACTCCGGACGCGGTTCCTTGCCGTCGAATTCGAGGTAGGCGATCTTCACGCCCTTCTGGGCGAGGGTCCTGACGCCCTGCGAGATGAAACCCAGGGCGCCGCCGGACGCCTCCTCCTGCGTCATGGGATGGATCTTCTCCACGACGACGTGCCCGTTGTTGCGCGGCAGCGGCCGCCAGGCCCCCGCGCTGAGCAGGTAGGCCCCGGCATGCTTGGGGAATGCCGGGTATACGCCGCTCGCCGCCGGCGAGTCCATCCCGGCCCCCTCCGTGCGCGCCGCGAGGAACGCACCCACCGGGAAATCGATCGTCCAATGCGGGTCGCCCTCTATCGCGCCCGTGATCGAGTCCCCGACGAGCGCCAGCTGAAGGGTGTGGGGCACCGGCGCGACGAGGAAGGGCACTGCCAGGGTGTCGCTGTAGTCGAACTCCCCCTGGCCGGTGGCGACTAGCGTGATCGCGTTTTCCGAGGGGCTCAGGGTCCCCTTGAAGTCCTGGTAGACATTCAACTGGGAGAGGGAGCGGATGCCCGCGGCGATCGCGCCCCTCTGGCTGTCGATGCCGTAGATCTCCAGGCGCGCCTCGGCGACCGAGCCCTGGTCGTCGCGTATGGTCCCGTCGTAGGCGATCCCGTCGCGCAGGGCGGCCCCGAAGCGCCTCGCCCTGTCCTCGCGGAGCCGGGCCAGCTCGCTCAGGTCGGCCGCGCTCAGGGCCGTGAACCGGTAGGTGAAGCCTTCATCCTCCCCGGCAAGCGACCCGTTTTCCGCCCTCAGCCGGATCTCCAGGTTTTCGCGGTAGCCGAGAACCGAGGCGGCCGGGGCCTCCCCGACGGCTTCAGTCCTGGCCGAGCGCAGGCGAATGGCCTCTCCGCCCGAGCGCCTGGCGTTGCCGATGATGGCGCCGTGAAGGGGGCGCTTCCACAGGCGGGCGGTCGACTCAAGCCCCGCCTCGAACGCCTCTCCGTCCTGCGACCGCCCGGCGAAGCGCAGGAGGACCGGCTCCGATGCCCCCGTGGCCCTGGAGACCGCGGTGCCCCGGTAGAGGGAGCCGGGCGCGGTGGCGGAGCTCGCCAGCCCGAATTCCTCCATGAGGGCGGCCTCCAGCGACTGCACCTGCCCCGCGTTCACGTACTCGAATCGGTACTGGTAGGCGCCGTTCTCGCCAGACAGGTTGCCCTTGGAATCCATCCTCAGGGCGAGCGCCCAGGCCTGCGTGTACTCCAGGAAGGGCCCGGCATTGCGGATGGCCTGGCCGGGCGGCGAGGAGAGGTTCAGCGCCGGGCTCTCGAATTCCTCGTCGGCGGACCAGGAGCCCTGGAAGGGGCGGGCATAGTGCCAGCCTCCCGCGTTGCGCAGGAGCGCCGTCACGCCGTTGCCCGGCGATTGTCCCGCGATCTCGAGGTAGAGGACGGTGCCTTGCTCCTCTCCGGAGCGAATCGCGGCCCCGCGAAAGATGCTGCCGGGGGCAATGCGCGCCAGGAACGCCTCGCGCCGGGCGCTGACGCCGGCCGCATGGGCCGCGGCGAGGTTGCGCCTCATCTCGGACACGCGGTCCGCGAAGGATTGCAGGTCGGCCGCAAGGGCCCGCAGCCGGGCGTCGTCGCGGGCGTCTCCCGCCACGAACAAAGGGCCGCCAAACGCGGTGAGCGGCTCGCCCGAGGGGTTGGCGCCGATGTAGCCGCTTGAGATAAGGGTGAGGATCCATTTGTCGCCCTCCCGGTGGGCTGCGACCGTCGCCTGGAACGGGAACGACGCTCCGGCCTGCGAGGTCATCTGCACGATTGTTGCCAGGTACGGGTCCGCCGGAAAGGGCCGAAGGCGCGCAAGCTCCGGCTTGCGGGAGGCGTCCTTGTCGGCCATCAGCCGGCGCGCCTCCAGGGTCGTCTCGGGATAGATGCTGACGAGCCCCTGGAGGTAGTCGGCCGCGTCGACCCTGGAGTAGAGGGGCCCGGTTGTCCTCGCCGTCGCCGCGACGCTGACGCGCAGATCGGCGTCTCCGAGGCGCGTGACGGTTATCTTTACGTCGGAGAGCTTGTACTTTCCGGATGCGGCGCTGCGCTCGAGGAACGCGGCCACCTCGTCGGAGCCCAGGGGCGCCCTCCAGCGGCTCGCCACGAGGATCCCGGCGAGGGCGAGCACCAGCACGAGGCTCGCCGCGAGAAGCATGCGCTTTGCGGACGTTGATGGGGGAGGCTGCATTTCAACGCGCTCGGTTCAATTGGAGGACCCATTCCAGCCGGGCCGCGAGCCGCGACGCGACCGAATCGGTGTCGCTATCCCATGCCAGCGACAGCCACATGGCAACCTCGTCCCAACAGACCTCTGCCAATTATGTAAGAAATTGGTCAAAGGCCATATGTATCGAAGCATACGGCCTGCTCCGGGACGGACACCGCGACGGATTTGGGGCGATTATCGCGTGCGCCTCCGCTGCGAGACGGAAAAGCCTGCCGCCGGGCCCGTGCACCCGTCCTTGCGGAACTCGGGATGCTCGGTTTCCTTTCGCCTCCTATGAAACGAAACGCATCTGCAATCTGGCAAGGAAACCTTAAGGGCGGCAAGGGCACCGTCTCCTCGGACAGCCTGGTCCTCAACAAGACCCCGTATTCGTTCACCTCGCGCTTCGCGGCCGGCACGGGCACGAATCCCGAGGAGCTGATAGCGGCCGCGCACGCCGGCTGCTTCACCATGGCGCTCTCGGCGGCCCTCGAGGCGGCCGGGTTCACGGCCGACACCCTGAGCACGGCCGCCGAGCTCAGCTTCGAGAACCATCCGCAGACGAGCTGGACGATCACCTCCATCCACCTGAGGACCGTGGGCAAGGTCCCCGGCGTCTCGCAGGAGAGGTTCTCCGAGATCGCCGCCGGCGCAAAGGCGACCTGCCCGGTGTCGCGCGTGCTGAGGGCCGACATCACCCTCGACGCCAAGTTGGGCTGAGCGGCCGCGGCCGGCGCGGGAACCAATGCTTAGCGCGTTTCGCCGGCGGGGGCGGATTAACCGGGCGGTGCATTTCGGCGTGGACGGCCGTTTGGACTTGCTCAACTTGGAGGGCCTGCCCGCCCGTCTGGCCCCGCCGATCCATGGATTCGCCCGAACTCCGCCTTTTGGCCACCCGATTCGAGCGTGCATAATCCGGCGCTGATCAGACGCATCCTGGTTGGCGCGGCCGCTGGCGCCGCGGCCAGCTTTCCCCTGGTCGAGACGGGTGCCGCGCCGAGGGCAAACGTCCTGCTCGGCGCACTGGTCGGGGCGGCCTTCGTCGCCGGGCTGGGGCGCGAGCGCGCCTCCCGCGTCGAGAGGGCCACGGCGGCCTGCGCGCTGGGGATACCGCTCTGGCTGCTGGTGAGCTGCGTCGCGGTCCCGGCCCTTGGCGGGCGCCCGCCGGCCCTGGGAGCCGGGCCGGTGGGCGCGCAGTTCCCCGCGCTTGTGGGCTGGAGCCTCTACGGCTGCCTGCTCGGCTTGTTCTCGGAGCTGCTGGGCGCGCTGGCCGACAGGTCACTCGGCCCGGAGGCCGCGCGGCCGGCCGAGCGGCCGGGCCCTCCTAGGCGGGTGGTCATCCTCGGCGGCGGATTCTCCGGGATGACGACCGCCGTCTGGCTCGAGGCGGAGCTCCGCGGCGACCCGTCCGTCTCCGTCGTCCTGGTCAGCGACCAGAACTCCCTGCTCTTCACTCCCATGCTTGCCGAGGTCGCGGGCGGCAGCCTGGAGCCGAGCCACATCAGCACGCCGCTCCGCACCTCGCTCCATTTCACGCAAGTCCTGCGCGGGCGCGCGGAGTCGGTCGACTTCGGCCGGCGCCTGGTGACGGTATCTCCCCTCGCCGGGGAGCCGGGCACAAACCGCGAGCTCGCCTACGATCACCTCGTCGTGGCCGTGGGGTCCGTCTCGAATTATTTCGGCGCGGCGAACATCGAGGCGCACGCCATGGACTTCAAGACGCTCCTGGACGCGATACGCATCCGCAACCACGTGATCAACATGTTCGAGCGCGCGGACCGCGAGACCGACCCCGACGTCCGCCGCTCGCTTGTGACGTTCGTCGTCGCGGGCGGCGGATTCGCGGGCGTCGAGCTCGCCGGCGCGGTCAACGACTTTGCCCGCGGCATACTGGCCGACTACCCTTCCGTAGGGGCCGCCGACATCCGGACGATCCTGGTGCATTCGCGCGACCGGATCCTTCCCGAGCTCAGCGGATCCCTCGCGCGGTACGCGCAGGACCGGATGACGGCCAGGGGGGTCGAGTTCCGGCTCAACACGCGCGTGCTCGACGCCGACGGGGACCAGGTCACCCTCGGCGACGGGCAAATACGCTCGCAAACGCTCGTGTGGACCGCAGGAAGCGCCCCCAACCCCTGCCTGAGGGCGCTCGGCTTCGAAACGGACAAGCGCGGCGCCGTGGCGGTTGAGGCGACGATGGCGGTTCCCGGCCGTCCCGGCGTCTGGGCGCTCGGGGACTGCGCGGCGCTGAAGGATGCGCGCAGCGGCAAGCCCTGCCCGCCGACGGCCCAATTCGCGCTCCGGGAGGGCCGTACGCTCGCCCGGAACATCTGCCGCGCGCTCGAGGGGAAGGCCCCTGGCGCGTTCCACTTCGAGTCCCTCGGATCACTGTGTGTCGTGGGCCACCAGACCGCCTGCGCCGAGATCACCATTCCCGGCGCGCGCGACAGGTCGCTCAGGTTCTCCGGGCTGCTGGCCTGGATGATGTGGCGCGCGATCTACGTCTCGAAGCTGCCCGGCCTGGAGCGCAAGGCCAGGGTCGTGCTCGACTGGACCTTCGAGTTGTTCTTCCCCCGCGACATCGTGCAGACGATAGAGCTCAAGTAGGCAGAGGCGCCATGGCCGCTCCCGAAGCCTCCGCATCCCCCCGGCCCGACACCCAGGCGCCCGGGGTCGGGCTCCTTGAGGCCGTCCTGGCCACCGCCGTCGGCGCAGCCGGCGCGGCGCTGGCGCCGGCGGTCGCCCCGGGGATAGCGGGCCCGCACGTCGCCGCCGGCGCCGCGCTCGGCCTCGTGTCCGCGGCCGCGCTCGGGGGCCGGGCGACGAGCCCGGGGGCCGGCCTTGTGTGGGGGCTTGCCGCCGGGTTCATCCTCTGGACGGTCCTGCCCGCGATGGCCTACGTCTTCCACCTCTCCGGCTTCTCGCCCGGTGCAATGCTTGGCGACGCGAGGGCTCGCTTCCCGGCGCTTGTCTGCTGCGTCGCGTTCATCGGGGCCCCCGTGGGCGTCTTCCTCGGCACGTGGGCTGCGCTCCGAAGGCGGCCGTCCGGTGCCTACAGCTGGGCGCGCGCGACCATCGCCGGAGGCGCGGCCGGCGTCGCCGCGGCGCTCATCTTCAGCCGCTGGATGTACGTGGGAAACTTCTACCCCCTGACAAGCGGCTTCGGCGAGCTGAGCACCCACGCCGGAAGCGTCCTCCTGCATTTCTCGGTGGCCTGCATGATCGGCTGCACCTTCGGGATGCTCTTCCAGGCCGACGTCAGGAACGCCGGGTCGGCGATGGGGTGGGGCATGGCCTACGGCATGTTCTGGTGGTTCCTCGGGCAGATCGTCCTGTTCCCGATTGCTGCCGGCAGGAACGCCGACTGGTCCCATGTCCGGGCAAGCCGGCTTTTCGGCCCGATGGTCGGCCACATACTCTTCGGCCTCATCCTGGGCATCGTCTACTCCGTCACCGACGCGACCTGGAAGCGCCTCTTCGTCGACGCCGACCCGCTCAACCGAAAACGCCAGGGGCCGGGCGTGCACCTTCTTCTGTCGCTCGGATGGGGCTCCGCGGCAGGCCTCTGCGGCGGCATCGCGTCCATTCCGCTGATGATCCCGCCGGGCGTCCTGTCGAGGCTCCCGGGCCTTGACCTCGGCCTGGGTCCCGCGGCCGGGGTCGCCCTGCACCTCGCGCTCAGCGCCGTCATCGGCGCCACCTACGGGTTCCTCTTCAGGGGGGAGACGCCGAACGCCGTGTTTGGCAGTCTGTGGGGCCTGGTCTTCGGGATGATTTGGTGGTACGCGGGGCCGCTTACGCTGCTGCCGCTCATCCGGACGGGCCAGTGCGACTGGAGGCCCGAGGCCGCGGCCGCCCTCATGCCGTCACTCGTCGGCCACCTTGTCTACGGACTTGTGACCGCCAATGTCTTCATGGCGTTCGAGCGCCGCCACGCGCGCTGGCTCTTCGCCGATCCCCGACAGGCGGCGCTGGACGTTCGCCGGGCGCGTCCGGTGGCGACCCCGGCTCCCGCACTCTGGGTGTTCGTCCTGGGGCTCGGAGTGCTCCTGCCCATCCTGCTGTCGTGAGGCCGGGCGCCCGCCCCCCTTCAGCGGCTGGCCGCCTGCAGCTGGGTCAGCTGCTGCTCGCAGCGGCCGATGACGCGGTAGAGGCGGTTTATCTCGAGCATCTCCTCCTCCGTCAGCTTCTTCTTGGGCACCGAACGGTCCGTGTAGAACATCTTGGTGTTGGAGTTGAACTCCAGCTCGTTGCCCTGCCATGCCAGGCCGGGATTCAGGTCGGTCGAGACATACTGATAGCGGTCGTAGGGGGTTTCCTGGGTTGTGCGGATGTCGACGTTGTTGAAGTCCGGCTTCGCCGCGCCCGGGTGGAACCAGGGTGGGCCGAACATCTCCACGGGCATCCCCGGGGTTCGCTGCACCGGGGCGACGGGCTGGTTGACGATGTTCTGCACGCGGTTCACGGCGTCGTTCATCTGCCGTTTCAGGGCGATGATCTGGGCCTGCGGGGAAGGCGCCTGCGTGGGGGTCGGGGAGGGCGGGCCCGCCTGCTGCGTGGCCGCGGCGATGAGCCTGACCGAGACGACCACGTTGTCCCTGATCCGGATGTTGGCGTCCGGGTAATTGAGGACCCTCACGGAGCCGGCCTCGATCTGGCTCCTCGGCTCGCCCTTCTCGGCGAGCACCTGCTGGTAGGTGTCGCCGACGCTGGTCCCCAGCGCCGCCGCAGCCGAGATCGCGATGCAGGCGATGAACCCGCCGGAGCGGGCCGCCGGGCAGATCGCCGACGGCCGCCGGGCCGGCCCTTCCGTCCAGCCTCCTGCGTCCCTGGGCCCCGCAGCTGGAGGTGGTTCGGGCCCCGGCTTCATCAAAACCGCATCGTCACCGGGTTGAAGCCCTCGTGGGATACCGCCACGACGTCGCCGGCCGCGAGCTTCCATTCGTCGAAGTGCCCGAACTCGGCGGTCTGCTCGGGGCCGAGGGTGACGTTCACGAGCTTCTGGCGCCTTGACGCAGGGTTGTCCAAAGCGATAGCGAGCGTCAGCTCCTCAGTGCTTTCATTGCGGAGCGTCAGCACGAAGCCCGACCCCGAGAGGGACCTTCGGGACGTCGCGATGATGGGGAGGTTCCCGCCGTGTGTGGAGAAGTAGAAGAGGGAGTGGGCGCCGACGCTGCCGTCAGTCTTCTCCCTCAGCTGCCTGATGGTCTCGTTGCGCTTCTCGATGGTCGCCGCCAGAATCGCGATCGCGAATACTGCCGCGCCGAGGAGCGTGAGCAGCACCGCAAGCAGCAGGTCGGTCCGCTTGTGCGCGCGGGGCTGTCCCTTTGGTGTTATGGGGGGGATTGCCACTCGGTCCCTTGGGTGTGATGGACGCAAAGGTTGCCTAAACGCCGTCAAGGGACAAGGCCGCAGATTCGCCGGCGAGCGTGCGCCGACGTTTTGTCAAAGTCTTTACGTGCAGTCATCCGATTTGCGGCGGACGCGGACCCTGGCTCGCAGCGCGCCCTTGAGCGCCCACGCTCCATAAGGCGCACGCGCATCCCTGGGGCCGCGATGGAAGGGGCCCGGTCGCCCAGAGCCCGGACTCGCCACGCGGCACTTGAACCATCGCCTTGTTTGCCGTACGGGAATGGGGCGTGAAACCAAACTCCGCCCTGGCTCTGGTCATCTCATTCGTCGTGCTGCTCTGCATCGTGCTGGTATATTTCGGCATCCAGCTGTCCTCGGACACGAGCCAGATCGCGCAGCTAAGGGCGTCGAACGCATCCGAGGAGGCCCACTTGGCGGCGATCCAGGCCTCGGTCGACGGCTTCAAGCGAGACCTCAAGCAGTACGACTCGGTGATCGGCGCGCAGGGCACGTTCCAGCTCCTGGCGAGCGGCCTCCAGAGCGGGGAGATGGATCTGTCGGTCAAGTCGCTCAAGGTCGTCTCCAAGGGCAAGACTCTCGTCACCCTCAAGTCGGCTCCCGACGCGGGCGGCGTGGTCCAGGTGGGGTCGAGCGACGGAACAAGCGCCGCCGAGATCTCCTCGGCCCCGGGGAAGGCCAAGATCAGCCTGAGGGCGACCGCGGGTGCCGACCCCGCGCTGGTCGTCCACCTGGCGACGGTCGGGGATGACGGCTTCTTCCTCCAGAAGGGCCCGTCGGACGACGCGGCCGCCCGGACGGACGGCGCGGGGCTCCAGATCCTGGACGAGGGCGCGGATTTCTACATGGCTCAGAGCTCCGGGGGCAACGTATCCATGGACACGTCGTCCGGCGACGAGCGCGCCAAGGTCAGCATCTGGGAGGAGGGGACCCCGAAGAAGGCCATCTACCTGTCGCTCGGCCCGAAGGATGTGAGCCCGTTTGTGTCTGTTGCGGGCACCCAGTCCGGCGACTCGCTCACGCTTCTGCCGGGACGGCTATCGCTGGCGAACCGGGAGGGCACCGTCCTGCTGGCCGCCGCGGAGGATGCGGACGGGGGCTTCGTCATTGCGAACGACAAGGCGGGTGCCCGGCGCGCGATCATGACGGCGGGGACCGACGGGCACGGTAGCATCTCCGTCTTCGGCAGCGATAGCCGCTCGAACACGCTCTATCCCGAGTACAATATCCAGAGGACCGGCACTAACCAGAAGTAGGTCGGGGTGCCGCCAAACCCCCGGGAGCCGTCCGCCCCGTGCCGGCGTTATTCCGTCGGCTCGCCGGCCGGACGCAGATTCCAGACGCTCAGGAAGAAGAGCACCAGGAAGATCGCGTCCGCTCCCAGGAAGTACTTCCACATGGCCGGGACGTCGCCATGCCCCCAGTACCACCCGACCGTCGCGATGTAGCAGACCTTAAGGAGCATTCCGTACGGGATGAGGTTGCGGTTCTCGAGCGGCCGCCTGGCAACCGCCGCGAACATGAGGGCGAAGATGACCAGGACTCCAGCCCCGAAGTGCACGTAGCCCCAGTGGTTCGGGGGCGTAATCCCGAAGATCGAATAGAGCCGGGGGCCGGAAGCTATGAACGCGAGCCCAAGGAGTCCGTCATAGGCGGCGGCCAGGGCGAAGAGAATCCGGACGGGTTGCAGTGATTTCATGGTCAATTCCTTTTGGCTGAATGCTGGGAAAAAAAGGCCTTGCGCCGCCTCCGGGTGGCATCCTCGCAATAGATCCGCTCACCGAGACGGTAGAGGCCCTCGCGCAGCTCCTGCGGCGCCATTCCGGCCGGCCTGTAGTTCACATCGAACAGCGTGCAAAGCTGCCACGCCCCGGGCTCCAGGATGCGGTTTTCGCGGGTCAGGCGGTCGTACAGGGGCGTGCCTGGAAACGGGGTAAGCACCGTGATCTGCACATCGAAGGGACTGGCGTCGTCGACGAAGCGGAGGATCTCGCTGAACACGTCGGTGCCCTGGCCGTCGAGCCCGAGGATGAAGCACGCGTTCACGGCGATGCCGGCCGACTGGATCCTCCGGATCGAATCGGCGTACTGGGGAGCCCAGCGCGCCTTGCGATCGGCCCTCTGCTCGAGGCCGGCGAGCGCCGCCGCCGACGGGCTCTCAAGGCCCACCAGCACCTCCCGGCAGCCGGCCCCGTACATGAGCTCGAGGAGCTCGGGATCCTCCGCGACGCTGACGTCGGTCTCCGTGAACCACTTCGCGCTCAATGGCGCTAGGCTCCGGCAGAGCTCCTTGCCCCATTTCTTGTCGACGAAAGTGTTGTCGTCCGCGAACTCGACGAACGACTCGGGGTGGAGCCGCTTCAGGAAGGCGATGTCCCGGGCCACCTGGTCGACCGGGCGCCGGCGGTAGGGCGCCTTCAGCATCACCGTTGACGCGCAGAAGTCGCACCGCCAGGGGCACCCCCGGGTCGTCTGCACCGTGTAGCGGTTGTAGGCTCGCCTGCCGAGCATCTCGTACCTGGGCACGGGCAGCGCTGCGACGTCCACGGGGCCGAAGCTGGCTGAGCTGAACTGCGCCGGCGCCGCCCCGCGGGCGGCGGCCTCCACTACGGCTGGCCATGCGTTCTCCCCCTCGCCGACGACGACGTAGTCGGCATGGCCGGAGGCCTCGTCCGGCAGGACGGAGACGTGCAGGCCCCCCATCGCCACCCGGATGCCTCGCTTGCGAAGCCGGTCGGCGATCGCGTAGGCCTCGAAGATCTGAGCGGAAAACGTGCTGATCGCCACCAGGTCGCAGGCGTACACCTCCGGCGGCTCGGTGCCATCGGACTCAGCCTCGAAATAGCTCAACTCGTTTCCATCGGGCGTGCAGGCCGCAAGGTAGAGCAGGCCGAGGCTGGGCAGGGACGCTATGACCTTGCTGCGCTCAACGAATCCCGGCAGCGTCAGGCCAAGCTCGAGGAGCCTCTTGTCGTGCGCGCGCACGCCGCTCATCGCGAGGAACCCGATCTTCACGGCAGCGTCATCAGCACGAGGGCGACCGCGGCCATTAGCTGGACCACGGGGATGAAGAACAGGTGGCGGAACGGGGCCTTCCACGCCGTAAGGAAGCAGACGAGCGGCATCGTGATCGCGCCACCAAGGAACAGAATGCCCGCCAGGCTCGCCTGGCGCCCCGGCCCGCCCGGCAGCGGTGAGAGCCCGTACACGATGTTAAGGGCTCCCAGCGCGGCGAGCGCAATGTGGCCCAGCCTGACGAGGCGCCGGCGGAATGAGCCGTAGCCGCCCAGGAACTCCTCTCGGTGAAACCCGAGCCCGATCAACGCGCCGCTCGCGAACGCCGCCAGGACCAGCCACCAGCCCGCGGCGAAATTGAGCGGATGAGTCATGGGATGCGTCCTGCGGTTGCCCCATGGGATCCTCATCGCGCGGCGCGTGGAACGCAACCTCCCGCTCGATGGGCGCGGCTGCGCCGCTCGAGGGAGTGCATGCCGCCTGGTTCGGCGCGGATGGCCGGACCTCGGCAGCGCGACCGGCCGCGCAGAGAATGCACCGCCCCATGGGTGACACAAGGGCCCTAGATCCGGTATGTTGTGAAACTGCACCTGGCGGCCCGGGCGTATCCGCGGGCGGATACCCCAGCCGAGTCAGGGCAAAATTGGCGCGGAAATTACCAAGAACTGGCGAGAATGCCCGGGAGGGCTCCGATAGAATCGCGACCATGGCTTTCCAGCGTTACTCTGGGCTGTCCGCATGGGGCGAGCCCCTGCGGCTGCATGGCGCCGCAGTACTGGCCGACCCGCTCCTGAACAAGGGGACGGCCTTCACCGACAGGGAGCGCGACGCGCTGGGCCTGCGCCCGCTGCTGCCCCCGCGAGTGTTCACCATGGCCGAGCAGGTGAAGCGCTCTCTCGGGGCCGTGCGACGCAAGCAGGACAACATCGAGAAATACATCTACCTCACCAACCTCCAGAACCGGAACGAGGTGCTCTTCTACCGCCTCGTCATCGACAACATCGAGGAGATGGTGCCCCTCATCTACACGCCCACGGTCGGGGAGGCCTGCCTCCAGTACGGGTCGATCTACCGGCGCCCGCGAGGCCTTTTCATCAGCCTGAGGGAGAGGGGACGCATCGCGGAGATGCTGCGGCTCTGGCCGCACGACGGTGTGCGCCTGATCGTCGTCACCGACGGCGAGAGGATCCTCGGGCTCGGCGACCTGGGGGCGCTCGGGATGGGCATCCCCGTCGGGAAGCTCTCGCTCTACACCGCCTGCGCCGGCGTGCATCCCTACTACACGCTGCCTATCACTCTGGACGTGGGCACGGACAACGAGTCGCTCCAGCAGGGCCCTTTCTACATCGGGATAAATGAGCACCGCGCGAGGGGGGCGGCGTACGACGATTTCATCGAGGAGTTTGCGGCCGCCGTCGGGACGGTGTTCCCGAAGGCGCTCCTGCAGTGGGAGGATTTCGGAAACGCGAACGCCTTCCGCCTACTCCATCGCTACCGGCACCGCCTTCCGAGCTTCAACGACGACATCCAGGGAACTGCCGCCGTCGCGCTGGCCGGGATCTTCGGTGCGCTGCAGATCACCGGAGGCGCGCTCTCAAGGCAGAGGCTCCTGTTCCTCGGGGCGGGCGAGGCGGGCACCGGGATCGCCGACCTCTTCACGACCGCCGCACGGAACGAGGGGCTAGGGGAGGCCGAGGCGCGCGGCCGCTGCTGGTTCGTGGACACGAAGGGACTCGTCGTAAAGGGCCGCGGCGACAAACTTGCCGAGCACAAGGTGCCTTACGCCCACGATCACGCCTTCATCCCGACGCTCGCTGAGGCCATCAGGGCGCTCAAGCCCACCGCATTGATCGGCGTCTCGGGCATGCCTGCGGCGTTCACCCGCGAGATCGTGGAGGAGATGTGCGCGCTGAACGCAAGGCCCATCATATTCGCGCTCTCAAATCCCACTTCGAAGGCGGAGTGCACGGCCGAGCAGGCCTACGCCTGGTCGAAGGGCCAGGCGGTCTTCGCCAGCGGCAGCCCATTCGGCCCGGTCGAGTACCAGGGGCGCACGTTCGTGCCGGGCCAGGGGAACAACATCTACATATTCCCCGGCGTGGGGCTCGGCGCACTTGCGAGCGAGGCCGCGGAGGTCACCGACGAGATGTTCCTGGCGGCGGCGCGGACCCTCTCCAGCCTCGTTCAGCCCGAGGACATCGCCGTAGGCAGGATCTATCCGGCGCTGACGAAGATTCGGGAGGTGTCGCTGCGAATCGCGGCGGCGGTTGCGGACGTCGCCCACAGGACCGGGCTGGCCCGCGCCCCGCATCCAGGGGACCTCGTCGAGGACATCCGCGGCCGGATGTTCGAGCCGGTGTACCGGGATTTCGCCTGAGCCGGCAGTCTAGCGGGGCTTGCCCGCCGGCGCTTCGGCCGCCTTCTTCGCCGCGTCCGGCTTCCGGGTCGCGGCCTTCACGAGCATTTCGTTCCACTGGCTGGCATCGATGTGCTCCAGGGTGCCGCCGAAGCGGATCGGCTGACCGAGCAGCGCGTAGCCCAGGCCGTCCTTGTCCGGGGAGAGCAGCCCCGCATCCGTCAGGAGCTCGGAGAGCTTGCCGCGGGTGCCGAGGCGCAGCTCAAGGCTGAGCGGCTGTCTGAAAAGGGGCTCCCCTTTGACATGACCGATCAGGCCCGATCCCTTTAGGTGCTCGTCGGGCGCGGTCATCTCTATGTCGGCGAGGCGGACGGTGCCGTCGGATGCCCGGATCGCCGTGATGTCGACCCGGTCGTAGCCGATCTCGGCGACCTGGTACGTGAAGTTGAGGACGGCGTCCGTGTTCTTGCTGAGCGTGCTCTTGCCGGAACTCAACGAGCCCTTCTTGACTCCGAAGACCGTGCCGACGACGGAGCCCACGGTGTCCATCGTGTCCGAGACAGGCGACGACGGCGGTTCCGGCAGCGATTCCGCCACGTTCGCTCTCAGAAGGCGCACGATCCCCGCCGTGCTCGTCAGCCGGAATTCGATCTGCGCGCGGCTGAGGAGGTCGTCCAGGTTGGCGCCGTTTCCCGCGAGCGTGCCCTGGACCGAGAAGTGGCCCTCGACCAGGGGATCCTGGCCGGACTGCGCGGCGGGGAAGAGCGGCGCGGCGTCGATCTGGCCGGCGGCCGCCGCGGCCTTGAGTGCGTAGGGTACCTCGGCCGCCGGATCGAACGAGACTGAGCCGGCCACATTCGTGAGGAGGTGCCGGCCGAGCCCGCCGCGGCCGCCCTTCATGTGGATGGCTCCGCGGTCGACGTCGAAGACCGCCCCCACGTTGGTGAATTCGCCCTCGGGGGTCCTCAGCCTGTCGAATGCGACCGCGAGGTGCCCGGTCCAGTCGCCCCAGAAGGGGCTCCGGTCCCTCGCCGCGGGCGCCGGCGCGGCGGTCCCCGTTCCCTCGGCCGGGGAAACCGGGGCGCCCCCGAGCGCAGCGAGCGAGGATGCGAGGAGGGGCAGGTGCTCGAGGGCGACGCTTTGGCCGGTGAGCGTCGCATCTGCCCAGTCCCCGTCCCTTGCCCCGGCCCAGGTTCCCTCGGCCCGGAGCTCCGAGACGCTCGGCCCGAACGCGACCTTGAACGGCACCTCGAACGTCACGGCGCTGCCGGGCGAGAAGTCCGCCCGCACGCTAGCCGCGACCGATTTTGCCGGGTCCCTGCCTGTTACGAGCACCTTGGCCTCCACCTTCGTAGTCGACGCCAGTGTCGCCGCAAAGTCGCCCGAGGCCGAGCGGCCGCCCATCCACCCTAGCGCCGGTGCGCACTGCCGGGAGGCCATGGCCTCGAGATCGGCGCTCCAAGTCCCGGTTACCGAGATCGGCTGGTCCTCGCCGGCGAGCCGGCCCGCCTTGCCATCCAGCGTCGCCAGGCGCCGGCCCTCGGCGCCGAGGGCGAGTGGCGCCCACTGCACCTGCCAGCCCCTTGGCGTGCGGTCAGCGGAGATCGACGCCGAAAGGTCCACGCCCCGCACGAGTGTCCTGCCGGCCCGCTGCACCGAGACTGCGGCCGCCGTGAGCGGCGCCTTCGCTCGAAGGGCGAAGCCCCCGCCGGACGCCCGGACGACGAATTCGCCGGACGCGTCGCCGCCCTCGACCGCGCCCTGTTCGAGAAGCCCCGATAGCCATTCCAGCGGCAGGGCTCTGACGGACGCGCCCAGCCAGTCCCCCTGGGGGTCGGCCACCCTGACCTCGCCGCTGCGCTCGTCGACCTCGAAGGGCTGGAGCGACCGGGCGATCACAGCCGGCCGTGCGCCTGCAAGGGACACGCTAAGGCGGTCGACCCGGATGGAACTCCCGCTGCGGGCCAGGTCGAAACCGGCGTCGAGCGTGACCGTCCCGACCCGCTCGAGGGGCGCGGCCAGGACTCCCAGGCGGCTCAGGACGGCCTTGACGCTTCCGAGCGCGTGCAACCGCGCGAACGCCTCGTCGAAATCGAACAGTCCGTCGCCGGCGGCTAAGATGGACGGAAGCGGCCGATTGCGCACGAGCGCGGCCAGGTCGGCGTCCCGGAGGTCCACCTTCCACGTGCCGGCCAGCCGGCGCGTCGCCTCGGGATAGCGGCACACGAGCGTGGCCAGGTGGCGCGGGCCGCGGATCAGGTCAACGCTGTATGTTTCCCCGCCCGCTCCTCGGGCGGCCGAGGCGTCCACGGACAGCGCGGCGCCCGGCTGGCCGGGCCCGGCCTGGTCCGGGAGGTCGGCCCGGATCCCGATTCGGCCGACGGTGCGCGGGGAATCCATCGCGATGGTGAGGCGCCCGTGGGCCGCGACGGGGCCGGCGGCGTACCCCGGAGCGTCCGCCGTCGCCTCGACCGTGAAGGCTCCCTCGCGGCCGGCGGAAGCGCCCCCGCCGGTCACGACCACGTGCACCCGGACCGGCGGGCCGGCGGACCGGCCCGGGAGGACGACGTCCCCCTCGAGCTCGACGCCGTCGAGGGACGCGTCGAAGGGAAGCTCCCACCGGCCGAGCAGGCCCCGGACGACCCCCGCCAGCGCGGGCGCGGCGGCGGCTGCGCCCGCATCTGCAGGCGGCCCACCGCGGCTCAGGTCGAGCGTCCAGCCCCGCGCCACCAGGCTTCGCACCTCGACCCTGCGGCGCAGCAGCGCGGTCGTGATCGGCAGGCTGGCCTGGAGGGAAGGAAGCTTCAGGGAGGCGCCGCCGGCCTCGATCTCGAGGTTCTCCACATCGACCCCGCCAAATCCCGCCGAGATCGAGTCCAGGGAGCCGCGAACCCCGGACCCGCCCGCGAGCGCCCGCTGCGCGGCCCACGTCTGCATGGGCGGCGCGATCGCAAGCAGCACCACGACAAGGACGAGCAGGATCGCAGCCACCAGCCAGGCGAGGAGGATTCGAATCAGTTTCACGCGATGGACCAGTCCGTCAGACCGCGCAGTGCGGCCTGGGTGTCATCGAAGTGGGCCGGCGCGGGGCTGTCAGCCCTCAAAACGCGAGTCCCCGAGGCCCCGGCCATCGGGCCGCTGACCGGCCGGGCCACGCGAACCCGGGGTGGGGGCGCCCGCCGTTCAGGCGAGCGACGCGGCCAGCCACGCGGTCGCCCGTGCCCAAGAGCCCTGCGCGGAGGCCTCGTGGTAGGCCGCTCGGTCCTCGCAGAAGAACCCGTGGCCCCCATCGGGATACACCTCGACCTCGTGCGCCTTTCCAAGCCTCGTCAGCGCCGAATGCATGGCTTCGATGTCCTCCGGCGGGATGCTCGCATCCTTTCCGCCGAAGACCAGGAGCATCGGGCAGCGTATGGATTCCAGGCGGTCGAGCAGCGGGGTGAATCCGATCCCGGGGCGCGGGCGCACCAGGCCGCCCCCGTAGAAGGAGATGGCCGCCGCGATCGGCAGACCGCTGGCGGCGAGCACCGAGGCCCACCCGCCCATGCAGAATCCCCACGTTGCGATTCGGGCGGGATCCACGTTCGGGAGAAGGCTCGCGTGGCGGTGAGCCGCCTCGAGGTCCTCGTAGATCCGGTCGTTTGTCAGCTGGCCTATGATGGGCCTAATTCTCGGGAACTCGTCATATCCGAACTCGAGGCCACGGCCCGTGCGGTGGAAGAGCTCGGGCGCGAACGCGGCGTAGCCGGCTCCGGCCACGCGCCGGCACAAGCGCTTGATATGTGGGTTCACCCCGAAGGCCTCCTGCAGGACGATGACCGCCGGGAGCCGGGCCGGGGTTGCGCCGTCGGGGACGAAGCAGTGCATGTCCATCGGGCCTTCCGACGTCGGCAGCGTGACCTTGGATTCGACCATGGGAATGAACTGAACAGCGCTCCTCGCGAAACGCAACGGGCCGTGCGGCGCCAGCCGCCCCGCAGCCCCTCAGGCGGCCGTCCCCATGGCGAACAGGACGGGCGGTGCCCCGAGGCTGAATACGACCTCCCGTCCCCGATTCTCGAGCGCGACCCTCACCCGCTCGATCCCCGGCGTGATCTCCTTGAGAAACTCGATCCGGAGCGAGCGGGGACGCGGCGAGGATGTTCCCGCAGAAAGGGCCGTCTGGAGGTAGTCGAGATAGGCGGTGTTGTTGACATGGCCGTTGCCGTCGAAGTCCGAGTACCGCACCGAGACGTCCCGCTCGATGCAGCCGCCCGCGGGGGCCTCAAGGCGGAGCTTCTCCAGGCCGGGGCAGAAGGCGGTTCCCGGGCGGCTCGGGAACCCGTCGGCGACATCCCTCGGCACACGGCAGATCGTCTTGGTGGCGAGGTTGAAATACAGCCAGACCGACGATGCCGAGGCGACGAGCTCGTCCCCGCAAAAGGCGCGGAAATCCCGGAATCCCTTGCAGGTCCGTATGTCCGACGACCACGTGGCCACCCGCAGCGGCTCGTCGTAGCGCGGGTAGCGCTGCACCGACACGGCCATCTTGTGCAGCACCCAGGATTCGCCGCGGCTCGCCTTCGCCCGGGCGCCCGCGCCGCACTGGTCGGCATGCCTGATCGCAGCCTCCTGCAGAAACGCGAAGAGGCTCTGGAGCGACAGGAGGCCGTCCCGGTCCACGTTCCAGTAGGAGACCTTGCCGTCGAGAACGAACTCCTGGGAGACGCTGTCCATAGGGGCGCCCGGGAGGTGGCCGACCGTCCCCGCGGGCTGGGGCGGCGGGACGCATGGGCGCCCCATGAGCAACTCACCCGCGGATCGCCGCGACAAGCGAAATCACCCGGGATATCGCCCCGGACGGACCGCGCCGCGACGGCGCTTGCCTGCCCGGCAACGGCGCCCCCTAGCGCCGCGCGAGGTGCGCCGGGTCCGCCTCCACCTCGCGGCAAGCCCGGATGAACGATGCGGCGGACCAGGCCTGGAACGCCTTTCCCATCGGGCGCCCCGTGGCGCCGTGCGCCCATTCGTTGAACTCCCACTCCTCATTTCGGCCCAGCTGGTTGAGCTGCGCGAGGCGCACCAGCTCCCGGCAGGCCACCTCGTGGAAGCCGAGCCTGTGCAGGAAGCGGACCCAAAGGCCCCCGATGAACGGCCAGATCCCGCCGTTGTGGTAGTGGTGCGGCAGGTTGAGCAGGTTGACCGTGTAGTAGGAACGCCAGTCGGGGTCGCCGGCCTGCACGACGGGATACAGGTTGGCCACGGGCCAGGGGTGGTTGACGCCGACGCCCCACATGAAACGCAGCGCCGTCCGCGCCCGCGTGACGTCCAGCAGGTTGACGAGGAATGCCAGGAGGTTGCCGAGCACGTCGCAGCGCCAGTTGAACGAGAAAGGCGTGATCTCGGCCAGCAGGTACTGGGTGTCGCCGAGGTCGAACTGGCGGTCGGCGAAGCGGTGCGCGTGCGGGTCCTCGGCCGCCGCGCTCGTGGTCGGCCAGAACGCGGCGAGGACGCGGCTCTGCACCTGCCGGGACCAGCGCAGGTAGTCCGCCGCGCGCGCGTTGTCGCCCAGGTACTCGAGGAGACGGCCGTAGCAGACGTTCGCGCGGAACCAGAGCACCTCGTCGTAGAGGACATTGTAGCTGCGTCCGAACAGATCGGTCCAGTCCCCGGCCTCCGGGATCTCGAGGAGACCGTCGTTGTTGCTGTCGTGAGCGCTGAGCCAGTTCATCGCCAGCTGCAGGCTGGGCGCATGCCTGCGAAGGTAGTCGATGTCGCGGGTCTTCTCCACGAACTCGTAGAACGCGATGATGACCCAGAGGCCGCTGTCGACGGCGGCGATGTTCCCGACGCCCGAATAGTCGGGTTCCCCATCGTCGATCCGCACGTTCGCCGGCAGCTGGCCGGTGGGCGACGTGGCGCCGAGGAGGGTGTCGAGGGTCGCGCGCTGGCACGCGAGCACATCGGCGTCCTCCAATTCAAGCGTCTGGATGATCGTCATGGCCCCGTCACGCGCCCAGACGCTGCGGTAGTTGGCGTCGGTCCCCGTGACGAGGTTGTCGGCGAGCGAGCACGCCGAGAATCCGATCGGGGTTATGTTCCTGCGGAGGGCCGCGATCGCCTTGTCATAGGCGAGAAGCAGGAACTTCTCGTCCGAGCTGTCGAGCGTCCCCATGGGAAGCCCGGTGAAGAGCATCCGGAAGCCCGGCTCGAGCTCCTCGCCCGGGATCTCGGTGTCGCCGGCGGCGGGCAGGCGCGTCACCACGCCGTAGTGGCGCAGGCCGTCGAGCACGCCGTCGGCCATCACCATCCGCGACGTGTATGTGGGGATGTGGACGGTCGCCTCAAGAAGCTCCGGTTGGGCGTTCTCGACCGTGATGCCGCTCACCCCCGGAAGCAGGAACATCGAGCTGTCATTGCCCGTGTCGCCCGCGACCAGCACCTGGTCCAGGGGCACCGCGAGGCGGGCGCACAGCCACCGGAGGGCGCCGCCCTTCGTGGCGTTTGCGGGGATGATGTCGAGGTCGCGGCCGGTCGAGTACACCACCGCGGTCTCGAGGCCGGCGCCGGCGAGGCGCCCCCTGAGCTCCTGGAGCAGCTCGGGCGCTCCCTTCTCCAGGTACCAGCTGGACTTGAAGTCGTGCTGGAACTCCGGGGGCTGCGGCTTCAGCTCCGGGAAACCCGAGGCGATCTCGTGCACGCGGGCCCGGTCCCAGTTCGCCTTGAGGCTCTCGCTGAAGTCGTCGAGCGTGAGTCCCTTGCGCTCGTCTGATATCTGGGTGCCGACGCCGCCGATGGCGTAGTCCGGCGGCGGGAGCAGCTTGTCCGCCAAATAGAACCGGCGCAGGTCGTCCAGCAGCCGGCCGCTGTTGTACACGAGGATCGGGCGGCGGCGGGCCGGGAGCTTCTCCCATGCCTCCTTGAAGCGCTGCGAGGCCTCCGGGTTCCCGACCAGCGTGCCGTCGACGTCGGTGCAGAAGAGCCGCACCTGGGCGGGCATTGGCCCCGCATCGTTCCGGTCAATCGCCGTCATTCCAGGGCTCGTCCCACTCGTCGTCGGTGAACGCGAACGCGGTAGCACGCCGCTCGACAAGGCTGACTAGCTGCTGGGCGATCCCGGTCCACGTGAACAGGCTGCGCGCCTTGTGGGCCCCCATCCTCGAGAGCCGCTGCGCCAGCCTGGGATGCCTGAGCACCTGCACGATCGCGATCCCGAGCTCATCGCGGTCGAGGGCGTCGGCGTAGAGGGCGTGGCGGCCGAAGGTTATCGCCCGGTACAGGCCCCCCTGAGTCGTCACTACCGTGGGGGCGCCGCAGGCCATCGCCTCGATGGCCGTCATGCCGAACGGCTCGTACCTGCTGCTGAGGACGAACGCGTCGGCGGCGCGGTAATGGTCCGCGAGATCGGCGTCGGCGACGTAGCCCGCGAAGCGCACCCTCGAGGCGAGGCCGCGGTTGACGACGAGCGCCTTCAGCTCTTCGAGCAGTGCCTGCTCCTTCTTGTCGAGCTCGGCGCCCCCGACCGCCAGGTGCAGGGTGGCGTCGGGTATCCGCTCGGCCGCGAGACCGAAGGCATCGATCAGCAGGTCGTACCCCTTGTTCCTGGCAAGGCGCCCGAGCGAGAGCACGACGCGGCCGCTGAATCCCAGGCGCTTGCGGATCGTCTCCCTGGAGGCGGCGCTCACCGGGTAGAAGCGGTTGTCGTCGTAGCCCGGTGGGATCATGTGGGTGCGCTCCGCCGGCGCGCCGTAGTCGCCCACGATCATGTCGACCTGCAGCGGCGTGGTGGCGATCACTGCGTCGCAGCTGCGGTAAAGCTGCCCCTCCTGGCGGATGCGCTCGGAAAAGTTGTACTTCTTTTCGAGGCTGGCCGGCTCCTCGGGGGCGTCCTTTTCCATCAGGCGCCTCTTCCATATGCCGAGCGAGTGCGGCGTGTGGACGTGCGGCACGTCGAGCGCCTCGGCCAGGCGCTGCGTCGCGTAGCCTGCGTCCCAGTAGTGGCTGTCGAGGAACTGGTAGGCGAGCTCGTGCCGCTTGATGAAGCGAAGCGCGTACTCGGACCACTCGTCGAGGCTGCGCCAAAGGAGCTCCTTGCTGATGAAGTTGCGCCCGCCGCACTGGGCACGGATGACGCGCACGTGCTCGGCGACCTCTTCGAGCGCCGGCTGGTCCTCGAATCGCCTGGTCCAGATGTCCACCTCGTAGCCGAGCTGCGCAAGCTTCTTGGAAAGCTCGAGCACGTAGACGACCTGGCCCCCCGTGTCCGCCGCGCCGAGGGGTGGCTCCGCCGCGACGTAGCCGTGCGTGGAGACCATGGCGATCCGAGGAAGGTCGGACTTGAGGTTGTGCTCTTGCATGTGACTCGGGCGCGGGGGCGCCGGGACCGTGGCAGGCGGACCGGGGACGGTCGCGGCGCAGAAAAACCGACAGCTATTGGGCGCTTCGGTTCGCCCCTGGCGGGCGGGCCGCGCCCGCCTCCTCAGGCATCCGCCTGTATCTTCTCCAGGATGCCCCTCGACTTGCCCTCGTCGCCAAAGAGCCCGATGCGTATCCTCACGCGCGTCAGGTTGTCGGCCACCTTGGTGACCTTGATCTCCACCTTCTTGTCGTCTGCGGTCCGGGCCTCGATGACCGAGGTGTAGAAGTCCCGCGACTCGCTCACCTTCGCGAGCTGGAGCTGGCCGACCGCCGCGTCGGCCGCGTTGACCACCGTGTCGTATTGCTTTCCTAGCGAGGCGTCGAGCTCCCCGCGCACGTAGGCGACCGTCCCGGCACCGGCGGCTCCGGCCGCCCCGACGGCCACAAGGAAGCAGCCCGAGGTGGCGGCAAGGCCGGCGGACAGGACCAGCGCGGCGAAGAAGGTGCGGACAAGGCGGATTGGCCTCATGCGGTAAGGAACCATCGGAAAATGGACAGTCTCCGGGGAATTTGGTGCCCGTGAATCTCGGCGTCGCACCCGCCGAGGGCGGGGTGGGGGCGGGAGCCCGCCCCCGTCGCGGCGGATCAGCCCACGGCCACCGTCGAGGCGGCCTTGGCCGAGCGATAGGCGGCCTCCATCACGGCCACGCGCGCGGCCGCCTCGCGCACCGGAACGAGAGGCATGCCCGGCTGGCCCAGCACCGCGTTCACGAACTGCTGCAGCGGCGCGACCGGGCCCGCAGGCAGGTCGGTCCAGGGCTTGTCCCCGTCGGCACCCTTGACCCGAGCGCACTTGAAGAAGAGCTCGCCCTTGACGATGGCCGCGTTTCCCTCCGTCCCGCTGATCTCGAGCGTGACGGGGTCCGCCACGTCTACCCAGCTGGCGGCAAGCGTCCCGATTACGCCGCTCTTGAAGCGGAGGAGCGCCTCACCCGCCTCGTCGCAATCGCCATAGCGGCCGGTCACGACCCGGGTCTCGGCCGTCACGGAGCCGACGTCCCCGCAGAGCAGCATCATGATGTCCAGCATGTGGGTGCCGAGGTCTCCAAACGCGCCTACGCCGGCAACCTTGGGATCCGCCATCCAGCGCCAGTTCTCCCAGGGCCTGTCCGGCTTCGCGTCGAACCATCCGCCCAGGGAGCCGTTGTGGCAGTTTGACCCCGCGATGCGGGTGATCTTCCCGAACGAGCCGCGCTCGACCTGCTCCCTGAGGAAGATGTGCTGCGGCATCGTGCGCATGAAGTACCCCGTGGTGAAGAGCACGTGGGCCCTTTCGACCGCCTCTGCCATTTCCAAACTCTCCGCCGCGGTGATGCCCAGCGGCTTCTCGGCGTAGATGTGCTTCCCCGCGGCCGCCGCCGCAGTGACAAGATCCCGGTGCCTGTTTGTCTCGGAGCAGATGACCACGGCCACAACCTCCGGGTCGGACCAGATCTCCTGGAGGTCCGTCGCAACCGCCGCGCCAAGCTCGGCCGCGCGCCTGGCGGCCCGCGCCGGATCGTGGTCCCAGACAAACTTGACGCGGACGGCGGGCCGATTGGCGTCGAGCAGCTTTATGAAGCCGGGCGTGTGGATGTGGGCGCATCCGACTAGGGCGAGCGTGGCCCGCGCCGCGTTGTCACCGGCCGCGGCCGCCAGGCCGCCCGGCAGCGCCGCTATGAGGGCGGCCCCGCCTGCCGCCTTTAGGAAGCCGCGGCGGTCTATGCCCTGGGGTATTCGGAGATCGTCTTGCATGGGAGTGACTCCAGTTGAATCGCCCAACCTGGGGAGAGTCAAACGAAGGTGCTCCCCACGGGCGCCTTGACGGGCGCCCCTCAGGTGAGAAAACGCCGTCGAACGGCAGGGAACCTGAGACCAGGACGCCAGCCCGGGGAGAGGAAGGGGCCGCGAACGCGTTTCAGGCCGGCATGCGTGCACCCGGTTCCGCCTTCGGGGCGTCGCGGATCCGAAGAGAGCGGGGATTGGCCGGGGAGCGCCGCCTGCGTGAGGCACCCGAAGGCTGGGTACGTAAAGGCCGCAAACAGGAAACTCGACTTCTCCGAGTGACCGAGATACCACCGACACGAATGAAACTGATTGGTGGCCGTGAGCTTTTCTTCTCCGAGACCTTCATCCTCCCCGAAGGCGAGTCCGCCAAGTTCGACGCGGCGGCGAGGGGCTTCCCGCTGCGGATAGAGGTCACGGCGGAGAAGGTCCCTGGCGGGCTTCGCGCCCAGGCGACGACCAATGTGGTCCCGGCCACGGATCAGGAGCAGCAGGCGGGAATTGGCCCGCTTCTGGCAATTCGCCTGGAGAATTGGAACTCAAGCCTACCGGCGATCTTCCTCAAACCCGTGCGGTTCGGGCAGCTGCCGGACGGCACCTCATTGGGCTACACCCTGTCCGTGACCGCCATATCCGGGCCGCCGACGGCCCGGATTATCTCGCTTCAAGTGTATGTCGGGGGGAACTACTAAAATGGGCTCTGACCAAGGAATCTCCGGGCCGCCTTCAGTCAAGGCCCCACGGCCGTCCACGGCACACGTCGCCCTGCGGGGCGAGTTCTGGATAAGGCTCACAATCCTTATCGTTATCTTCCTCCTGCTCCTGGGCCTGCTGTTCGTTGGGGTCGCAATCCTCTACAACAAGCCGGAAGAGTTTGTCGGGTACATTCACGTCGTCATTCCGCTCTATACAGGCGTGATATTCGGCCTCATCGGCTTTGTCGTGGGCCAGAAGACCAAGGACCTGTAGCGGATCCCCAGCTCGCGCTCGTCGGGGCGAACAGTGCGGGCATTTCAGGGCTCGGTGCAAATAGGGCACCCCGGGATTCCGAGCGCCAGAGTGCTGCGTGGGCAACGCCCCATTTCCCGTGATTCGAGCGGGAGTGCGGGAGGGCGCCGGGCGCCTCGGCCGCGCCGGCCATTCGGGCGCGTGAACGGGAACTCGACTCAAATCCGGGCTCGATCAAGACGATCGGGACCGACATCTTAGCCCGGGATGTCGCTGATATTCCTATGCCTCGTGATCCCGGTGCTCTGGATCAATCTGCTGGGCGCCGGATTGTGTGCGGGGAGAATCGTGGGAGACTACGCCCTGGCCAGGGTGACCGGAGTGATCGGCATCTGCCTCGCATGTTTTTGCCTGGAGCACTCCGTGGGCTGGGGGCCCCGCCTTCCGATTCTTCCCGTCACGACCGTCGTGTCCATCTGGATGATCTGGCGCAACCGGGACCTTCTGCGCAGGAATTGGAAGCTGGAGGCGCTTTTCGGGGCGGGGTTCTTCTACTGCTTCGCCTGGCGCTACACGTTCCCCGACATCGATTACACCGAGGACAAGATGCCGAATTTCGCGTTGATCGAGGCCTACATGCGCGGCACGCGGCTCCCGCCGCCGGACCTCTGGCTGGCTCCGTTTTACTCCAACACCTACTACAGTTTCCAGCATTACGGCGCGGCGCTCCTCGGGCGGCTGCTGGGAGTCGGGCCCGGCGTCAGCTACCATCTCGCGTTTTGCACGCTCGTCGGCTTCCTGACCCTCCTGTCGGGCAGCTGCTTCGCAAGACTCTGCCCGTGGCCGCTCGGCCGGTGGGTGGGGGTCCTCTCGCTCGTCATCGGCGGCAGCGGCGCCGCCGTCGCCGCCCACGCCCTCGTCAAGGACCCGCATCCCATCGACATCGTCCGGTTCGTGGGCGGGGCGATCGCCCGCGATGAGCTGACTCCGCTCGGGCACCGCGCCTCGTCGTTGATGTCGAAGCCGGGGCTGGAGCCGCGGGACCTCCCCATGGAGCCGCTTAGCTATTTCCTGACCAAGGGCGACTTTCATCCGCCGCTCGCCGGTTTCGTTCTGCTGGCGTTGGCGGCGGCGCTGATAGCCGCCCAGGAGACGGGCGCGACTGGAAGGGCGCGGACCGTCAACCACGCGCTGATCGCCGCCACGATCCCTATCGCGCTTATCTCGAACGCCTGGATCCTGCCGCTGCAGTGCCTTCTGGCCGGCGGATGGTTCGTGTACCGAGCCATTCGCCGGGAATGGGGCTGCCTGCTTCCCGGATTGGCCGGGGCGGCGGTCGCAGCCGGCCTCGAGTATCCCTACCTTGTGCAGTTTACCCAGCAGGCGATCGGCAGCAGCGTCGCGTTCCGACTGGTCCTCCCCAATGACCACACGCCGTGGCTCGGCTGGCTCCTGATGTTTTGGCCCGCGGCCGGGATCATGGCCCTCGCCACCCTCAACCGCGAACGCCGGCCGCTTTCGCTTTTTCTCATCGTGGTTTGGGGCCTCGCGCTCGCGGGCACCGAGTTGTTTTTCATCCACGACCTCTACGAGGATGCCTGGGCCCGATTCAACTCGGCGCTCAAATGGTGGCCGTGGGCGTACGCCGGCATCATCCTGACGCTAGGCGCCACAAACCTCGGCTCCGGGTCTCGGTTGTGCCGCTACGGAACGCTGCTTCTCCTCCTGCCAAATCTCTCGTTCGCCTACGACCTGGGGCGACAGTTCGCGGAAGGCTCCAAGGAGTCGCTTGGGACGCTGTCGGGCTCCGCCTGGATCGATCGGGACGTCGTCATAAGGGATCTCATCGTCGAGCTGGCCTCCCGTCCCGACGGCGTCACGCTGGAGAGCGGGCTCGACCTGGCGAACACCGAGGCGCCCGCGGTCTCTCTCTTCGCGAACAAGCAGAGCCTGCTTGGCTGGCCCTGGCTCGAGGAGGCCTATCGCGGCTCGTACCTCGAAATCCCCGAGCGCTTCGACCAGATCAAGAAGTTCTACTCCGCAAAGGCCCCCGACCCGCTCGGATGGCTCCTTCACAACAATGTGAAATATATCCTCTGGCTGCCCAAGGACAACTCCGACAAGAACGCCCGGTTCCAGCCGATCAACGACAGGATCCGGTCGCGCTATTACTGGCACGGCACGTACGGCAACGACAAGGACTTCGCCGTCGGGTTCTGGGAGCGGAACGACATCCCCGCGGCCCGATAGGCCGTGCGTCGCGCGATCTGCCGCGCCAAGCAAGCTTTCACAGTCAGTGCTGCACCGCCACCGCCTCGGCGGCGATCCCGTCCAACTCCTTCAAGGTTTGCCTCGGCAGCGCCAACTGCGCGACGGACAGGTTCTCGCGGAGATGGGCGACCGTCGACGTGCCGGGGATCAACAGGATGTTTGGCGACCGGTGCAGCAGCCACGCCAGTGCCACCTGCATCGGCTTGACCCCGAGTCGGCCCGCGACACCCGACAGGGTGGACGACTGCAGCGGCGTGAACCCGCCCAACGGGAAGAACGGGACGTACGCGATGCCCTGCCGGCACAGGTGGTCGATCAGGGCGTCGTCGTGGCGGTGGGCCAGGTTGTAGTTGTTTTGCACGCACACCACGTCGGTGATCGCCTGCGCCTCCGCCACCTGGGAGGCTGTGGCATTGCTCAGGCCGATGTGGCGGATCAGCCCCTTGCTCCGGAGGTCGGCAAGCACCGTCACCTGTGCGCCAATGGAGCCCTCCTCGGGGCCGTGGCCCGACCCCATCACGCGGTAGTTGACGATGTCGAGTGCGTCCAGGCCCAGGTTGCGGAGGTTGTCGTGGACGCCTGCGGTCAGGTCCTCGGGCGAAATGGCAGGCTGCCACGTATGGTCAGGCGGGCGGCGGGCCCCCAGCTTGGTGACGATCACCAATCCCGCAGGGTACGGGTGCAGGGCCCGCCGGATGATCTGGTTGGTGACGTGCGGGCCGTAGAAGTCGCTGGTGTCGATATGATTCACGCCGGCCGCTACCGCCTCGCGCAGGACGGCGACGGCACCGTTCAGGTCCTTCGGCGGCCCCCAGACGCCGGGGCCGGCCAGCTGCATCGCACCGTAGCCTATCCGCCGAACCGTGAGCGCCGTGCCGGGAAACGTGAAGCGGCCGCCGAGCGTGTCTTCTTCCTTGGTGTCGGTCCCTTCCGGTGCTGGCATCGGTGAACACACCCATTGTGCCGCAAAAGGCAAATGATGGACACGATCGTCCGGAACGACGGCGGGAGTAGGGCGCCAAAGACCGATTCCAGATCATATTCGCCTCTGTCGCTATTCGTAATCGATTATTATATAACAGCTTGCCAATTAATGAAACCGATAAGGGGATTGCCTTGAGGCATACCTCCATCAAGCCCCCGAACCGCTGGCGCTTCCCTGGGCGGACGCCGACCCGCCGCTGGTTGGCCCTTAATCTTTGAGCTTGATTGCGCGCAGCTAAATCATGGCACCTCGTAAACCTCGACGAGGGCTACGCGGGTGTCCCCGTTCGCCCCGGAAACCGCGTTCGGTCAACTGAAACTAACCCCCGAGCGCCTGATGAGTGCAGTCCATCGGCTCGCGAGCGCGAACAACAGGCGGGCCCAATCACGGGCCACCATATCCTATCCATTCCAAGGTTTTCCTTCCAAGAAAAGCTATCTTGCGTCTTGGCTTCAAGGCAGCTCAGGCCTGAAATCCGATGGCAGCGTGCTGGCCGTCGCAAAATGGCTTGTTTTGCGACGCGCCGCAGCGGCACAGGGTAACTCGATTGCGCAGCTCGTACTTGAACCCGTCGGCGCCGATCACCTGAATGCCACCGCGTAACCAAACTGGTCCGGAGCAATTCTTCGCCGGATCTTCAATAAGTGCGATCGAGGGCTCGTATTCTGGCTCGACCGGCTTGCCGGTCTCATTGTCCCACGCCACCAACCGCCCCGCGGGACAATTGCAGGCCTCACGCGTGAAATCTTTGCGCGCCACCGGGTCGTCCGTTCGGTTCACGAGATTCCACACCTGCCCCTTAGGGTCGCAAAAGCGCGCAAACGCGCACAGGCTCTCCGCATCGGTCAACGACATCGTCGGGCCCTCAATGAGCTTTGCCTGATCGCGGTAGGGCTTGCGGGACGCGGTTTCGGTGCCGTCAAAGGCAATCTTCGAATGTGTGCCGTCGCAAAACGGCTTATCCGCGCTTTGTCCACAGCGGCATAACGCATACTCCGCCCTGGGTGGATATTTCGCCCCGGCCTGCCACTTCACTGACTCGCCCTCCCGGTTGGTCCCTATAGTTTCGGTGAGAAGCGGCAGGTTTCCCGAGACAAGGTAGGGCCCATTTCTTGAGATCTCAATTTTGGCCGCCGAAACTGTATTGCTCATAGCAAATGCCTAATGAACGCGTTTTAACGCCGGTGGTTCGAAGGTGGCGAGCACGAACGTCACGCACAACTGTGGTGGCGCACCTTGACCAGATTTTCCTCTGAAAGCTCGACGAATCGCTGAGAGAACTGTTTCCCGCTATTTGACCGTGGCTACAATCGAGAGTCTATCAGCGCCTTAGATCAAGCTCGACTTGGCCTCTGTACTCCGCAGGCAGCTTCAGCCCGCGTTCATAATTTCCCCAAGCCAAATTGAGATAGTCCCAGTCGGTGTTCACAATCAGGGCAAGTTTTCCGGAATCCAGCTGGCGTATGCGCGCGCCTTCGCGGCCAGTCCCACGCACGACGATTTGCCGATTTCTCCCGCTAATAGTGTAAGTGCGGATGAACGGACGACAGCTCTTTGCATCACGGGTCAGCGTCATGCCAACTTGATTTGAGCCATACAGGAAATAATCGCTACTATCTGACGCCCATGAGCCGACCGGCGGTTGGCGATAGGCGGTAGCGAGCTCCGGAGCGAAGAATGGCATGCGGCCCTTCAGCCGGCCGATGTGGTCATCGGGATAACTTGTCCATAGATCAGATTCCCGTTCCCAGGCGATGTCCGAGAAACCCGGTTCCAGCATAAATGCCAGCCCGACTTCCTGGCAAAACAGCGCCTTCGCCTGGGACAACTTGAAATCGATTGTCATCCGACCATTGCCGTGAACGGTTGTCGTGTAGGTCACCTGCCGCGCGCCCACCTTTCCTTTGCTGACGACGCGAACTGAATTCGTCAGCTCGTCCACCTTGAACCAATCCAGTACGAATGGCTGGTTCAATGATTCCAGAATGACCACATCGGACCAGGAATTCACGGCATCTGTGGTGCTCACATTCAAGCGCGGGCTGTCGGTCAGGATGCGCTGGCCGAGGCGTCGTGCTTCTCGAATCAGCCCAGTGGATTTGTCAAACGTGACGGAGAAATCCTCGCCGCGCACGACTGCTTCCGTCGCCGACTCTTCAAAGTGGACCGGACCTTCGGCAAGCTCGGCCGCGCTCGGCGTTGGCGCACCGACGGCTATGCGATAGGTATCCACAATCCGTCCGCTAGGTTCAATGAAATCCAGCTGCAAATAAGTGCCGTCACTCCATGCCAGGGCCGGCAATGTCAGTGTTCCCTGCGCACGCGGCGGCAGAGCAGCGGGTGTAAACGAGGCACTTTGGCCCTCGTAGTTCCAGCGCACCGTGAGTTCATCGAGGTTGGTGTGGTTGTAGCGATTTTGAATCGGCAGCGTCGCTTCACCACCCGCGATGCTCAACTTCGCGGCCAACAGATGCACCGGCGAATACGCCTTCTTGGTATTCCAGAATTCGGGCTTCTTCCGCCGCCAGGTATCTACGATGCCCCATGGCCCGTAGCCGACGCAGCGTTCCGGCAGTTGGAAGGTTTCATCCACGAAACCCCAGATCGCGCCGCCGATGCCGGCTTCGGAATTGTAGCACGAGGTCCACATGCGACTGAGACTTTCTCCCCAAAAATCCTGGATACCCGGATCAATCTTTAGCGTATCCGTGCAGTAGCAGGGAACGTGCGCCCACTCATCGCAAATGGTCGGGCGCCAATCAGTGGACCAGTTCGCCATGGCGAACTGATTTGAATCCTTATCCAACGTCCCATTCACCGTGGGATAGTGGATGCTGCAAAGGTCGAAACGGTCTTGCGCGCCATCGGCGAAGGCGGTCTTGGAATACGCGAAGATGGTTGGGCGCGTCCCATCCAATTCGCGGATGAGATCGAGCGACCTGCCGATGTTCATGCCATATTGGCTCTCGTTGCCAGCGGACCAAATGATCACGCAGGGATGGCTGCGAAACGACTCCACCATTTCCCGGACCTGCCCAAGATACCACGGTGTGTATGCAGGATCATGCGTCACCGCCTCTAACTTGCCCTTGTTTGGCCCAACGGCCCAGGTCTGATTGAAACAAACGGCAGATTCAGCCTCCACATAGACCCCTTGCTCATCGCAGTTCCTCAGGAAATTTTCCGTAGGGGGATAGTGCGACGTGCGGATAAAATTGATGTTCGCCTCCTTTGCCAGCAATACGTCCTCGAATTCATACGCCGGCGTCGAAACACGCCCCAACAAAGGATGCATGTCGTGCCGGCATGCGCCGCGCAGTTTCACGACTTGGCCGTTGATGAGAAGCTTTTCGCCGAGAACCTTGATCTCGCGGAAGCCGACCGCCTGCTGCTGCATGGAAACCTCATTTCCTTCTACGACACACCGCGTCGTCAACGTATATAGCCTGGGATGTTCTGCATCCCACAACTGCGGCGACGCCACGGGAATCTCCAACATGCGATACGGGCTTGTCGCGGACACGGTCATCGACGCTGACAGTGCAATCGCGCGGCCACGCGCGTCGCACAGTGTAAAATGCAATGTCGCCTCGCGATTGCCTCTGAACTCCATCGCCGCGGCAACGCGCAATATCGCCGCTCGATTATCCGCCGTCAGCGGCGTTTCCACACGCAGATCCCGGACGTAGGTTTGCGGACGCGCTAGCAGCGAGACGCTTCGCAGAATCCCGCCGATGCAGTGCTTCGCATACCCGGTAGCATCGGAAATATCGTCGGTACGGTCCGTGTCGCCGACTGTCAGCACCGCCTCTTCGCCCGGCTTCACCCAGTCCGTCAGCTCGCACTCCCAGATGGTGAAGCCGCCAAGGTGATTGCGAAGAAAATGTCCGTTCACCCACACCCGCGCCTCGCCGTAGACCCCCTCGAACCGAACGAACACGCGCTGCCCTGCAAAATCCGCCGGAATCAGAATTCGCTTCAGGTAGGCGAATTCCTTGTCGTTCCTGACATCGAAGCCCTGCATCTGCGGTTCGCCCGGAACTGCGATGGGCTGCCATGCTAGAATTGACTTCTTGGGCTCCCAATAATGGTCCGGCGGGTCCAGAAGAAACTGCCACGTTCCATTTAACGAGATTTCGGCGGTGCTGACGCCTGTCACGTGATACGCAGCAGCCTTCGGCGATGAACTCCACCTGCCGAGGTTGATGCACCCGGCGACGGCGAGGATGCACACCAAACCCGAGGCCATCCGGCTAATTTTCAAATGCGCCGGCGATGGGCCATCGACGGAACTCTTTTGACGTGTCATGTTCGTGTACGCTGGAAAAGTGTCTTGCGCCGCATCGGTTGTGAAAAATTGGCTTCGCCTTCAGCTCGCGAGTGCCGGATGTCCCGTCGGTTCTTCTCGCGCCTGGTGTATCCTTCGGCCGGGCCCGCGGGCGATTGCGTCGTCTCAATTCCTGCATTTCTCTGAAATCGGCCTGTTGATCAGGAGTCTGCTGTGGCGGATCGGGTGGTCAAACTTTAGCGCCTTTGCGCAGGCGGCGCCTTGGCCCGCAATGACGCCTGCAATGACGTTCACCTAAGACTACAAAGTGGCGGACCCGATCAGGTTCGATCAGTCCGAGCTATGGAAGCTCTACTATGCATTTACTTGCAACTCGGCATCTATTTCCGCGGTGCGGCAGATAGCACTGTACTTTTCGCATGGTCGGGTCCTTAGGCCTGAAACACAGGGGCCTCCCGAGCCAAGTCATAGCTTTTCGTCCGCCACCTGGATCCCACGCAGCAGGTCGTGCAACGTGAGCACGCCGAGCAGTTCGCCGGTTGCGGCCTCACCAAGGCAGAGGAAGTTCTCGGGCGAATCGAGCAACGCCTTCTCGGCCTCTCGCACCGTTGCTTTGGGTGAAATCCACCGCGCCGGAGCAAGCCCCAGAGGGGCGCCGCCTTGCGCAGCCGCTTCCAGGTGTTGTCGGGTAGCGACGCCGACAACCCTTCCGTCCCGTTTGACGGGGAAACACTGGTAAGGCCGCTCAGCCAACAAGGCTCGCAGCGTCGGGGGGTCGGTTGTCTCGACTGCAATCGGCCTGAAACTCGCCACCAAAGCGACGGGTGTCTGCCGCCAACGCCGTAGATCACGCGGCGGCACAAGGTTCTCCAGATGCACGCCGTCCTGCTCCAGCACGGCCTCGTAAAAATTGTGCTTCGCCAGCGAGCGAGCGACGGCCTGACTGATCAGCGTGGCAAGCATGAGTCCCGGCACTACCGAGAAGTTATGGGTCATCTCGAAAAGGATGAGAATCGAAGTTAGCGGCGCTCTTACCAGGGCGCCTAGCGAGGCGCACATGCCAACAAGCATCAGCAGTATCTGGTCGCCCCCCGTGATGTGCATCCAAGGAGCAGCCAGGCCGGAAACCGTGGCCCCCACCATTGCACCGAGGAATAGGCTTGGTGCGAAAATGCCTCCCAGTCCACCTGTGCCGTAAGCCAGGACGGTGGCAAAGAATTTGGCCCCGAGGAGAGCCAGCGCGAGTAGCCAAGGAAAATTGCCGCGCAGTACCTGGGAGAGATCCTGGTAGCCCAGGCCGAAAACACCCAAACGGCCCGACCACAGCCACACCGCGACGCCGAATACCCACACGCCCACTCCGCCGATGGCCGGTCGCAGCCAAAGCGGCACCCGCGTCCAACCGCGGCACTGCTTTTTCAAGCGGAGGGTGAGCAACTGGAACGCCATTCCAACCAGCGCAGCCAGCGCCGCGACGACCGGGGCAACGAGATATGCCGACCACCGCGCGTCCTCGGAGATTGTGAGCGCAAACGCCGGCTGCGGCCCGTTAAAGGCATGCACCGCAAAAGCGCCCATGATCCCGGCCAGGACCACTCCGCTCAAAACGCGACTGTTCATATCGCCAATAATCTCCTCGAGCACGAACGTGATGGCTCCCAGAGGAGTGTTGAAAGCCGCCGCCAGCCCCGCGGCGGCGCCAGCGGCACAGGCTTCACGCCGTTGCTGCTTGGGAAGGCCCAGCAGGCCGCTCAGGCCCGAACTCAATCCGCCACCCAATTGAACACTGGGCCCCTCGCGCCCCAAGCTCACACCCCCACCAATGCTGAGTACGCCGCCCACGAGCTTCGTCACCGCAACCCGCCAAGGAACATAGCCAAAATCCTTCCAGAACGCAGTCTTCAACTGCGGGATTCCGCTGCCGGCCGCCTCCGGGCAAACCTTGGCGATGAGCCAGCCGCTGATCAGGCTGGCCATCACAATCGTCGCGAAACTCCCTATCAGAAACACCCTGGTCCCCCTCAGCGCATACGCGCCGAAGGTGCCATTGAACAGCCGGTCGGTCAGAGATTGAAACAGAACGGCCCCAAGCCCGGCGGCGAGGCCGAGCAAGCAGTCCCGCGCGATTTGGGCCGCCGCAGGAGGGTTATCCTTGGACCACGTCCATGGCCAGCGCCGCCGGAACAAATCGAGAAGGGATTTCATCGGCAAAAGGTCGACGTCCGCGATGCTTTGCTTCTGGCCTCAAGCCGAAGAGTGCCACTGTTCCTGCGGCATAGGGGCGCGGCAAATGCAACGCGGGACATCGCGATTCACAACGCCCGCAAGAACGCACCGAAGACGACCAATAGGCGCGGTACAGCCGCGAGAACGACGCCCCACTGGGCACGCGAAATCCAAAGCATCGCCACCAACGGAAACAATTTGTCCCAAGATGGCAACCTCGCTGCCGGTCTTCGGAAACCAGCGGTGCCAAGTGATCGTCATTCGGGGCTGGAATTGTCGCCAAAGTTTCGAGCAGAGCCTATGGCAATGAGTTGGTGGACCCGATCAGGATGCACCGTCTCCCTACGAAAATGAAGGGCGGCTCGATTCTGGTTTGAGATTGCCCCGGGGATTCCCCGAATTGACCGGGCCCTTGTTCTGAATCGAAGCTATGAGTTGCTTCCCGGGACTCAGTCGGGGTGCGGCGACGGATCATGACGCCAACGGTTTCTCTTGGGAGTATTCCCAGAATCGCGCCGCGCGAAAGCGCAAATGAGTAACCCTGATGGTTGCCGGCAAAGCACATAGTTCGAGGGCGACAGATTCTTTAGAAGCGATTGACTCCGCATCACAGAGCCCGATTTCAGCGGGGAGGTGTAGACCCCATGGCCGTAGGATCGATTGTCGCATAGGTTATTGAAGTGATGAAGATATTGCCGCCGCCCGCATGCTGACGCGAAGTCTCATTCGCATCAGCGCCGATTCTCTCAACCCGTTTGGGGGCGGGCCCCCGGAATTCGACGCTTCGCGCTTTGCGGAAAAGGCGACCGAGTCGGTCTCCCCCAGTCTGATTTGTGCATCTGGGCCCTTGTCGCCAAAGAGAATCCTGGTGGTCGACGATGAGCCTGCCCTTCGAGAACTAATGGCCGACGCCGTCTCTAGGGTGGGGTTTCGCGCGCATACAGCCCGCGATGGCGAAGAGGGGTGGGAGGCACTCTGCAAGACGACCTTTGACTTGCTCATCACCGACCATGAAATGCCAAGGTTGACCGGCTTGGCGCTGATCGAGCGGCTGCGGGCAGTTTCGATGAAACCGCCGTGCATCCTTACCTCTGGGTCACTTCCCTTGCCCGAATCGCTCTTGAAGAAAATAGTTCACCCTGGTGCCGTACTGCCGAAGCCATTTTCAGTTAATAAACTGATCGAAAAGGTGTACGGCCTTCTGATGTACGGCAATTCTCAGACATCGATGCCAGCGTGAAGTTGGCGGGCCCGATCGGGTTCGAACTTAGTCCGGAGAATCGACCGGTTTGTCGCTTTGTCTGTCATAATTAGCGTCGCAGCCGCCGTTACTTAAGCAATCGCCTACGCTCTTTAGGCCTCGGGTGCCTCCGACTCTCAGTTTTCGACAACAAGTCCTGGGATGCGTGAGTATTCGCTAACGTTAGCGGTCACCATGGTTGCCCTGAGAGAAAGAGCGTGCGCAGTGATGATTGTATCGTGGTCGCCAATCTTTCTTCCATCGGCCTTGAGGCCAGTCCGCATCTTCGCATAACATTGAGAAAACGAGAGTCCGAACGGATCCAATTCGATCTGTTTTCTCAGCTGCCAACCCTCCGGATGAACTCGTCTCTCCCATCTCTTGTCGGGCCCTTTCGGCGTACGGTGGCGATCCAGTCAAGCAATCGCACCAGTCGGCGCCGCATTCCAAACGGCGAACCGGGCTTCAGATCTACCCTTACGGCAAATTGCCCGAAATCGCAGCCGATCAAATGCGGGTTGTCAGGAGGACAGGATGCTTGCCAAGACAATCGGTCATTTGAGCCTTTCGCGGCGGCGGGCTGGGCTAGTTCCCCTGAAGCTGTGCCAGTATTTGCCGGGTCAGATCGTTGGCCGGGCGCACCTGCAGGTAGGCCTCGAGCTGGCTCGCCGCCTCGGCGCGTCGTCCCAGGTTCAAGTAGGCGATCGCGAGATTCAGCCGGACCTCGGCCAGTCCAGGGTTGATTGCGATCGCCTGCGTTAATTCCTCAGCGGCTGCCGCGAATTCGCCCTGGGCGATCAGCGCCAGGCCTAGGTTGTTACGCACTTCGGCGCTACGCGGATTGATCTGCAACGCTGCCTGGTACTCTCGGACGGCTTCCGCCCCCTCGCCCGGCTGATCCGCCAGTGCATCTGCCAGGTTCGAATGGAGGTCGGGCAGGTCGGGACGCATCCGTACCGCCCGCCGCAGCTCAGCCATGCCTTCAGCGTGGCGGCCCGGCAGCGCCAGGAGGGCGCGGCCGAGGTTGCTGTAGGCCGAGGCGAATTCCGGCTGCAGGCGGACTGCTGCCTGGAATTCCGCCACCGCGTCGGACTCATGTCCGGGTAAATGGACGAGCACCGCTCCCAGATTGTTATGGGCTTCGGCAAAATCGGGCTTGAGCGCCAGCGCCGCGCGGTATTCTGCGGCCGCCTGGTCCAGGTCGCCGCGCGCCTCCGCCGTCATACCGAGGTTGTTGTGCGCCTGGGGATACCGCGGTCGCAGCCGCAGGGCGGTGCGAAATTCCGCCGCGGCCCGGGTGTTGTCGCCGTGATTTGCAAACCAGACGCCGAGGCTGTCGTGGGGCATCCAGGCATCTGGATTCTGGGCAAGACTCGCTTCGAGCAGCGTCCGCTGGCTCTCGAAGGCCTGCGCGTCGGCGTTGCTGAGAAGCCCGAGCCCGCACAGCACGACGCCGACGACCGACCAGACGGCGGCGCGCACGTTGGCCGACCGGCCGCGGGCGAGCACGACGGCGCCTGCAGCGGCTCCCGCCGCCGGGGCGAGCGCGGCGTGATACAGGAAATGGTTGGCCACGTACGAGAAGATGAACGGGTAGACGTTCGCAAACCCGAGGGCGGGAAAGAGGGTTCCGGCGAACAGGAGCCAGACGGCGAGGGGATCGCGCCGGCGGCGGGCGAGAATGCCGAGAGCGATTGTGACTGCTGCAGCTGCGGCGAGGTACCGGAGCCAATGCCCAGACTCAAGCGGCACGTTCCAACGGGGGTAGATCAGGATGAGCTTCGTTGGCCACAGGAGGATTCCGACGTAGAACCAAAGCGTATGGGCTGCGAGCAGCAGGCGCTGGCCGAAGGCGAGGTCGAAGTCCCCGCCCTGGGCCCCGCCGATTGTCCGCTCCACCCAAGAGGTGAAGAGCCCGCTCGCGATCGCAAGGGCGAGCCAGGGTCCCAGGTAGCGGCCCTCCCGCGACAGGCTGAGCCGCCCCTTGCGCCACCACGACACCACCATAAGGGCTGCTGGCAGCGTGGCGGTGACCGACTTGGAAAGGAGGGCGCAGAGGAACCAGACCGTGGCAACGACGTAGGTCCGCGGAAAGGAAGAATCTCGGTCAAATCGCAGGTAGGCCCGGGCCGCGAGCAGGTAGAAGAGCAGCGAAAGGGTGTTCTTCTGCTCCGAGATCCATGCGACGGTCTCGACACATACCGGATGCACCGCGAAAAGGAACCCGGCCAGCGCCGCTCCCGGCACCGCCAAGTCTTCGAGCAGGAGTACCAGCAGCCACGCGTCGGCGGCGTGGAGGAGAACGTTGGCGAGATGATATCCCAGCGTCGCATCCCCCCAAAAAACGTGCTCGAGCCAAAACGCGGAGTGGAGGAGGGGGTAGTACTGCTGAGTGGCGTGCAGGTCGGTCCAGATACGCAGTAGGCCCGCAACGGACTGCAGCCCGGGCCGGGTCACATGGGCGTCGTCGTCCCAGACCATCCCGCCGGCGAGCGCAGGCCAGTAGATGGCCGTGGTCACGCACAGCAGGGCAGCACCAATCCACCAGGTGCGGCGGCGAAACGCATGGTCGGATGTGGCCTCCATTCTTGCCCAACTTATGGAGGCCCGAATGGGGAATCAACCCCACGATGGCCGAGGTGAGGCGGCCACCAACACGCCGACAACGACTAGGATTCCAACAGCGGCACCGACACGACGAGCGGCAAGCAAGTTGGTGGGCCCGATCAGAATCCACCGTTTCCCTTGGCGTATGGAACGCGGTTCGAGCCTGGATCGAGTCTGCCCGGGGTTTGCCCCGCTTCCGGACGGTGCTCGGCTTGAATCCGGCGACTTCGAGTTAGACGGATCTCGAGCGGAGTTCGTCTGCCTTTGAACGAGGCGGATTGCCTAGAGGTGACATTGCGGCGGCGCGCTCCATAGGGAGCATCTTGGAGTTGAGTCCTTGTTTCAGCCCCAGAAGGGACCCTAATAACGCTGTTGACATGAACTAATGGCCTGTCCCGTATTCCATCCCTACCTCGTCAATATCCGAGGCATCCGATCACGATAAACCCATAGCCCAGGAGGATGTCCCATGAACAACGCGAGAATCGTTTGTGGAGATGGCAGCGCGGTCACGGTCGATTCTGAGGCCCTACAGCAGTTCAAGTCATCACTTCGCGGCGCTCTTCTCTTCCCGGGTGACGATGGCTACGACAAGGCCCGCACTGTCTGGAATGCCATGATCGATCGCCATCCAGCGCTGATCGTGCGCTGTGCCGGAGTGGCCGACATCCAACAGGCGGTGGCGTTCGCCCGAAAATACGGACTGCTGACGGCGATCAAAGGCGGTGGGCATAATATCGCAGGCAACGCGGTTTGCGAAGGCGGCCTGCTGATCGACCTGTCAAATCTGCGCTCGGTGCGCGTTGATCCCGTGGCGCACGTCGCCCACGTCGAACCCGGCGCCACGCTTGCAGATTTTGATCACGAATGCCAATCGTTCGGACTTGCCACGCCTGTTGGCATCAACTCTACCACGGGCATTGCCGGGCTCACGTTGGGGGCGGGCTTTGGCTGGCTTTCACGGAAATTCGGCATGACGATTGATAACCTTTTGGCCGCGGATGTCATCACGGCAGACGGGTCGTTCCTGCGCGTAAACAGCAAGGAGAACACCGATCTCTTTTGGGCTATCCGCGGTGGCAGCGGCAATTTTGGTGTCGTGACGAGGTTCGAGTTCAAGCTGCATCCTGTCGGTCCTAACGTGCTGGCCGGCCTGATCGTGTATCCGCTAAGGGAAGCCGGGGTGGCGCTGAAGAAATATAACAGTTTTTGCAAGAAACTGGGGAAGGACACCAGCGTATGGACTGTGCTACGCAAGGCCCCTCCGCTGCCGTTTCTTCCCCAGAATGTGCATGGCACGGAGGTCGTGGTATTTGCTCTTTGTCACACGGGGGATCCGGAAAAAGGACGAAGAGTGATCGAACCGCTGCGCAAATTGGGCACTGTGCTTGGTGAGCATATTGGGGTCATGCCATACGCGGCCTGGCAGCAGGCCTTCGATCCCCTGCTGACCCCAGGGGCACGCAATTATTGGAAATCGCACAATTTTGCCGAACTAAGCGACGGCGCCATTGCTGTTGTCCTGAAATACATAGCCGAGTTGCCGTCGCCGCACTGCGAGATCTTCTTCGGCCTGATTGGCGGCGCGACCACGCGCCCCGCGCCGGACGCCACCGCCTACTCCCACCGAAACGCGATCTGGGTATGCAATGTCCACGGGCGCTGGGAGACGGCGGCCGAAGACAAGAAGTGCATCGATTGGGCGCGCAGCTGTTTCCAAGAGGTCACACCCTTTGCGACCGGAGGCGTCTACGTAAATTTTTTGACGGATGATGAATCAGATCGCATCAAGGCCGCATACGGCTCCGGCTACGACAGACTGGCCGAAGTCAAGCAGAAGTATGACCCGCAAAATTTGTTCCGGATGAATCAGAATATCCGCCCAAGGGTTTAGAAGACTCCATTTTTTGGTGAGTCAGGGTTTTGGCGGCCGCTTTGCGCTAGGACTTGCTTTCTCGGACTTCGTTCTCTCACGGCCGCTCGTTTTCTGTAGACGATTTGATGGGCCCACTCAGGGTCCAGCATCTCCCAGTTACACCAAGGGTCTCTCGACGGAAGACAGCTGTAACTAATTGTCTGTTACTGAGGTGGTGGACCCGATCAGAATCGATCTCTCCAAGTGTCTTTTCTGTTACTAGGCGCTTACTTGCAATTAGCAGCTGAAGCGCCTCGAGGGCTGGAGTGTCAAAGGAGAGGCTCCGGGGCTTACGCGCAAGCGGTGCGATACAACCGGGCCCGCTAGGTAGGACGGCGGTTTTCGGCGAAACTCAACCCAGTCTAATTGCTTCAGCATGATGTCTGCGCCGTCAGCCCCGGAAAAAGACCGGCCGTTAGGCGGCGTGTGCCGCACCATGGCAGATGAGCCACGCCTTTGCAGCGAGTGCTCGCCAGGTTATCCAGCGAATCATTGCCAATGGGCAATTAAAAACAATAAATTGCCCCAATGAACTCGGTGACGATACAGGCCGCACTCAAGGAGATCGGGGAAACAGAGGATCCTCTTGAAAAAGCCCTTAAGCTCTCAGGTCTTGTAAGCACACTTTTCCGCGAACGAGGGTGGGAAATGGTCGTGGTTGGTGGTTCGGCAATAGAGTTCTATACGGAAGGTCAATATATGTCCGGCGACATAGACATGTGTTCAAAATCAGAAATCGCAGCCCCGCCACCGAGCGTAAGGGCCGAAGTGATGGGACTGTTGGGTGCAACGGGCGGGCCACGGAATTTTAAGATTGGTGATCAATGGGTAGACCTGCTCGGCCGTGTCGAGAGGATGTCCCAAGCCCAGTTTCGTGTTCTCGAGACTCCTTTCGGACCCGTCAACCTGATGCCTGTCGAGGAACTGCTCGTCGACAAGGTTTTCAGCTCAATTTACCCTCAAGAGAACAACGAGTCGCGTGAATGCGCTGAGAAACTGCTGGCCGTGTGTATCAACGGTGGGATCGCCACGAATTGGACGGAGGCGGCTAAGATGGCAGCATCTAAGGAGTACGGAATCGGTTCGCAATTTCAGCAATTTCGATCAGAGCTTGAGAAGCGCATTATTCCCGATGAACGACGCAAAGATCAAATGGACCTGGGAGGAATGGAAAGAGACAAGGAAGGTCCGTCGCCTGATCTCTGATAGCGTCAGGCCAGGACCGATTCGTCGAGGAGAGAGCAGCTCCGATAGGCGCCTGCGTGCTACTTTTAACGGCGCCCGTGGGCCGAGATTTCCTTCTCTAGGTTAGAAACGGGGACGGCTTGCAACGGCCGTTAGATGGTGGACCCGATCAGGGTTCACCGTCGCCCTATGACAACGAAAGGCGGTTCGAGTCTGGTTCGAGTTCGCCCCGGGCTCTGCCCGTCTTGACCCGGCGCCCGTTGGGTTGAAGGCTCCATTCCGCGCTGATTGAGGCACCGGCCGCTGTCGTCCGTGTCTCCCGAGAGGCCCGTTGCCGGGCAATAAAGGGCATGTCTCCAACCGAGGGTAGAATACCCCATAGCGCTCGAGCGATTGTCGGAATATGATCAGTCCATGACATTTCCAAGCATTGGCGTTCCGGCGGAAGCGGCCAATCGGAATTGAGTGCTGCCATGCCCGATTCTCCAATTCCCAATCAGCCGAAGACTGTGGAGCCGGCCGCTAGTTCCGCCAAACCTGTGGTTCACGAATCACGTCCGTCCGATGCAGCCGTTTCTGGCCCCAGAAGCGCCAAAAGCTTCTTTTTGACCGTCGCGCTCGGCGCGCTCTCCGTCGTCCTTTTTCTCGCCTTGCTCCTGGTCTGGCGCCAGCTGGGCAACCGTGACAATGCCATCGTGCAGGGTCAAAACCGGCTGGATCAGACCCAAGCAGCAGTGCTCGTGTTGCAGACACAAGTGGCTGAGGCCAAGGCCGGCATGTCCCGGATTCAGAAGCGAATGGATGAGGCCAATGCGGAGTCATTTCAACGCCAAGTCGAATTGGACAAGGTCAAAGCTGGCAATGCTGCTCTCCAGGCGGATTTGGAAAAAGCCAGGGCGATATCCACCGACTTTCAAACGCGGATGGAAGATGCCAAGGTTGTTTCCATAAGGCATCAAGGGGAAGTCGAGATCGCCCAAGCCCAAGTGAAAGAGATGCAGGACCAGTTAAACAAGACCAAGTCTGACGCGATCCGGCTTCAAGAGCAATTGGATGAATCCAGAGGCCTGGCCACAGATTTGCAGTCGAAACTAAAGGCGGACGAGGAAATCATCGCCAAGCTGCAAAAACTGAAGGCGAAGAGTTAGCCGTTGCTCCTGGCGAAGGGCGGTGCATCGCCCGCAGGAGGCGCAACGCAAGATTCGGGCGTGCCTTAGTTTCGGTTGTGAATATGGTGGACCCGATCAGGGTCCAACATCTCCCTATGAAACGAGATCCTGTTTTGCTTTTGTTTCGCCTGAAACGGTATGTTTTCAGGGATTTTGGCGAGTGATTTCGCCTGGCGGTTCGAGTCTAACCTGGGTTTGCCCCGTAGACCGCGCCTGCCAGTCGGTAAATGCGAGTTTCACTCCCAAGGTTTCGCGCACGACATCGGGAGTTTGGCTGCCACCGCGCGGAAGCATGTTAAAAGCAGCGCACGATGCTTAAGAACCTTCTTTCAATGGAACATCCTGATCCGGCGCCTTGGGACCAGAACAAGAAAGGTTGGCTTCAATGCTCCTATCCGAGCGTTGAGTTTAGAGCTTTGGAATTCATCCCCGACGAGGGCGCAGTCTGATGGGACCCACTAGAGAAGGTCTCTGAGCCCAATTTCGATTGCAAATCGGCGCGTTTGCACAGAGGCGTGCTTAAATCTCCCGGGGGCGACAGGAAATAGACCTTTGCATGCCCCATGATCGCCGCGTAAAAGAATCCAATGCCACCGAGGGTTGTCTTCTTCGCTCCTCCCGCGGTGACCGCCCTCGATCTTGTCGGTCCGTTGCAGGCATTCGAAATGGCTGGCCACTATTTTGTGCGACCCTACCGGATCGAGGTGTGCGCGCTCACCGAAACGGTTCCCGTCACGGGCAACCTGCATTTCTCTAACCTGCTACTCTACAAGCAAATCAAGATCCAACCGGACGACACATTGTTTGTGCTGGGATGCGATTCGGTCACTCCCGGATTCATGCGGGCGCACAAGGCCGTGTTTCCATGGATCCGGAAAGCCTGGTTGGACGGGGCGACCGTCTGCTCGGTCTGTACGGGAGCCTTTCTTCTGGCCGAAGCGGGAATCCTAGACGGTTTGGCTTGCGCCACCCATTGGGCAGATGCCGATCTGCTGCAACAGCGCTATCCGAGGATCAAAGTCAGGAAAGGAGTTCTGTTTGTGCAGGAGGGGAATGTCTTCACGAGCGCGGGAATAGCCTCCGGCATCGACCTGGCTATCCACCTCATCGGCCTGCGGTATGGGGAGAAGCTCGCGTTCCAGGTCGCCCGCTCTCTAGTGATCTACCTGCGGCGCGGCGGAGGTTTCCAACAGGAAAGTGTCTATCTCCAGTATCGCAACCACCTGGATGACATGGTGCACCGGGCCCAGAGCATTATCATCGAAAACCTGGATAGGCCGCCGAGCCTTGACCAGCTCGCGGTGCAGGTCGGAACGAGTTCGCGCACCCTCTCTCGCCGTTTTCGGCAGAATCTCGATCTTTCCGTAGGGGAGTACCTGAGGGAATTGCGCCTGGAACGGGCCCGCTCGCTGCTGCGGGAAGCCGGCTCAAAGGTCGAGGATGTGGCCAAGGCCTGCGGGTTCAATGGGAGCCGGCAACTCCGCAACCTTTATCATGGACGCTTCGGCCATTCACCGCGGAGCATGAAGTTGAAGGTGGAGGCGGAAAGCTGATACGGGAAGGCGGTCCCACGAAAAATCTGCCATGGGCTGGGGACCCGTGGCAGGCCCGGGGCATTTTGGCCCGAAATTGCCCATGGTTGGCCTAGTTGCTTTCGGGGTTCGCGGGTATGCTCGAAGTACAGGCACCGTGGCCCCGTTCGGCCAACCGGGCTTATACGCAACGATCCTTAACAAAAAAACGCCAGACAGTCGGACTCTCACCTCATGAAATTCTCAAGACTACTCCTCTTTCCTGTGCTGTTCCTTGCTCTCGCCCGAATCCCCTTCGCCGCTGAAACAGTGAAACCTGAGACATTGCCGGAAGGCCAGCACATGTACGTCATTGAACGCGTGATTCCGGGCGCCGGCTCTTTCTCTGCTGAGAAATTGAAATCCATCGCCGAGACCTCCTGTAGTGTGTTGGGCAAGATGGGGCCGAAGATCCAATGGCTGCACAGCTATGTGACGGGTGACAAGATTTACTGCATCTATATCGCCCCTGATGAGGCTACGGTGCGCGAACACGCCAAACAGGGCGGCTTTCCGGCCAACTCTGTGAGCCAGGTCACGACGATCATCAGCCCGGAAACGGCAAAATAGCGGTGGGCAGCAGAGGCGGGAAAATGGACACACCCGCGAACAAGCAGCCCGAGTCCGTCCACAGGAGGGAAAACGAGATCCTCGGGGTCAGGCTGTTCGCGCCGGCTTCCGAGGGCCTCAATCCAATCGCGGCGAGTCCCCGCGAGCTTCTGGCGTACGGGTACCCCGCTTGGCCCGAACCTGTGCCACAACCGCGGTTGCACAAACTGTGGACGAAGATGATGTCACGACCGATGCGGATCATTGAGCCACAGTTCGCCGTGATGACGAAAAAGGACCGCGGGCAAAGGAAGGACTATGGCCCGCCCGCAGGGAATGGCTGGTGTGGCAGCGTTGCGTTTGCGAAAAGCGCCGGCCTTGGTCATGACCAAAGTGACGCCTCACGAGGGCACACCGTTGAAGCTCAAGAAGACGCTCTTCATCTAGGAGACGACCAAGAAAGGCCAAGTGCTTGAGCCCGTGAACGGCCCGCTGTCAGTGGGCGACGAGCTGGTCGTCCGCATCGAGCTTCGCACAGACAGCGACATGGAATTCGTTCATCCGAAGGACCAGCGCCGTAGCGGCACCGAGCCGGTGGATGTATTGAGCGGGTACAGAATCCAAAACGGCCTTGCCTACTACGAGAGCACGCGCGACACCGCCAGTCACTTCTTCATCGATTACCTGCCCAAGGGCGTCCACGTGTTCGAGCATTCGACGCGTGACCAGCTCAAGGGGAGTTATCAGACTGGCATAGCCGAAATCCAGTACATGTACGCCCCGGAGTTCAACAGCCACCCGGAGAGTTTCGCCGTGGAGGTCAATTAGGGCAGGGTTGCACAGCACGAAATGGGGGCTGTTCAGCCTCAACGCACCTTTATGTGCAGAGTGTGGAAATGGCCAGTAGGGTGCCGCTAGTAACCTTTACGTCCTCGTAACGCCCATTAAACGCATTCCATTGGATCTGGTGCGCGCGCAACCGACGGACCCAGTCAGGGTCCAACGCCCCTATTTATTACAAGGTTTTCGTTGTAGAAACGTTATGCCACTAATTATATGACAATGATATGGTGCACCCGATCAGGGTCCAACGTCTCCCTATGAAACGAGATTCTGTTTCGCTTTTGTTTCGCCTGAAACGGGATGTTTTCAGGGGCTTGGGCGAGTGATATTGCCTGGCGGCTCGAGTCTGGTTCGAGTTTGTCCTGGATTGCCCCGTTTTAAAGGGGCGCTCGCCCCAATTCTGGGAGATTGGCCTTGGATAATGTTGTTGATTGACGATATTGACCTTCAAAAGCCCCAATTCAAATTATCGCAGTGAAGTTCGAATGGAACCCCACCAAGGAAAGCGAGAACATCGCCCGACATGGTGTGGATTTTACCGAGGCGCAATTGGCCTTCGACGATCCAAGAGCGCTGGTTCTTTGGGATGGGCCCCATAGCACCTCGAAGGAACCGCGCTGGTGGCTTTTGGGGAAGGTTGGGACAAAGGTCATGTTGGTGCGCTATACGCATCGGCCGGCCGGAGTCATCCGCCTCATCGGTGCTGGCTATTGGAAATTAGGACGTGATTACTATGAAAAACATTGGAAAGAAACTTCAGTCTAAGGCAATTTTTGACTCAGACGGCTATCAAGCGAATCTCAATTCGCTAAATGGAGAGCTTGCCCGAACTTGGCAAACTGAGCGTAAGACCGCTGGCACGTGGAGGAGCCCGTCCTGGAGCAGGTCGAAAGGCGAAAGGCAACCGGCAAATTCTCCTGCATCTCTCGCCTCGTACGATTGAATTGCTCCGCACTACTGCTAAGCAAAAAAGGCAGCCCATCTCTGCGACTGCCGAAATGAGCCTGCTGTATGCCCTGAAGAGGGCAGGGCACCGGGCCCGACATCTTGCAGTTGCCGAATAGACGAGTCCTCCAAGTCTTGAATCCCGACCTCGCTCTGCGCCCATTGAGAGTGCCTCGATTTAGCAAACGCCGCTGCGCCCGTTTGATGCGCGAACAGGGTCTGCAAGGCAAAAAGAAGCATCGGCGCAAGCCCCGCACAACGGATAGCCGTCACGCGAAGCCCGTCGCCGAAAACATCATCGCCCTGCGTCCGGATCCAACCGGCCCCAATCAGTGCTGGCTAACCGATATAAAATACATCGAGACAGCCGAAGGATGGCTGTACCTGGCAGCAATCCTCGACCTATGGAGCCGTAGAATCGTCGGTTGGACCTGTGTGTGAATTGCGGACTACACCTCCCCGCGGTTGCGGATTATATCTCCCCATAGGGTGAGGTGGAAAAGGGCCGCGACCGGTTCGCGTGCCGGGCAGGCTTGGGCCCCACGAGGAGCCCATGATCACCGAGCACCAATACCGGAGACTGATGAACGAGTATCAAAAGAGCGGCCAGGTTGGCCTTGCGGCGCTGAAGGCGTCGATGGACAGAAAGACGGCGGCACATTACCTGGCGGCGGGGCATGGGCCGGAGGTGCGCACGGAGCGATGGTGGCGGACGCGGACGGATCCGCTGATGGCGATATGGCCTGAAGCGGAGGCATGGCTACGCCGGGCGCCGGAGATCGAAAAGAAGCTGCTCTTCGAGCACTTGCTGGCGACCCGGCCCGGCGAGGTGAGCATGCGATCGCTGCGGACGTTTTATGAACGGGTAGCGCAGTGGAAGCGCGAGCACGGGCAACCGAGAGAGGTGTTCTTCCCGCAAGCCCGTCAACCTGGTGAGAGCCTACAGCTCGATTGGACAAATGCGTGCGACCTGAAGGTGGAGATCGCCGGTGAGGCGTTCCCGCACCTGCTGTGCCACTCGGTGCTGCCGTACTCGAACTGGGAATGGGCCGTACCGTCGCGCTCGGAGTCGTTCCTCTCGTTGAAGGCGGGGCTGGGCTCGTCGCTATGGGAACTGGGCGGAGTGCCCGCGCATCTTCAAACCGATCATAGCTCGACGGCCACGCACACGCTCAAGCGGACGGGCAAGGAGCGCGGCTTCAACGCGGACTACCTCGAACTGTGTGCGCACTACAAGCTGGAGCCGCGCACGATCAACAAGGCTTGTCCGAACGAGAACGGCGACATCGAGTCGGCCCACGGCCACCTGAAGCGACGGGTGGCGACGCACCTGGCCCTCCGTGCCAGGCGCGACTTTGCGAGCGAGCAGGAATACGCAGGGTTTATAGCCCAGATCTGTCGAGGCGCGAATGCGCTGCGCCAGGAGAAGGTGGCTGAGGAGATGGCGGTATTGCGGGCGTTGCCGAGCACCCGCTATCCCGAGGCGGACGAGATCGCAGTGCGGGTATCGAGCTACTCGACGGCGCGGGTAAAAAACAGCGCCTACTCGCTGCCGAGCCAGCTGATCGGCGCCATGGTGGTCGCCCAGGTCAGTGAGGCGGACATATGCTTCCTGCACGCCGGCAAGGAGGTGGCACGGTACCGCCGGCGGCGCAGCCGGGAGGCGGCCATCGACTATAGGCACGTGATCCACAGCCTCCTGCGCAAACCAGGAGCCTTTGCGGGCTACATCTACCGCGAGGAGCTGTTCCCCAGGGCTGTGTTCCGCCAGACCTACGACCGGCTGAAGCAGGGAAAATCCCACCAGGCCGACCGGATCTATGTGCGGATCCTGGCCATGGCAGCCGAATGCGGCGAGGACGAGGTCGCCAACGTCCTCGGTGGGCTGCTTCGCGAGGACGTGCTACCGACGGAAGACGGCGTGCGCGAGCGTCTGGCGCAACCCGCCGAAGCACAGCCCTCGATGGCCCGCTTCGTGCCTGAGATCGCCAGCTATGACCAGCTCCTGGAGGTGGGATCATGAGCGCCCCCGCCAATGCGATCATGCTGCGCAACCTGGGCCTGACGACCGCGGCCCGGCTCGATGCGGAGCTCGCCCAGCGGGCGGAGACCGAAAACTGGGGCTACGTACGGTACCTGCGACGCCTGCTCGAGGAGGAATGCAACGAGCGACTGCGTCGGCGCATGGAGCGGCTACGCAAGCACTCCGGCCTGCCGGCCGACAAGACCCTGGCCAAGGTGAACGAGGACAGGCTCTCCGACAAGGTGCGCAGGCAGCTTCCAACGCTCCTCACCGGCGAGTTTATCCGCCGGGGCGACAACCTCCTATGCTTCGGGCTCCCAGGCCGGGGAAAGACGCTCTTCGTCGCCGCCCTCGGCCACGAGCTGATTACCCGGCACCAGATGAGGGTGCTCTTCACTCCGACCTTCAAGTTGGTGACGAAGCTGCTCGCCGCAAAACGCGACCTGAAGCTGCCAAGCATCCTGGCGAAACTCGAACGATATGACGTCGTGATCCTCGACGACCTCGGCTACGTCCAGCAGACCCGAGAAGAGATGGAGGTCCTCTTCACCTTCCTGGCTGAACGCTACGAAAAACGAAGCGTCATCATCACCTCCAACCTGGTCTTCAGCCAGTGGGACCAGATCTTCAAGGACCCGATGACGACCATGGCGGCTATCGACCGGCTGGTACATCACGCTACCATCCTGGAGTTTACCGGCGACAGCCACCGGGCTCAGTCCGCGAAGGCCAAGACCAAGTCGTAACTCAGGGGTTGGAGGAAGGGGCCAACCGGCACCTCTCTTTTGAGAGGCGCCTGCCCCTTCCTCCAAACCTCCTTCCCCGGGGGCGCGGCGTTGCCGCGCCTACCTCAGCTCATGGGGAGAAATAATCCGCACTGATGGGGAATTATAATCCGCATTGACCACCTGTGGGCCGACCCTTCATGCCTGTCTGGTCCTGGCGGCCCTTCACGACGCCTTGAAACGCCGTAGGCCGTCCAAGGGCCTCCTGCATCACTCAGATCGCGGCAGCCAGTACGTCGACGAGGATTACATCAAGGCCCTGAGCGCCGCCGGCATCGAACGCAGTATGAGCCGGGCCGGTAACTGTTTTGACAACGCGGCGATGGAATCGTTTTGGAGCTCCCTCAAGTCCGACGCCGGGCTCGATGAATCGATACCAGCCAGCCGCCGCCACGCAGAGCTTGCCGTCTTCGATTATATCGAGACGTTTTATAATCCGACGAGACGCCACAGCTCGCTCGGTCAGATCTCCCCTGTGGCCTTCGAAAACAAACAACAACTAAACGACATCAAAGCCGCCTGAATTGGAGTCCATTTTATCGAGGTAAGCCCTTTGCCTGCGGTTCGAGTCTGATTCTACTTTGCCCCGGATTAGCCCCGATACGCCCGGCAACTCGCCCCGATGAGGTGGACTCAATACCTTGATTGAGGGAACCCGTATCACTTGACATCAGAGCAAAAGGTAAGACGATGTAAGTCATGGAAACCACACTCTCAAGCAAGGGACAGTTGGTACTGCCCGTCGAAGCTCGGCGTAAGCTAAGAATTGGAAGGGGTGAGCGTTTAAGCGTCGAAATCCGCGACGGAGGATTTTTCCTCCGCACAATTCACGAAGTTCAAAGCTATCGTGCCAGAAAGCATCCAATCTCTGGATTGACTGTGATGACCCCACTTAAGGCGCCGGACCGAAAAGTAACGGCCTCCGAGATCGCCCGTCTCAATGCTGAGCTGCTGTGAAGCCACGCTATCTCTTAGATGTAAATGCTCTCGTCGGGTTGCTGTGGAGCGTCCACAGTCTACATGGGAAGGCCAACGCGTGGTTTTCGCGAGAGTCCCCACAAGTGCTGGGATGCGCATTCACTGAACTCAGCTTCATACGGGTTTCTATGGCCGATAAGACCATAGCGTCGTCGTTTGTGGATGCCGAAGAGGCAATCGGACGATTCGTCAAGGAATTGGGCGACCGCTATCATTTTCTGGAGAACCTTCCGCCCGCCGGAATATTGAAGGGAAGTGGGATAAGGAATCACAAGGACGTTAGTGACCGCTATCTCTGCGAACTTGCCACTAGGCACAACGGCCTCTTGGCAACGTTGGATATTGGAATCAAGCATCCAAAGGCGGTTTTGATTGCATAAGGTTTTGGGCGCGAGATTTCGCAAGCCGCATGGATAGAAGCGATTCATCCATGCAACGTCGCAGTAAGTGCCGCTCATGCTGCGTCGTCATTGTTGGCGTAATCATTCTTGGCGTGGTGGGTGTTTCAGCCTTCTTTGCGGTGCATTTCACCGGCCAAGCCAGGCGCCCGGTTGGCGATATTCCGCCACAGCTTCCTCGTGCAACGGCAACAGTATCGTTTCCTGCCCGCGATGGAATAAGGCTGTCAGGTTGGATTTTGCCCAGAGAAAAGACCGCAACGGCCGTTATTTTGCTACACGGCCACGGCTCGAATCGTCAGCAGATGATCGCTCGCGCCCATTTTTTTTATGAATCCGGGTTTTCTGTTCTTCTCTATGACGCCCGGGGGCACGGTCTCAGCGGAGGTGACCGGGTTTCTGCCGGATGGTACGAGACCTCTGACTTGCTCGGCGCCCTCGATTTTATGCGCAGCAACGGCTTCCGGCAATTTGGCTGTCTTGGCGCGTCCCAGGGAGGAGCCACAATTCTTCTAACCGGCACGCGTTTGCCGACGGACGTGCAATGGGTAATTGTCGAAAGCACATATCCCACTATGCGCGATGCACTCGATCGACGCTTCCGCATGGACTTAAGACTGCCGGGATGGCTTGCGGGAATATTCTTCGTGCCAATCGCGGAATGGAGGCTTCACGTCTCGATCGATGACATAGCCCCCATCAGAAATATTCACAAATTGTCTTGTCCGACATTCGTACTCGGCGGCGAGCGTGACCGCCACACGCTCGCGCAAAGCACTCGCGCCCTGTACGAGGCCGCGAAGGAACCGAAAGACCTCTGGATCGTGCCTGGTGCCGGGCACGTGGATCTCTACGGTTTTGCCAAGCAAGAATACGAGAGGCGCATCCTCGCTTTCATTTCCAAGGTACAGTCACCGCGCCGATAGCAATACGAGGTATCCGGTGCCGGCAGGCACATGACTAACAATAATTTGGTGGACCCGATCAGGTTCGATCTCTCCGAGTGCCTTTTCGTCACTTCGCGCTTACCTGTCGTTAACAACGGAAACGCCCGCACTCGCCCCGATTCAGGGGGATGGACTTGACATCCACGTCATGTAATTACATGTAAGTACGTATGCCGACCAAAATGCTAGTAAAGCTTACACGAATCGGAAACTCTAGAGGGATCCGAATACCTACCGGGGTAATTCGTCGCCTCGGACTTGATCGTGCGGGTCTGGAGGCCGAGGTACGGTCTGATGGCCTGTTCCTTAGAGCTGCTCCATCGCCCAAGCTTTCCTGGTCCGAAACGGCTCTAGCTATGGCCACCGAACGGGAGGACTGGAGTGACTTCGAAAACGCCTCAGCCGATGGCCTTCACACAGTTTAAGCGCTACGGCGTGTATTGGGTAGACCTCGATCCGACTCGAGGGCGTGAGCTGAAAAAGACTCGACCCGCTGTGATCGTAAGCCGCGACGAGTTGAACAGCGTCCTCGATACGGTCGTGATTTGTCCGTTGACAAGTACATTGCATCCCACCTGGCGAACCCGGCTCCAGATCGAACTTAACGGCAAACAGTCGGAGGTCGCAGTTGATCAGATTCGTGTTGTCAGCAAAGACAGGATGACGGCCAAGAAAATCGGGGATCTAAGCGCCAAGTCAGAAGCTGCACTGCGCGATCTTATCTCCGAGGCATACGCCCAATAGACTCAAAAACTGAAGTCGGGATTTGGCGGAAATCTACCGACGAAGTCTTGACTATTGAAATCCGTAGCTCGCCGGGCATTAACGAGTTGGTGGACCCGATCAGGATCGAACTGACGACCTCCTCAATGCCATTGAGGCGCTCTTCCAACTGAGCTACGGGCCCGCAAAAGCGTTTGCGAAAGGCGAGGTATTTCGGCATTCCCCGGACGAACGCAAGGAGTTTCTAAGCAGGCGCTCGACGGGATCCCCGAGATGCTAGCCGTGAAGCACAGGCGGATCCTCACCGGGATGCCTCGCGTAGAGTCGATCCAGTGCCTCCTTCAGGCGCGCCTCGTCGACCTCGCGGCGCTTTACGGCTCGGTACTCCGCCTCGCCGAAGAGGAAGATGAGGATGCAGATCGCGGAAGTGAAATACCACCCGAGGTACATTGTGACCACGAATCCGAGCACCGTCACCACCTTCGCGACCGTGACCGCCCAATAGGTCGCGCGAACGTAAGGAAGGCGCATGGCCAGCAGAGCTCGCAGAATCCGTCCGCCGTCCATTGGAAACGCGGGAATGAGGTTGAAGAGACCCATGAGCAGGTTGGCAAGAAACAGGAACCTGCCGAGATCCCCGATCGTCGAAGGGATCGAGTCGTCAGTCCAGCCGCTGGGGAAGCTGAGGACCGACCACAATCCCGCAGCTATGACGAAATTCACCGCAGGACCCGCGACGGTGATCAGGAGCTCCTGCACGGGGCTCCTCGGGATGGCGTCAAACTCCGCGATCCCGCCGAGTGGCGTAAGAAGGATGCGCCGGACCCGCACGCCGAACCTCCGCGCCGTGAAGGAGTGGCCAAGCTCATGGAGCACCACGCAAGTGAATATGGACAGGAAGATCGCGGCGCTCCACCAGAGGCCGGGGAGGCCGGCCTGCCTCCAGCCCTGGTCGCACACATAGAGCAGCAGCAGCGGGAAGCTGAAGTGCAGCGAAATCGTGATACCGCGTATCCGGAACAAGTTGATTGACCAGCCAGGCATGCCCTTTAATGAAGCCCTGCGGCGTCAATTCGCCAGCATTACCTTTGGAACCGAACTCTAAAGCAGCCACCATCCTCGTAATAGACGACGACGCAGAGATCCGCTATTCGCTCTCCCGGGTGCTCTCTTCGCGCGGCTACGCCGTCTCCGAGGCTCCCAGCGGTGAGCAGGGCGTCGCCATGGTCAAGAAGGGCCCGCTGCCGGACCTGGTCTTCCTCGACATCCGGCTGACCGGCATGAGCGGGATCGAGGCGCTGCAGCACATCCGCTCGGTGAATCCGAAGCAGCTGGTCATCCTGATGACGGCCTTCGGCACGGCGCAGACGGCCATCGAGGCGATGAAGTTCGGCGCGCTCGACTACGTCATGAAGCCCTTCGACCCGCAAAGGGTTCTCTCCCTCGCCGAGAACGCGCTCAAGACCCACGCCGACCTGCGGGCGGTCGGCGACTACAAGCCAACGATCAACACCGAGGATTACAAGGAAGGCATCGTCGGCTCGTCGCCGGTCATGCAGGAGGTCTTCAAGATCATCGGGCAGGTTACGGCGAGCGACGTCACGGTCATGATCACGGGCGAGAGCGGGACCGGCAAGGAGCTGGTCGCCCGCTCGATCTGGAAGCACAGCCACCGGGCGGCCAAGCCGTTCATCGCCGTCAACTGCGCGGCCATACCTGACAACCTGATCGAGAGCGAGCTGTTCGGGCACGAGAAGGGCTCCTTTACGGGCGCCACGATACAGCGGATCGGCAAGTTCGAGCTCTGCGACGGCGGGACGATCTTCCTCGACGAGATAGGCGACATGGCCCTGGCGACGCAGACCAAGATACTGCGCGTCCTGCAGCAGGGCGAGATCCAGCGCGTGGGAGGAACGGAGACGATCCGCGTGGACGTGCGCATCATCGCGGCCACGAACAAGGACCTCGAGGCGATTGTGAAGGCCAAGGCCTTCCGGGAGGACCTCTACTACCGCCTGAACGTGGTGCGCATTAAGATGCCGCAGCTGCGCGAACGCCTCGGCGACATTCCGCAGATTGTCGACTTCTGCATGCAGAACCTGGTCCGCCAGCGAAAGGCGCGGACCTCAAAGGTCTCGCCCGAGGCGATGGCGGTCCTCATGCGCCACGCCTGGCCCGGGAACGTCCGGGAACTCGAGAATGTCGTCTACAGGAGCGCCGTCGTGGCCCAGGGCGATGCCATCCTTGAGAAGGACCTGCCCCCGGAGATCCGCGGGCAGGCTGGCGATTCGCCCCAAGGCCCCGCCCTCACGCTCGAGGCCGCGCTTGACCTGGTTGCGGAGCGCCTGGGCGCCCCGGAGGGGCCGCCCTGGTCGGAAATCGAGCGCGAGGTCGTGCGTCGGGTACTCAAGGCCGCGAACGGCGACGAGGCCGCCGCCGCCAAGCGGCTGGGCATTACGAGGGCGGCCCTGCGCAAGCGCCTCTAGCGCCCGCCAAACCCGTTCGGGTGCGTGCGGTGCCAGTTCCAGGCGGTCGCGACGATCGAGTCGATGTCAGGGAACTTCACCTTCCACCCGAGCTCCCGCTTCGCCTTCGCAGAGTCGGCGTAGAGGGCGGGGGGATCCCCCTGGCGGCGGGGGCTTTCGACGACCTTTATCTTCCTTCCGGTGGCCTTCTCGACGGCCCGGATCACCTCGCGGTTAGACGAGGGTACCCCGGTGCCAAGGTTGTAGAAGCACGCGGCGCTCGGGTCCTCGAGCCTGTCAAACACGGCGATGTGCGCGCGGCTCAGGTCGTCCACGTGGACATAGTCCCTGAGGCAGGTGCCGTCCGGGGTGGGGTAGTCCGTGCCGAAAAGCTCCAGGGACGGTCGCTTGCCGACCGCCGCATCGACGGCAAGCGGGATCAGGTGGGTCTCCGGATCGTGGTCCTCGCCGATGGAGCCGTCCTCGGAGGCGCCCGCCGCGTTGAAATACCGGAACGTGGCGAAGGAGATCTTCCCGACGCGGGCGAGCGCCCGCAGCGCGTTCTCCACGTCGAGCTTGGTCTGGCCGTAGGGGTTGATCGGCGCCTGCGGCGCCGTCTCGGAGATGGGGAGTTTGCCGGGCACACCGAACGTGGCGCAGGTCGACGAGAACACGAACTTGCGGACGCCGACGGCGAGCATGGCGTCGAGCAGGTGTATCGTGGCGGCAAGGTTGTTCAGGTAGTATTTCAGGGGGTCGGTGACGGACTCGCCGACGTAGCAGAACGCCGCGAAGTGCATCACGACGTCTATCCTCTCGCGCACCAGGATGCCCTTGACTGCGGCTTCGTCGCCGAGATCGGCCACGTGGAGCGGCACGCCCTTGGCGACTGCGCCGCGGTGCCCATAGACGAGGCTGTCGACCACGACGGGCCTGTGACCGGCCGCAGAAAGCTGCCTCACGCAATGGCTTCCGATATAGCCCGCTCCCCCGACCACAAGGACGTTCATTCGAGGGAAGCTTTTATTGCGTTCGTGGCGTTGTTGGCTAGCGATTTCCTTCTTACCCGCGAATGAATCTCCCGCGAATCGTGATCACAGGCGTCGGCCTGACGGCCCCGAACGGCGACTCCCTTGCGCAGTTCAGGGGCAACCTGCTGGCCGGAGTCGCCGGGATCGAGTGGCTGGAGGTGCGCTACATGGGCAGGCTCCTGGCCGGCCCCTGCCATTTCGACCCGCTCAGGCACCAGAAGAAGAAGGAGGTCCGCGTGGGGACACGGGCCGGCAGCATCAGCATCTGGTGCGCCCGCGAGGCGATCGCCGACAGCGCCGTGGCGTTCGACGCGTTTCCGAAGGACCGGGTCGGCATCTACATCGGGTGCACCGAGCACGGCAACGTGGAGACGGAGAACGAGATCTACGCCATCTCCAAGTTCAACTACGACACGAAGTTCTGGTCGCATTACCACAACCCGCGCACCGTGGCGAACAACCCCGCCGGAGAGGCGTCGCTCAACCTCGGCGTGACCGGCCCGGCCTACACGATCGGCGCCGCGTGCGCCGCCGGGAACCTTGGCCTCATCCACGCCTCCCAGATGCTCCGCCTGGGGGAGGTCGACCTGGCGATCTGCGGCGGGGTGAGCGAGAGCATCCACACGTTCGGCATCTTCGCCGGCTTCAAGTCCCAGGGGGCGCTCGCGACCCACGACACGCCGGCGAAGGCCTCCAGGCCGTTCGACCTGGCCCGCAACGGGATCGTCGTCTCGGAGGGCGGCTGCCTCTACACCCTCGAGCGGCTCGACGACGCGCTCGCCCGCGGCGCGCGCGTCTACGCCGAGATCGCCGGGTACGGCGTCAACAGCGACGCGAGCGACTATGTCCTTCCCAATCCCGTCCGCCAGGCCGAGTGCATCCGGAAGTCGTTGGCAAACGCGGGCCTCAGGCCGGCCGACATCCACATCGTCAACACCCACGCGACGGCGACGACCCTCGGGGACATCCAGGAATGCGAGGCGATCCGTTCGGTCTTCGGCAAGGGTTGCCCGGACACCTTCGTCAACAACACCAAGAGCTTCATCGGCCACTGCATGGGCGCCGCCGGCGCCCTTGAGCTCGCGGGAAACCTGCCGTCGTTCGACGACCTGATGGTCCACCCCACGATCAACGTCGACAACCTGGACCCGGCGTGCGCGCTCCCGGGGCTAGTCTTGAACGTGCCGTCGAGGGCCGGGCGCATCGACACGATCCTCAACAACTCGTTCGGAATGCTGGGGATAAATTCCACGTTGATTGTGAAGCGATTCGTGCCATAGCATCCGCTCTCGCAGAACCACACATGACCAACGAAGAATGCAAGAAGGCGGTCCTGGACATCATCGCCGACATCGCGCCGGATGAGGACCTGTCAGGCGTCAAGCCCGATGTGCGGCTTCGCGACCAGCTCCAGCTCGACAGCATGGACTTTCTCGACATCGTGATGGAGCTGCGCAAGCGCCATGGCATCGAGGTCCCCGAAGCCGACTACACCCGCCTCGCCTCACTTGACAGCTGCGCCGAATACCTGACGCCGAAATTCAACGCGCTCGCGGCGAAGAGTTGAATTCGGGCCCGCAGTACGACGTCGCCATCATCGGAGCCGGACTCTCCGGCCTGGCCGCGGGGATAAGGCTGGCGCACTTCGGCAAGAGGGTCTGCATCTTCGAGCGCCACAGCGCGCCCGGTGGCCTGAACAGCTTCTACAGCCTGGGCGGGCGCAAGTACGACGTCGGGCTCCACGCCGTCACCAATTTCGTCCCGGCCGGGGTCAAGGGCTCGCCGCTGGGAAAGATCCTCAGGCAGCTGCGGATCGAAAGGGAGGAGCTCGCGCTGTGCCCCCAGAAGGGCTCCCGCGTGGCGTTCGGCGCCGCGGGCGGTGCCGCGCTGCGCTTCACGAACGACTTCGGGTTCCTCGAGTCTCAGGTAGCGGCCCGGTTCCCCGGCCAGGTGGACGGGTTCGCCGGGGTCGCCCGCTTCGTGCGCGAGGCCCCTCTCACGGGCCCCGGCTCGCAGGCCTCGGCGCGACAGTTCGTGCGTACGATGATCAGCGACCCCCTGCTCGAGGACATGCTGCTCTGCCCCCTCATGTTCTACGGGAGCGCCCGCGAGCACGACATGGACCTCGACCAGTTCACCGTGATGTTCCGCGCCCTCTACCTGGAGGGCCTCTCCCGGCCGCTCGAGGGCGTTCGGGTCATCATCAGGGTTCTCCTCGATAAGTACCGCAAGGCGGGAGGGGAGCGCCGGATGAATTGCGGCGTAAGGAGCATCGTCGTCCGGGACGGCCGGGCCGTGGCCCTGCTCCTGGACTCCGGCGAGGAGGTCTCGGCCTCGCGGGTGCTCTCGTCGATCGGCATGGCCGAGACGGACGCCCTGGTCGGCGGGAGGCGCGCCGAGCTGACCCGCCTGGGATACGTGGAGACGATCTCGGTGCTCGACCGGGCGCCGGCCGATCTCGGCTGGGGAGCCGACACGATCGTCTTCTTCAACGACTCGGAAAGGTTCGCCTACCGCAATCCGCCCGGGCAGGTCGACGTGGCCAGCGGGATCATCTGCTTCCCGAACATCTTCGACTACGGGCCGGGCCGCGGGCTTGCGGAGGGCCTCGTCCGCGTCACGTGCCTGGCCAACTACGACGCCTGGGCGAACCTGCCCGAGGCCGTCTACCGCGCCGACAAGCTCCGCTGGTTCGGCGCGATCCGCGAGTCGGCCCAGCGCTTTCTCCCGGCGCTCGGCGCGCCGGACGCCCTCGAGAGGGCGACGGTGGCGACGGACATGTTCACGCCGACGACGGTCGAACACTACACCGGCCACCTGCGCGGCGCCATCTACGGGTCGCCGCAGAAGAACCCCGGCGGGCGCACGGCGCTTCCCAACGTCTACCTCTGCGGCACCGACCAGGGGATGCTCGGGATCGTCGGCTCCATGCTGAGCGGCATCGCCATGGCCAACCGGCACATCCTGATGGCCTAGTCCGGGCGCCGCGCCGGGCTCACAGGCTCCTTATGACCCTCATGGGCGTCCCCGCCCGGTAGGTCACGGGCACCTGCCAATCCGAGTAGCTCGGGTCCACGGCCCTCATGGCCTTGACCAGCTGCTGGCGGAACGTGACCTCGATCAGGCTCCACTGTCCGGGCCAGATCTTGAAGTGGACGCGCACGAACTTCCATCCGCCGCCCTGGGCGGCCTCCGCCTCGCCGACGCCGGGCTCGCTCAGGATGATGGCGCCGAACTGCACCCACATGGCGGTCGCGATGCCTGCTATGGTCCGGGCGACCGCCTGAGGGTCTGCGCCATCCGGGATCTGGGCGTCCGCATAGGCGTCGGCGCCCCCCTGCGGGAACCTGCTGACGTTGCCGATGGTGCGGTTGGGTATGAAGATCCTCTGGTTGTAGAAGTTGACGATCTTGGTGTAGCGCATGCCGATCTCCTCAACCCGGCCGATCACGTTGCCCGTCGCCCCGGCGACCTCCACCATGTCGTTCACGTCCATCGCGTCCCAGAAGATCAGCGTCAGCCCCATCACGATGTCCTGGACCAGGCCCTGGGAGCCGAAGCTGATCGCCAGGCCCACCACCGACGCGCTCGCCATGTAGGTGGTCAGGCTGAAGCCGCACTCCTGCACGATCAGGCCGAGCGCCACGAAGTAGATGACGAAGGTGACCCCGCTGACCGCCAGCCGGGTCACGGTGACGAACTTCGGCTTCTGGGTCACGGCGCCCAGGGGGCCCTTCTGCCCGTGGCCGCGCATGATCAGCCACTCGCTCACGTGCCGGATCAGCTTCACCGCCACGTGGGCCAGGGCGGCCATCACCACGATCAGCAGGATCCGGATCCCCGCCGAGGACTCGTGCACGAAGAAATGGTTGTAGATGCGGCCCATGACGGTGTCGGCCGACTGCGCCGCGAGTGGGATGGTCAATGGGCCGCTCAAGGGGGGTAGGGGCGTCCTCGGCGCCGGGGCGGTTGCGCCCTGGTGGCGCGAACGTGCAGGAAGATGGGGGCCACCCGCGTATCGGAGACGATGGCCTCCGCCTTGCCCTGGCCCGCCCCCGCGCGCGGCTCGTTGAACTCCTCGATCGCAAAGCCCGCGCGCCGGATCAGGGCGACCCATTCGCTGAGCGTCCGGTGGAAGCGCGGCGTGCGGAAGGGGGCCACCTTGGCCCTTTCGCTCCGGGGCAGCGTGGAGAACCGCCAGCTGTCCACCCTGCCGTCCGTGGCGTCGAAGTAGCCCGCCACCTCGATCGCCCTCACCGTGCCGTCGCGCCGGCGCAGCACCTTGCGGTGGGGGGGCGCGAAGCAGGGGTGCAGGATGGAGAACTGCAGGAAGCCTCCCGGGCGCAGCACGCGGTGCGCCTCCCGCAGCGCGAGCCCCTGGTCCGGCATGTCCATGAGTGCCATGAAGGCCGTCGCGAAGTCGAACAAGCGGTCCCCGAACGGCAGCGCCATGGCGTCGCCGGTGCGGAAGTCGATCCCGAGGGGGTCGCGCCTTTCCTCGGCCTGGGCGTGCCGGATGAACGTCGGGGCGATGTCTATGGCGCTCATCCTCGCCCCGAGCTCCGCCAGCCTCCGGGTATTCGAGCCCTCGCCGCAGCCGATGTCGAGGCCGTCCAGCCCCCTGACCGGGGGCAGCATGGCCAGGAAGGAGGGCGTGTTGAGCGCGTCCCGGTAGATGTCGTATCCTGCGCGCGCATGCCGCGTCCACGTCTCGGCGTTCGCCTCCCAGTACTCGGCAACCTGCGTCGGTTTCATGATTGGTCTTGCGGCCAGCAGAAATGAGCGATTGCCGGGCGGGGTCAACTGCGCAGGCCCGGCGAGGGCGGCCTTTTTCCGCCCGGGGCGGACCCTCCGGCAGCGAAACCAGTTGCCGACCGCCCCCGACGCTGCTCCAACATTGTCCCTCCATGGGTTATGACTGGCTCAAAGGCGCCGCCGACGAGTATGACGTGATCGTCATAGGGAGCGGCCTCGGCGGACTGACGGGCGCGAACGTGCTCGCCAAGGCGGGCCACCGCGTGCTGCTGCTGGAGCACCACTACCAGTACGGGGGTCTCGCGACGTGGTTCACGCGGAAGGGGGGGCACATCTTCGACATCTCGCTGCACGGCTTTCCGGTCGGGATGATCAAGTCCTGCCGCAAGTACTGGACGCGGGAGATCGCCGACTCGATCGTCCAGCTGAAGGACATCCGCTTCGTGAACCCGGAGATGGACGTCTGGACGACGTTCACGCGCGACGACTACACCCGCGTCCTCGTCGAGCAGTTCGGCGTGGAGCGGGCCCAGGTGGAGCGCTTCTACGAGCACCTGAGGGCGATGAACTTCTACGACAACAGCGCCGAGACGACGGGCGAGATGCTCGAGCGGTTCTTCCCGGGCAGGAACGACGTGAGGCGCCTCCTCATGGAGCCCATAGCCTACGCCAACGGCTCGACGCTCGACGACCCGGCGATCACCTACGGGATCGTGTTCTCGAACTTCATGGGCTCCGGGGTCTACACCTTCCGCGGCGGGTCGGACCTGCTGGTCGGGAAGATGACGGCCGAGCTGGCGAAAAACGGCGTCGAGATGCGCAAGAAGGTCCTTGTCGAGAGGATCCTGGTCGAGGAGAGGGCGGGGGGGCGGGTCGCGTGCGGGATTGTGGCCAAGGGCGGCCGCGTCATCCGCGCGAAGGCGGTGCTCTCCAACGCCAACCTCAAGAACACGATCTTGCGCCTGGCGGGCGCCGAGAACTTCCCCCCCGAGTACGCGGCCGCGGCGCAGGCCGTGCGCATCAACTCGAGCTCGTGCCAGGTCTACATGGGGATCCGCAAGGGCGAGTCCATCCCCCACATAGGCGACCTGGTGTTCACGTCGGCCAGCCCCAAGTTCAGCAGCGAGGAGCTGACGGACTTCCACACGACGAGCCGCACGTTCTCGGTCTACTACCCGGAGACGAGGCCGGGCTCGGGGCGCTACACCGTCGTCGCGTCCATCAACGGCCAGTACGCCGACTGGATGGGCCTCTCGGAGGCCGAGTACTCCCTGCACAAGGAGCGCCTCATCGAGGAGTCGATCGCGGCCCTGGAGAGCTTCGTCCCCGGCGTCCGGCAGAAGATCGACTGGAAGGAGGCGGCGACGCCCCGCACCATCGAGCGGTACACCACCCACTTCGGCGGCACCTCGTTCGGGACCAAGTTCGAGGGCCTGAAGGTCTCGATGGAGCTTCCCGAGCGCCTCCCCGGCCTCTACCATGCCGGCTCAGTGGGAATCATCATGTCGGGCTGGCTGGGGACGATCAACTACGGGGTCATCGTCGCCAACAAGGTCGACCGCTACGTCTGCGCCCAGAGGCAGGGGAGGGCCGCGTGAGCGCGAACCCCCAGATACTCGGGCTGATCCCCCACCGGCCCCCGTTCCTCTTCGTCGACGAGATCGTCTCCGAGACCCCCGACGGACTTGTCGCGAGGCGCACGTGGCATCCCGAGGAGGCGTTCTACAAGGGCCACTATCCCGGCGCGCCGATCACGCCGGGGGTCCTCCTGTGCGAGGCCGTATTCCAGGCCGGGGCGCTGTACCTGGCGCGGCTCCACGCCGGAAGGGAGGCGCCGGCGGGGATACCCCTGCTCGTGAAGATCGCCGACGTCCGGTTCCGGAACCCCGTGTACCCGGGCGACACCGTCACGATCGAGGTCACCAAGAAGGACTTCATGGCGGGGTTCTACATCATGTCCGGCTCCATGAGGCGCCGCGACACGCGGGTCCTGTCTGTCAACTTCTCGGTCGCCTGGAGGACGCCTGGGGACGCGCCGTGAGCTACCTCGGACTCGAGAAGAAGACGTTCCTCGTCCTCGGCGTGGCCAACAGGCGCAGCGTCGCGTGGGCGGTCGGCCGGTCCCTCGAGGACGAGGGGGCCCGCGTCGTCTACAGCGTGCGCTCCGAGGCCCGCCGCAGGTCGCTTGAGGCGCTCCTCTCCGGCCGGCCCGTCTTCGTCTGCGACCTCGAGGAGGAGGGCGCCGCCGAACGCCTCGCCGCCGAGGTGGCCGGCGCCGGGCACGCCCCGCTCCAGGGGCTCGTCCACTCGGTCGCCTACGCGAACTACTCCGGCGGGCTCCAGCCCTTCCACGCCACCAAGAGGGGCGACTTTCTCCAGTCGGCCGCCGTGTCGGCCTTCTCGCTCGTCGAGGTCTCCCGCGCGTTCCGGCCCCACCTGGCGCGCGACGCCTCGGTCGTGGCGATAGGCGTCTCGTCCCTCCTGGTCACCCCCGACAACTACGGCTACATGGGGCCCGTCAAGGCGGCGCTCGACTCCTCGGCGCGCTTCCTCGCGAAGTCGTTCAGCGCCGACTCCGAGGTGCGCTTCAACGTGGTCGGCTCGGGGCCGCTCAAGACAAGCGCGTCGGCCGGCATACCCGGGTACCTGGAGAGCTACCTGTACGCCGAGAAGCTCACCTTCAGGAAGCGCAACCTCGAGACCCAGGAGGTGGCGAACGCGGTCCTGTTCCTGCTGAGCCCCAGGAGCAGCGGGATCAACGCCGCCACCCTGACGGTCGACGCCGGGCTCGGATGCAACATGTTCGACAAGGACGTGATCCGGCTGGCGATGAGGCCGGAGCGCTGACGCGCGCCGCCCGCATCCATGCGCTTCAAGAACGTGTGCCTGGAATCGATCGCGGTCGCGCTGCCGGACGAGGTGTGGACCTCGTCCCAGATCGAGGAGCAGCTGCGGCCCCTCTACGAGCGGCTCCGGCTGCCCTTCGGGCGCCTCGAGCTCATGACCGGCATCCGCGAGCGGCGGATGTGGCCCGCAGGGACGCGGCCGTCGGACGCGAGCGCGGCGGCGGGGCGCGCCGTCCTGGCCTCCTCCTCGCTGAGCAGGGACCAGATCGGGCTCTTCATACACGCGGCGGTCTCGCGCGACATGCTCGAGCCGGCGTCCGCCGCCTTCGCTCACCGCAAGATCGCACTGGCCGAGTCGGTGCAGATCTTCGACCTGTCGAACGCCTGCCTCGGGTTCCTGAACGCGGTGGTGGTCGCCGCCGGCCTGATCGAGAGCGGCCAGGTCGGCGCGGCTCTGATCGCGGCCGGCGAGAACGGCCGGCCCCTGGTCGAGGAGACGGTCAGGACGCTCCTCGCCGGCCCGTTCGACCGGAACGGGATAAAGCCGTTCTTCGCCAACCTCACCATCGGCTGCGGGTCCGCGGCCGCCGTCGTCTGCCACCGCGACCTCGTCAAGGGCAGGGCGCACCGGATCCTCGGGGGCGCGGCCCGCTCGGCCACCGAGCACAGCGAGCTCTGCCAGGGCGACGCCGCCGGGGCGGGCTCCCTCGCCATGCAGACCGACTCGGAGCGCCTCCTGGACGCGGGCGTCTCGCTGGCGAAGTCGACGTGGGAGGATTTCACGGCGGGCACCGCCTGGACGAGGGACTCGGTCGACCGGGCCATCTGCCACCAGGTGGGCAGCGCGCACCGGCGGCGCCTTTTCGAGGCCCTGGGCCTCGACGTCGCCAGGGACTTCTCGACCTTCGAGACCCTGGGCAACATGGGTTCGGTCTCGCTTCCGGCGACGCTGTCGGCAGCCGCCGAGGCCGGCGCGGTCCGCGATGGCAGCCGCGTCGCACTGATGGGTATCGGGAGCGGGCTCAACTGCCTGATGCTGGCACTCGAATGGTGACCGACCCACAGGCTAGCGCCGTCCCCGGCTGGCTGGCGCGCCTCTATCCCTTTTCGCCCCGGTCGTTCCAGACGCTCCGGGGCGCCCGGATGAGCTACCTGGACGAGGGACCCCGGGACGCCGAGGCCGTCCTCCTGCTCCACGGCAACCCGACGTGGTCCTTCCTCTACCGCGACCTGATCGCGGAGCTCTCGCCATCCATGCGCTGCGTGGCGCCGGACCACGTCGGCATGGGGCTGTCGGAGAAGCCCGCCGACTACGACTACGGCCTCGCGGCGCGGATCGACGACGTCGAGGCCCTGGTCGGGGCGCTCGGCCTCCGGAGGGTCCACCTGGTGGTGCACGACTGGGGCGGGCCGATCGGGCTCGGATTCGCCGGCAGGCACCCGGAGCGGGTGGGGCGGATAGCGATCCTGAACACGGCCGCGTTCGGGATGGACAGGATACCGGCGCGGATAGCGCTCTGCCGCGCCCCCTGGATCGGCGCCCTGCTGGTGCGCGGGCTAAACGGCTTCGCCGAGGCCGCCACCTGGATGGGAACGGCCTCCCGGAGGCTCACGTGGGACGAGAGGCGCGCGTACCTCTATCCGTACGACAGCTGGGCGAACCGCGTCGGCGTCCACCGCTTCGTCCTCGACGTCCCCATCGAGGCCGGCCACCCGAGCCGCAGGGCGCTTGACGAGGTCTTCCAGGGGCTTTCCCGGCTCTCGGGCCACGAGAAGATGCTCCTCTGGGGGGCGCGCGATTTTTGCTTCGACGACGCCTTTCTTTCCCGCTGGCGTGAGATCTATCCCGACGCGCGGGTCGAGCGGTATGCGGACGCCGGGCACCTCGTCCTCGAGGACGCCGGCGCCCACGCCCGCGCCAAAGTCCGCGATTTCCTAGAAGGCAGCCCCAACAAAAAATGAAATTCGAACACTTCGCCCTGAACGTGCCCGACGCCAGAGCCTCGGTCCTCTGGTACACGAACCACCTTGAGCTGCGGGTCGTGCGATCGAGGCCCGACGAGCCCTACACGACCTTCCTGGCCGAGGAGACAGGCCGGGTGATCATGGAGCTGTACACGAACAGGGCGGCCCAGATCCCCGACTACAGCATGATCCACCCGCTCTGCTTCCACGTTGCGTTCGTCGTCGACGATCCGGGCGCCACCAGCACGCGACTGCAGAGCGCGGGCGCGACGACGGCCTACGAGGAGACCCTGCCGGACGGATCGTTCCTCGTCATGCTGCGCGATCCCTGGGGCGTCCCGATCCAGCTCGTGCGCCGGGCGACCCCGTTCCCCTCGTCCTAGGGGGGCGGCCCTTGTTCAGCGTCGATCCAACCGTCGTCCTCGAGGGCCGGGGCGTGAGGCTCGAGCCGCTGGGCCTTGAGCACGAGCCGGAGCTCGCGGCCGCCGCGGCCGACGGCGAGCTCTGGAAGCTGCACTTCACGTCCGTCCCGGAGCCCGGGAGCACCCGGGCGTACATAGAGGCAGCCCTCGCCGACCGCGAGAGGGGCGTGCGCGTGCCGTGGGCCGTGCGCGAGACCGGGGGTGGACGGATCGTCGGGTCGACCAGCTACCACGACATCGTCCCGGCCACTCGCCGCGTCGAGATCGGCTACACGTGGTACGCCAGGAGCTGGCAGCGCACGCACGTCAACACGGCGTGCAAGCTGCGGCTCCTGGAGCACGCGTTCGACACCCTGGGCTGCTCCGTGGTCGGGTGGAGGACGGACAACCTGAACCTGAGGTCCCAGGCGGCGATAGAGCGCCTCGGTGCGAGGAAAGACGGCGTCATCCGCCGCCAGCAGGCGCGCCGGGACGGCACGTTCCGGGACACGGTCATGTACAGCGTGACGGTCGAGGAGTGGCGCGAGTCGGTGAGGGCCCGGCTGGCCGGGCTGCTGCAGGGCCGGTCCGCGCCGCGCTGAGGCGCAGTTCCGCTTGCCAGCGCCGTGCGTCGGATCTACAAGGATGCGTCCTTGGCGCCCGCGGGCGCAGCCCCATGTTCGTCGTCCAATCATACCCCGTCGCCGTCGCCCTGTGCGCCGTCACCATGCTCTGCTGGGGATCGTGGGCCAACACCCAGAAGCTCGCCCGAAGGGACTGGCGCTTCCAGCTCTTCTATTGGGACTACGCGGTCGGCGTCTTCCTGCTGGCCCTTGTCCTGGCGTACACCCTGGGGAGCTCGGGCGCCGTCGGGAGGCCGTTCGCCGCCGACCTGGCGCAGGCACAGTCCCGCTGGCTCGTTTCCGCGTTCCTAGGCGGCGTCATCTTCAACCTTTCCAACATCCTCCTCGTCGCCGCCATCGACATCGCCGGAATGGCGGTCGCCTTCCCCGTGGGCGTGGGCCTGGCCCTCGTGCTCGGGGTGCTGACGACCTACCTCTCGTCGCACGAGGGCAACGCGCCCATGCTGGCGGCGGGAGTCGGACTGGTGACCCTGGCGATCGTGCTCGACGCGATGGCGTACAGGCGCCTTGCCGGCGGCAGCGGCTCGGCCTCCGCGAAAGGGATCATGCTCTCGGTCGCCGCCGGCGTCCTGATGGGGTTCTTCTACAAGTACGTGGCCCAGTCCATGGGCCGGATCGGGCCCGGAGGGGGCGCGCTCGCGCTCGAGGCCGGAAAGCTCAGCCCGTACACGGCGGTCGTCGTATTCAGCGCGGGCGTCCTGCTCTCGAACTTCCTCTGGAACACGCTGATGATGCTCTGGCCGCTCTCCGGGGAGCGGGTGCCTTTCGCCGATTACTTCACCAAGGGAAGCGCCCGGCTGCACGCCGTCGGGATCCTGGGTGGCGCGATCTGGAGCACCGGAATGGCCCTGAACATCATCGCGAGCACCAGGGCCGGGCCGGCCCTCTCGTACGGCCTGGGCCAGGGCGCCACCATGGTCGGGGCCCTCTGGGGGGTCTTCGTCTGGAAGGAGTTCAAGGGCGCGCCAAGGGGCACCTCGAACCTGCTCGCGGCCATGTTCGTCTTCTACATCGCGGGCCTTGCCCTGCTGATCCTCTCGAAGTCGTGACTGCCCCGCTCCCCAGAGCCCAATGAGCAGGCCAACCGGCAAATCCGTCGTCGTCGTCGGCAGCTCGAACACCGACATGATCCTGCGCGTCGCCCGGGTTCCCCGGCCCGGCGAGACCCTGCTCGGCGGCGAGTTCAGCACGGCCCCGGGCGGCAAGGGCGCCAACCAGGCGGTCGCCGCCGCCCGCGCCGGCGGCCGGGTGTCCTTTGTCGCGCGCCTCGGCAGGGACCCCCTCGGCGACGCAGCCCTGGCGGGCTTCAGGAAGGAGGGGATGGGGCTGTCGCGCGTCGTCCGCGACCGCGGCCGGCCCTCCGGCGTGGCCCTGATCTTCGTCGGGGCGGACGGCGAGAACAGCATCGGGGTGGCAGGGGGGGCCAACCAGCGGCTCTCGCCCGCCGACGTCTCCGCCGCGCGGGGGCTGATCTCCGGGGCCCGCGTCCTCCTCGTCCAGCTCGAGACGCCGCTCAGGACCGTCGAGGCCGCGGCGCGCATCGCCAGGGCGGCGGGGGTCGACGTCATCCTCAACCCGGCCCCGGCCCGCCCCCTCCCCAGCGCTCTCCTCAGGAACGTCTCCATCCTGACGCCAAACGAGACCGAGGCGTCGGTGCTGACGGGCGTCCGGGTGACCGGCGCCGCGTCGGCGGCCAGGGCGGCGCGCATCCTCATGAGGCGCGGCGTCGGGACGGTCATCGTCACCCTGGGGGCAAGGGGCGCCCTCGTCGCCACCCGCGGCGGCTCACAGGTGATCCCGGGCTTCAAGGTGAGGGCCGTCGACACGACGGCCGCCGGGGACGTCTTCAACGGCGCGCTCGCCGTGCGCCTTGCTGAGAACTGCCCCCTCGGCGCCGCGGTCCGGTTCGCCCACGCGGCCGCGGCCATATCGGTCACCCGCCGCGGCGCCCAGCCGTCCATACCCGCCCGCTCCGAAATCGACGCTCTCCTCGGGAAATGAAGGACGCGAGGATAGCATTGATCATGCTCGCCGCTTGGGCGCCCCCGCCCGGCGCGGCGGCGGCGCCGGACGCCGGCCCGGAGAGGATCCCGACGGTCATCGTGACGGACATAGGGAACGACATCGACGACAGCTGGGCGATCGCCCTCGCCCTGCGCTCCGCCGAGCTCGACCTCAAGCTCGTCGTCACCGATCCCTACGACACGCAGTACCGGGGCGCGGTGGCCGCGAAGCTCCTCGAGTCCGCGGGCCGCGCCGACGTGCCCGTTGGAATCGGGGACAACCACGGCCCGACGGGCGACGACAACAAGACGCTGGCTCCTTGGATAGCCGGCTACGACGTCTCGAAATACCCGGGGCGCGTCTACCCGGACGGTGTGGGGGCCCTGATCGACGTCGTCGAGAAGTCCCCGCGGCCGGTCACGATCGTCGAGATCGGCCCGGTATGGAGCCTCGCCCTGGCCCTCGGGAGGGCCCCGGACATCGCCGCAAAGTGCCGCTTCGTCGGGATGTTCGGGAGCTTCGACGCCGGCTACGACGGCAAGCCTCCCTCCGCGGAGTTCAACGTCAAGGTGAACCCTGCCGGCTTCAGGGCCGTGCTCTCGGCGCCTTGGCGCGACATCCTGATCACCCCGCTGGACACCTGCGGGCGGGTGAGCCTCGCCGGCGAGCGCTACCACGCCATCTGGAGCGCCACCTCCGACCCCCTGCTGCGCGCCCTGATCGCGAGCTACTGCGTCTTCGCCCCGCGGCAGAACTGGATGGCGTGCGACTTCTTCCCCACGCGCTCGACGACCCTCTTCGACTGCGTCGCCGTCTACCTGGCGTATTCGGAGGAGCTCGTGGAGACGGAGGCGATCCGGTTCGAGGTGACCGACAACGGCTTCACCCGCCGCTCGGCGGCCGGGCCCTTCAGGGCCCGCGTGGCCATCCGGTGGAGGAACCGCGACGGCTTCGAGGCGCAGCTGGCGGGCCGTCTCCTGGGCCGGTAAGGGCCGCCGCCCGGCGCAGGGCTAGTCGGAGCGAAGCGCCTCCATCGGCGGGACGCGCGCGGCACGCGCCGCGGGAAGCAGGCAGGCCGCCATCGCGACCGTCGCGAGCACGGCGGCGGTGCCGGCGAACACCGCCGGGTGGGCGGGGCCGACGCCGAAGAGGAGCCCGGCCATGGCGCGCCCCGTGAACCAGCCGCCGATCGCCCCCAAAACCGAGCCCGAGACGGCAAGCGCGGCTCCGAGCCGCAGAAACTGCGCGACGATCTGCTGGGGGAGGGCGCCGAGGGCCATCCGCACGCCGATTTCCCTGCGGCGCTGGGCGACGGCGTAGGCCAGGACGCCGTATATCCCGACCGCGGCTAGCACGAGGGCCACGCCGGCGAAGATGCCCGCCAGCATGAGGGGTGAGCGCCGGGCGACGAGGCTCTCGTCTAGGCGCGCGGTCATCGACTTCATGTCCTCGACGGCGAGCTCGGGATCGACGCGCAGCACCGCGGCCCGCAGGGCCGGGCCGGCCTTCTCGGGCGCCTGCACCGTGCGGATGACCGCGGTCACCCCCTGACTCGCGTAGTGGATGTACGGGAAATAGATCGAGCCCTTCGCCCGCACGTCGGCGAGGTCCGTCTGCTTGGCCGAGGCGACCACGCCTACGACGGCGTAGGCGTCCTCGTGCTTGCCCGGGGGCCCCCGGAAGAGGCGCTGCCCCAGCGCGCTCCTTCCGGGCCAGTAGCGGCGGACGACGTCCTCGTCCACCACGCACACCCGCAGCGACCGCACCGAGTCGTCGTCGTTGAGGAGCCGCCCCTCGCGAAGCGGGATGCCCATGGCGGCGAAGAAATCGCCGGCTATGCCGCTGGTGAAATGGGTGTGCAGGGAATCCCCGGGCAGCGGCGGCTGCCCCTCGATGCTGACCGCGTTGTCGTTGACGTTCCCGCTGAACGGCAGGTTGGTCGTGAATCCGACGGCGCCCATGCCCGGAAGGGGGCGCAGCTCCTGGCCGAGGCGCCTGATGAATTCAAACCTCGGCTTGTCGTCCTTGTAGCGCTGCCACGGGAGCGACACGCCCCCGGTGAGCACGTTCTCCGGGCGGAAGCCCGGGTTGACGGAGAGGACCCTCGAGAAGCTGATCCCGAGCAGCCCGGCGCCCGACAGCAGCGTGAAGGCCAGGGCGAACTGGGCGACGATCAGCGCGTGGCGCAGCCGGTGCGCCGCGCGCGCGGTCGTGCCGCCCCTTGACTCGACCGAGAGCGCCTGCGCCAGGTTCTCGCGCAGGGCGTGCCAGAGCGCGGGGACCGCCAGCAGCAGGCCCGTGACAACCGAGGCGGCCAGCGCCACGAGGCAGACGGTCCCGTCGAGGCGGTACGGGGCAAAGTGGGGGAGGTCGTCCGCGCCGAGCGACTCGAGGCCCCTCAGCCCGGCCCAGCCGAGGCCGAGGCCCAGAAGCCCGCCGGCCAGCGACAGCACCAGGGTCTCCGCTACGAGCTGCCTCGCGAGCTGAAGCCGGCCGGCGCCGAGGACCCGCCGGACCGAGAACTCCTTGGTCCTCGCGCTGCTCCGGACAAGCAGAAGGTTGGCGAGGTTGACAGTGCCGATGAGCAGCAGGAAGAGGACGCCCGCCTGGAGCAGGACGAGCATGGGGCGCGTCTCGGCGACGAGGTCGGTGTGCAGGTCGGCCACCGTCGTGTGGAACCCCGCGTCGACGACCAGCTTGGCGTAGGGGTCCTGCTCAAGCGAGTGCTTGTTCAGGGCGTCGACCTGCGACTGGGCCGCTGCGATGGTCGCCCCCGGGCGCAGGCGGGCGATCATCGACATGTTGTTCGAGTGGCGCTCCTCCGGCTTGCGCTCGTCGTCTCCGAAGCAGAGGGGCGCCAGGAGCTGGGCCTTCGAGGTGCCGAAGGTGAATCCGGGCGCCATGACCCCGACCACCGTCTGCGGGGTGCCGTCCACCCGGAGCTTCCTGCCGATTGCAGCCGGGTCGGCGCCGAATTCCTGGCGCCAGAGCCCGTCGCTGAGGATGATGACGTCGTTCTTCCCGTAGACGCCCTCCTCCTCCCTGAAGCCGCGGCCCAGGGCCGGCTCGACCCCGAGGACGCGGAAGAACGAGGGGGTGACGTTCATCGAGGCGATCCGGGTGGGCGAGCCAGCCTCGCCGATCGTCGCCCCGTTGCCGCGGAAGGCCGCAGCCTCGGCGAAAGCCGCGATACCGGACCGGCGCTCGAGGTAGTGAGGGACCGAGGCGCCCGCTCTGTCCACGCCGGCCTTCGGGTACTGGTTGAATACCGTAACAATCTGGCCGGGATCCGGATACGGAAGCGGCCGGACGAGCACGGCGTTCACGACCGCGAAGAGGGCCACGTTGGCGCCCAGGCACAGCGCAAACGTCAGGAGCGCCGTGGCGGTGAATCCCTTGTCGCGGCGCAGCCCGCGAAATGCGAGGCGCAGGTCGCGGATGAGCGCTTCTAGAGATGGCATGCTGCCCCAATAACCCCCCAAGGGGCCGAAAAGTCACAGGTATCTTCGGCGAGCCTGAAGATTCCGGAGTTTTCCGGTCCCGCCGCGGGAAACGGCTCTAGTCCACCTCGTCGGCGCTGGGCGGCCCCGCAGGGGCGTCGCCCGGCAGCCGCGGAAAGGTCGCCGCCAGGAGTTCCCCGGCCTTCCCGATCCCGTGCACCAGGGCGTCCGTGAACTCGCCGCGCTTGAACCGCTCGCCCATGGAGGCGGCAAGCTCGGTCCAGAACGCGTCGCCGCACTTCTCGTGCACGGCCTTGTCTCCTATCACGGCAAAGCGGCGCGAGCGGGGCGCCACGAAGATGAGGACGCCGTTCTGGTGGGGGGATTTCGCCATCCCCAGCCGGTGGAAGTAGTGCTTCGCCGCCGCGACGGGGTCGGGCGCGCGGTGGCGCGCGATCAGCACGCGGATCTCGCCCGAGGTCCTCGCCTCCGCGGCGAGGATCGCATCAACCACGCGCTTGTGCGCGATTCTCGGCATGAGCAACGGCCAGTTCACGTGTTCACCAGCCCCCCCCGGCGCCGCCGCCGCCGAAGCTTCCGCCGCCCCCCGAAAAGCCCCCGCCTCCGCCGAAGCCGCCTCCGCCGCCGAAGCCCCCGCCTCCGCCCCGGAAGCCGCCGCCGAGGAACATTCCCGCCAGGAGCCCCGTCCCGAAGCCGCTTCGGCCGCTGTTCCCGTAGACGCACGCGCTGCGCCGGAGCACCGAGAAGACGATAAAGACGGCGAACAGGATGAAGACCACGGGAATCCCCTGGGTGACCTGGCTTCCCACGGTCCGGCCGGTCCCGCGGTACTCGCCGCGCGTGGCCGCCATGATGGCGGCGACCCCGGCGGTCACCCCCCCGTCGTAGTCCCCCCGGTGGAACGCCGGGGAGATCTCGTCGGAGATTATCCTCCTCGCCAGCGCGTCGGGGATCGCGCCCTCAAGGCCGTAGCCCACCTGGAGGTACATCTTGTGCGACTGGGCGAAGATGAACAGGACTGCGCCGTTGTCGCGGCCCTTGACTCCGGCGTGCCACGCCTGCGCGACCCGCACCGTGTAGTCCTCTATCGACGAGTCGCTCTCCATCGTCGGGAAGATCGCGACCACGATCTGGTTCGACGTGTCGCGCTCGAACTGGGCCAGCTTCCCATCGAGGACTGCGGCCGTACTCGGGCTGACGAGCGAGGCGTAGTCGTTGAAGTGGGCCTGCGGCGGCGGCGGGATCACCTCCGCGGCGCCCGCTCCCGCGGCCGCGAGCGCGAGGGCGGCAAGGGCGAATGCGCGCGCGATCACGGCTTCGCGGGCGCCGGGGTCGCGTTGAAGTCGAACTTGACCGTTGGCGGCGTCTCGGAGCCCGGGGTCGCGGCGAAGTAGGGGCGGCTAGCGAAGTTGCAGATCCCCGCGATGATGGCCGCGGGAAAGCGGCGGATCGCCGTGTCGTAGGCCCGGACCGCGTCGTTGAAGCGGCCCCGTTCCACGGCTATCCGGTTCTCCGTCCCCTCGAGCTGCGCCTGGAGGTCCCTGAACCCAGCGGTCGCCTTGATGTCCGGGTACTGCTCCGAGACCACGAGGAGCCGGGAGAGCGCCGAACCGAGCTGGCCCTGCGCCTGCTCAAAGGCGGCCAGCTGCTCCGGGCTGGTGGGCGCGGAACCCGCCGGAAGCTGCACTTTGCCCACCGAGGCGCGGGCCTCGGTCACCGCGACCAGGGTCGACTTCTCGAAATTGGCGGCGCCCGACACCGTGCTCACCAGGTTCGGGACGAGGTCCGTCCGGCGCTGGTAGACATTCTGCACCTGGGCCCACTGGGCGTCCGTGGTCTGCTGGAGGCCCACGAGGCCGTTGTAGCTGCCCATGGCCCAGAGGCCGATGACCAGGAATAGCACGACGATGACGATGAGGATTTTTGTCGCTGAGCCCATGCCGGCAGTCTAGCCCAAGAAGGCATTGTGGCAAGCTTGAGACCCCTCGAACGACCACACACCGCGAGGTTGAATCCCGGCTGCCCCGGGGGCGGACCGTGATGAGCGCGCCGATCGAGCACGCGCCAGCCGTCCTCGCGGTCTTCGCGCTCACCTACGTGGGGATCGCGATCGGGCGCATTCCCGGGCTCAAGCTCAACAGGGTGGGGATAGCGCTCCTCGGCGCCATAGCCGTCATGATCCTCTCGGGGAGGTCGGCGGCCGAGATCGCCTCCAGCGTCAACTGGCCGACGATCTTCCTGCTGTTCGGGTTCTTCGTCATCTCGGCGCAGCTTCGCCTGTCCGGGCTGTACGACTGGATCGCCGGGCGCGTCCTCGCCAGCATGGCCAACCCCGAGCGCTTCCTCCTCGTCCTTATCGGCGCGACAGCCGGGCTCTCCGCCGTCCTGAACCACGACATCGTCTGCTATGTGCTGACGCCGGTCGTGGGGACTGCGTTCCTCAGCAAGAAGGTGAACCCGGTGCCGTACCTGGTCGCCGTGGCGGCGGCGAGCAACATCGGCGCCGCGGCGACGCTGATCGGGAACGCGCAGGACATGATGATCGCGGTCGTGGCCGGCCTCAGCTTCCGCAGCTACATGCTCTGGAGCTTCGTCCCCGTGGTCTTCGGCCTCGTTGGGACGTACGCCTTCGCCCGGGCGGGCCGCGGAGCCGGCCCGCCTACGATCGACGCCGCCGAACTCCAGCCGGCCCCCCCCAAGTATCCCCTCAACCTCGCACACGCGGTCAAGGGTCTCGTCATCCTCGCCGCGGTGATCGCCCTCTTCTTCACCCCTCTGCCAAAGGAGATCGTCGTGCTCGTCGCTGCCGGCATCCACCTGGCGAGCCCCAAGTTCCGCACGGACGAGATGCTCGCCCTCGTCGACTGGCCGATCCTGGTCATGTTCCTTTGCCTCTTCGTCGTGAGCGGGGCCTTCCAGGCGACGGGATACGGCGAGCAGATGCTCCAGTGGCTCGTGGGGGTGGGATTCAACCCCGCCCGCCCCGGCAACGAGGCGGCCCTCACGGCCGGGCTATCAGCACTGATCGGCAACGCCCCGGCCGTCATGGTCCTCATCAAGATTGTCCCGCTGGCGCACGCCTCGGCGGCCTACATCATGGCGCTCGCGAACAGCTTTGGCGGAAACCTCATCCTGACGGCCAGCGTCTCCAACCTCGTCGTGGTCGAGCAGGCCAAGCACCAGGGGATCGACATCTCCTTCCGCGATTTCTTCAAGCTGGGCCTGCCGATCGCGCTGGTGTCCCTGCTTGGACTGACAGGCTGGGCCGTGCTGGTGGGCCGGTAGCCGTTTGCTTGTCCCGTCGCGGAAGAATAGCCGGACGGGCCCCATGCTGACCGCGCCGGGACGGGGCAGGGGACCCGTTATTAGTTTCCCTCCCAGACCGCAGGCCGCCGCAGGGCGGACTGCCACCGGCGGCACCCCTCCGGGCTCCCCATAGATCGCTGGGCAAAATACTCTTGCCCACGAGGCGGCTCACGCACCCGGTGCATTAGAACTTGTTTCACATGGCTCCCGGGCGCGCAGCCGCGCGGCCATTGCGGGGCTCGCGGCGCCCCGTGTATCCCCGGTGCGGGTGAAGGGGAAACAAAGTCGGCGGTGTTATGCCGGGCGGAACATCTGCGACCATGAGACCCGCCCAGGACCGCGCGATGCCGCTATCCGGACCTTCCGCTCCTTGTGCCCGGCGCGCCTCGCGGCTCGCCGCCGGGGTCGCCGGGCTGCTGGCCGGCTGCGCCGGGGCCGTCGCGACGGCCCCGGCATTCGCCGAGGATGACGGCGGCCCGGTGGCGATATCGTCGAGGGCGAGCTCCGACTACGTCCGCGCCCGGCTCGAAGACGGGTCGCTCAAGCCGGAGACGTTCGCGTTTGCAAAGGGGGGCGTCTTGAAAGGCGCCGAGGGCGGAACGACCGACATCCTCGATTTTATGAAGGTTGCGACGACGATCGCGAGGCCGCTCGCGAGCCAGCGCTATGTCTCGGGCCGGGATCCCGCGACGACGAAGCTCCTGATCATGGTCTACTGGGGCACGACCCGCACGCCGGATCACTCCACCAACTCCACCGCGAACCAGATCCTTCAGGACGCCAACGCGGTGGCGCTGGCGGCCAACCGCCCCCAGGCTGCGCATTTCAACGACATGGACAGCTGTGCGCCGCCGCAGATGTCACTGGCCTCGACGACCGGCTACGCCATCCGGGATCCCTCGCAGATCGATGCGGACAACGCCTTGACGGGCGCCCTGGCCATGTCGGCGGCCGAGGACAAGCAGCGCAGCCAGATAGACGCGAAGAATGCCAGCATGCTCGGCTACGACTCGTCTCTTGTCGATTCCACCAATCTCGCCGGCACTCCGCTCGAGGTCCGTCGCCAGGACCTGCTGGACGAGATCGAGGCCAGGCGCTACTTCGTCGTCCTGATGGCCTACGACTTCCAGATGATGCGGAAGCAGAAGAAGGCCAAGCTGCTTTGGGAGACGCGGTTCAGCATCCGGGAGCAGGGGCGCGACTTCAGCAAGGAGCTCGAGGCGATGGCGGCCACGGCCGCAGCGTATTTCGGGAGGAACAGCGGCACCCTTGTCCACAAGGAATTGCCCGGGGGCCACGTCGAGGTCGGGCCGATTAGGACCCTGGCGCAGTACAGCACGCAGAAGTGAGCCGAGGCGGCGGGGCGCCCGGGCGCGGCGGCAGGAAAGGGGCGATCACGCCGCCGCCAGCCGCGGGGGCGCGATTGAAGCGTCGACACGGCGCACGCCCGGCTGTGTGATCGCCCGCCCCGGCCCCCCGACGCGCGTGGAAGAACTTCTTCAAGACCTCCGGTACTGCTGCCGATCGCTCTGGAAAAGCCCGGGCTTCACCGCCGTCGCGCTCCTGACGCTCGGCATCGGCATCGGGGCGAACGCCGCGATATTCAGCTATGTAGACGGCGTGTTCCTGAGGCCCCTGGCCTATCCGGACGCGGACAGGATGGTGCGGGTCACGGAGAGGCCGCCGCGCGGGGGAACATTCCGGATATCCACGCTCAATTACCTGGACCTGGAGAGGCAGACCTCCGTGTTTGAGTGCATAGCCGCCCAGCAGTGGGGATTCGTGGCCCTGACCGGCATCGAGATCCCGATCGAGGTGCCGTCGGAGCGGGTCAGGGCCCGCTTCTTCGACGTATTCAAGATCAGGCCGGTGCTCGGGCGCACCTTCGTGGAGGGAGAGGACCAGCCCGGCCGGGACCACGTGGCCGTCATCAGCCACGCGTTCTGGGTGTCGCCCTTTGGGAGCGACCCCAAGATCATAGGAAGGTCGATCCTGCTCAACGGGGAGCCCTACACCGTGATCGGCGTCATGCCGGCGGGCGCCTTTGACCTGACCGCGACGAGGATCTGGCGGCCGCTGGCGTTCACGAATGGCGACATGACGCGCGACGCCCGCTGGTACAACGCCTGGGCCAAGCTCAAGCAGGGCGTGACGCTGGAGCAGGCCCGCGCGCAGCTGAACGCGCTGGCCCTGCGCAACGCGCACGACTTCCCGGACGCGGACAAGGGCTGGGGATTTGCCGTGGACTCATTCAGGTCGATCCTCGTCGAAGGCGACGTCAAGCGGTCGCTGTGGCTCCTGATGGCCGCCGTCGGGATGGTCCTCCTGATCGCGTGCGCCAACCTGACCAACCTCACTCTGGCGAGGGGTGTCGCCCGAGAGCGGGAGGTGGCGGTGCGCGCCGCGCTCGGGGCGGGGCGCTGGCGCCTCGTGCGCCAATTCCTCACCGAGAGCCTCCTGCTGGCCCTCGGGGGAGGCGCTCTGGGGCTGCTCGTGGCGTACGGAAGCCTCGTCAGCCTCAAGACGGTCATCCCCGAGAACTACCTTCCGCCCTCGACCTACGTCTCCATGGACGGGCGGATCCTCGTGTTCGTCCTGGCCCTGGCGGTCCTCACGGCGGTCATCTTCGGACTCTACCCCGCGATCAAGGCGTCGCGCCCGAACCTCATCCAGTCGATCAAGGAGGGCGGCATCGGGACGAGCACCGGCGGCTCCAGCCGCGGAATTCGCGCGGCGCTGGTCGTGGCCGAGGTCGCCCTCGCCTTCGTGCTGCTCTCGGGGGCCGGACTCCTGATCCGCAGCTTCATGAGGCTCCAGCAGGTCGACACCGGCTTCGACGCGACGAACGTCATCACCGCCTGGCTTCCGTTCTACCCCAAGCACTTCGCATCGGAGGCAGAGTTCAAGGTCTACCTGCGCCGGATCACGGACCGCATCGGGGCGCTTCCGGGCGTCCGCGACGTGGCCCTTACGACCGCGATCCCCATGCAGGGATGGGGGTACGGCATGCGCTTCCAGATCGTCGGAAGGAAACCCGCCGACGAGGCCCACAAGCCGGGGTGCTACTTCAAGATGGTCAGCCCATCCTACTTCCGCGCCCTGGGGATGCGCCTCGTGCGCGGGCGCTTCCTCGGGCCGAATGACCTGAGCGGCGCCGCGCCCGCGACGGTGATCAACCAGACGATGGCCAAGAAGTTCTTCGGGGACGAGGACCCCATCGGGCAGCAGATCCTCGTCGCCAAGATCGAGTTCGACAAGGACGAGCCCGGGGCGGAGATACCCTGGGGAATCGTGGGCGTGGTGGCCGACGAGAAGTTGAGGGGCCTCAGCGCCGAGAACGACCAGAGCCCGGGCATGTACGTCACGACCGACCAGAGCCCGCAGACCTACCAGGCCGTGATCATTCGCACCGCAACAGACCCGAAGACCCTGGAGCGCGCGATCCCGATCGCCCTCATGGACGTCGATCGGAACCAGACCGTCCAGATGATGGCGACGCTTGAGGAGATTAAGGCGAAATCGGTCGGCGAGCAGCGCCTCCATTCGCTGGTCCTCGGCGTCTTCGCGGGCGTGGCGCTCCTGCTCGCGGCGATCGGCCTCTACGGCGTCATCTCCTATTCGCTCCTCCAGCGCACCCGCGAGATCGGGATCCGCGCCGCCCTCGGCGCGTCCTCCGCGAACATCCGCTGGCTCATGCTCCGCAGCGGCCTTTCGCTCGCCGCGGCCGGCCTCCTGATAGGGTTCGCCGGATCGCTCGCCGCGGCGCAGGTGCTTTCCTCATTGCTCTTCGGGGTCGGAAGGCACGACGCGGTCACGCTCCTGTCGGTGGTGTCCGTCCTCGGCGCAATGGCCCTGCTGGCCTCGTACATCCCGGCCAGGCGCGCCACGAGGATCAACCCGATAATCGCGCTGCGGTACGAATGACCCAGGAGGGCGCGCCCCGGCCGGCCGCGCCGCGCACATGCAACAAAAAGGTTGCCTTTTGGGCGCGCCCCCGATTTATGCCACCTAAAGGTTGCATTTTATGAACACCGATCGCATCGAGAAGAGAATCGAGCTCAAGGCGCCGATCGCCCGGGTCTGGCGCGCGCTGACGGACCACGTCGAGTTCGGCCAGTGGTTCCACGCCAAGATGGACGGCCCGTTCGCCCCGGGCAAGACGACCGGCGGCCGGATCACTTATCCCGGATACGAGCACATCACGTGGGAGGCGACCGTGCAGCGGATGGACAAGGAGAGGCTCTTCAGCTTCACCTGGCATCCGTACGCCATCGAACCCGGCGTCGACTATTCGAAGGAGCCCCCGACGCTCGTGGAGTTCCGCCTGGAGAAGGCCCCTGGCGGCACGCTCCTGGTCCTGACAGAGTCGGGTTTCGACAAGATTCCGGCCGGCCGCCGCGCCAAGGCCTTCCGGATGAACGACGGTGGCTGGACGGAGCAGCTGAAGAACATCGGGAGCCATGTCGCGCCGGCGTGACACGCCTCTGCCGGCCCTGCTGCGCCCGCAGGCGGGGGTCTTCGCGGCGCTGGGCGACGAGACACGCCTGCGCCTGGTCGGGGAGCTGTGCGGCGGGCGGCCCCGCTCGATCTCCCGGCTCACGCGGGGCTCCGACCTCTCCCGGCAGGCGGTCACGAAGCACCTCCGGGTCCTGGAGGGCGCCGGTCTCGTTCACAGCGCCCGCCGGGGCCGCGAGGCCCTGTTCATGCTGACGCCGGGGCCGATCGAAGCCGCCCGGAACTGCCTGGAGACGGTCTCGTGGCAATGGGAGCAGGCGCTGTCGCGCCTGAAGGCATTCGTCGAAGGGGAAGGGGGCCCACGACCCCCGCGGGGCGGCGCGGCCCGCAGTCGCAGGATGACGGCATAATATGTTTCCAAACGGGCGCCGCCGGGGCGAGCCTCGCGGGGACGAAGTGCCATGAACCGCGCCGAACCGACCCGTGCAATCTGGCTTCTCGCGTCCCTCGCCAGCTTGGCGGCGACCCCGGCGCCGTGCCCGGCCGAGCAGAGTTCTTCGGCCGGGGCTGGCGGAGGCTTCAGTGACATCCTGGGCAACGGGGACTTCGCATTGGTTCTCTCCGACGGCGGCGTGGTCCGGAGCGGGCGGATGAGGAGCCTGCCCGGGGACTCGGCGCACAGGCGGTATGAGGCAAACGGGCTGGAGCTGGCCGAGTCCCTGGTCTGGCGCGCGGGCAGGACCTATTCCCGCACGGTCCTCGAGGTCCGGAACACCGGGCCCCGGGACCTCGACCTTGCGCGCATCGTCCTTCTCGACGTCCCGGGCCCGGACGGCGCGCGCGTCGTCGGCCGGTTTGCGGGTTCTCCGGTCGTCTTTGGTTCCGGCTTCTGCGGCGTCGAGCACCCGCTGGCCGACAACCGCGTCGCCAACGGCCGGCTGCAGTGCGCCCTTCCGCTCATGGCCCCGCTGCGCCCCGGGGAGGCCGCCACCGCGTCGCTAGTGATAGGCTCCTCCCCCGAGCTGTCGCAGCTGCGCCGGAGCTTCCAGGACTACGTCGAGGCGGAGCGCGCGCGCCCCTATGGCCCCTTCCTTCACCACAACACGTGGTACAGCGTCGGCTACGGCACCCAATACTCGGAGAGCGACGAGCTCCGCGTCGTCTCCGCGATCGGCCGGGAGCTGGTCGTCAAACGCGGCGTGAAGCTGGACGGCTTCGTGCTCGACGACGGCTGGGACGACACCCACTCCCTTTGGCGCTTCGGCCCCGGATGGCCCGAGGCCCTCAAGAACCTGAGGGCGGCCGCCGCGCGATACGGCGCGGCCCCGGGGCTCTGGCTTTCCCCGTGGGGCGGCTACGGCTCGCGCCTGCAGTCCCGACTGGAGGCGGCCGCGCCGGAGGGCTTCGAGATCCGCAACGGAAAGTTCTCGCTGGCCGGCCCGCGCTACTACGCGAGGTTCCGGCAGCTGTGCGCGGGCGCGGTCGCGGACTACGGAGTGGCGTACTTCAAGTTCGACGGGATCGGGCCCGACTCGGCCGGGGCCATCGACCCGGCATCCGGCCGCGACTTCGACGCCATGCTGCGGCTGGCGCGCGAGCTGCGCTCGCTGCGGCCGGACCTCTACATCAGCCAGACGACCGGCACGTGGCCGTCGCCCTGGTGGCTCTTCCACGTGGACAACGTCTGGCGGGGCGGGGACGACAACGGCTTCGCCGGGGTTGGCACGCCCCGCGAGCGCTGGCTCACGTACCGCGACGGCGAGACCTACCGGAACGTCGTCCGGGGCGGCCCGCTCTATCCCCTGAACTCACTCATGATACACGGGATACTCTATGCGAGGGACCCGAAGGGCCTGGACGCGGACCCCGGCGGCGACTTCACGGCCGAGGTGCGCTCGTACTTCGGCTCCGGCACCCAGCTCCAGGAGCTCTACCTTTCCCCGGAGCTGCTGAAGCAGAGGGACTGGGACGACCTCGCCGCGGCGGCGAAGTGGGCGCGCGGGAACCTGGCCGCGCTGCGCGACACGCACTGGATCGGCGGGGACCCAGGCAATCTGGAGGTCTACGGCTGGGCGGGGTGGGCGCCCTCCGGCGGCGTGATCACGCTTCGGAACCCGTCCGACAGGCCGGCCTCGTTCGCGCTGGACCCGGCAGGGGCCTTCGAGCTGCCGGGCAAGGCCCCGCGGGTCTTCCGTGTCAGCAGCCCCTATGCGGACGCGCCCGCTCCCGTTGGGCGCCTCGAGGCCGGCAAGCCGGTCCAGATAGGGCTCCGGCCCTTCCAGGTGCTGGTCATGGACGCCGAGCCGGCGGCGATGTAGCGGACCGGATCAGCCGCCGCTCGCCGGCGCCCGCACGTGCTGGTAGCCGAACGTGGGGGCCGCGGCTGCATCCACCATGGCGGCCGTGTTCGGGGCGATGGCGGCGCCGCCGTTGCCGGGAAACGACCGGGACGCGACGGTCGTGTTCCAGCCGTCAAGGACGACGAGCGGCGTGTCGCCGTCCAGCTGCCCCAAGTCGGCCTCGACGGCTATCGACGCGGACTCGCCCGGCAGGAGCGAGACATAGTTGTCCGTGTAGTAGACGGGCAGGATGCGCAGGCCGGACCGCTGGCCCCTGAGCTGGACATGGGCCATCAGGGCGACGCTCCCCGTGGGGTTGCGAAGAGCGACGTCAAGCAGGCAGCGGCCGCCGGCGTCGCGGCGCGCGACCGTTGCCTCGAGCGCCACCCGGGGCAGCCGGTTCAGGTCCAGGAAATCGTCCGGGTGCGCGGGGAGCGCCCGCCAGTAGAAGTTCCTGGAAACCGTCTGGCCCCGGGCGTCGCGTAGCTCGAGCCTGACGAAGTGGACGCCGGAGAGCCCGGGCTTCCAGTCGACCGGCCCGAGGTCGGTCGCCAGGCTTGGCTCCGCCGACACGGGAAACTCGCGCCTCGACTGGACCGACCCGTCCAGGTTGGCGACGGTAACGGTCGCCCTGGCGCCCGCCAGGGGCTCGGCGCGGTTGTTAATCACCATCACGCGCCAGTCGTCCTCGTTCATCTGGATGTGGACCGGCTCGCACGCCAGGCGCGCCGCGAAAAGCGCCGAGTTCGGCTCGAGATCGTAGCTGTACAGCTGCCAGACGAAGCTCGGCTGGGCCGGGTTGGACATCCACGTCAGCACGCCCGTGCACGGATGGAAGAGCTTTGCGTTGCGGCCCTCGTACATCGCGCGAAAGGCCTCGAAGTTGGCGAGCTGGGCCTTGCGGACAAAGTCCGGGAGGTTGACCAGCGGCCCGAACCGCGCCGCGAGCACCCCCGGGTACCTCATGCCCTCCTGCGCCCCGCGGCAGAGGTCGTGCTCGGCCCAGTCGTCGTTTACGCTCTCCCAGTCGGCCGGCGGCATCATGGCGCGGACCGCCTCGAGGGTGGGGACCGAGACGCTGCCGACCTCGGTCTTGAAGGCCTCGCCGAAGGCGTAGTAGGCCCGGGGAGCCCGGTAGTAGTAGGGCCCGCCGGAGTTGACCCCCCGACCGGACGTGGAGCTGGGCTGGTAGAGCCGTCCCGGGTCGAGCTCGCTCGTGTAGCGCTGGATGGCGCTGTCGATGGCGGGGGGCGGGAAGCCCTCGTTCCGCCCGCACCAGAGGGCGATCGAGGGGTGCTGGCGGAACCTGAGGATCTTCTCGCGGACGTTCGCCATGTAGAGGGCGTTGTCGTCGGGGTCGGGGCCGTCGAAAGGGTTTGGCTGGAAGAACTCGTCCCAGACGAGGATGCCGTACTTGTCGCAGAGCTCGTAGAAGTCCTCGCCTGTGCTCTGCCCGACCCAGTTGCGGATCATAGTGTAGTTGGCGACCTGGTGCATCCGGACCTGGGCCTCGAGGCGCGCCCGGGGTATCCGCTTCATGGCCTCGTCCATGCCCCAGTCCCCCCCCTTGGCCATCACCGGCACGCCGTTGACCGACAGGGTGAGGTTCTCGCTCCCGGGGACGTGGTAGGTGATCTTGCGGATGCCAAACGTGACCTCCTTTGAGTCCGAGACGCCCGACCCTGTCTCGAAGCGCAGCACGAGCTTCGAGAGGGACTGTGGCCCGTAGCCGTTCGGCCACCACAGCCGCGGGTGCGCGACGTGAAGCCCGGGCACCGCCGCGGGCGTCAACCTTACAACGCGTGTCTCGCTCGGCCGCAGGCTAACGGGCACCCGGAAGGAGACGTCCTCGCACCGGCCCGCGAGGAAGCCGGACTGGGCCTCGGCGGTTGCGTTGCTCAGCGTCGCCTCCAGCGTCAGCTCGGCGGAGTCGGCGCTCGGCAGCGGCAGATCGGACGCCACGTACGGGTCCCGGATGGCCACAGGGCCCGTCGCGGAGAGCGTCACCCCCTGCCAGATGCCGGTGTCGCGGTCGCGGATGCCGGGTATCCAGTCCCACCCGATGGTGCACAGGAAGGTCGGCCCGTCTACGGCGCTGTTGCCCCCGTTGCTGCCCGTGCCGGCGTAGACCGTCTTCTCGTGGGTGTAGCCCGGGTGCGGCTGCGGGAAGACGTGCACGGCCACCGCGGCCGGCTGGCCCGCCGTGACGTCCGCCGTCACGTTGAAGATCCCGCGCGCGAAGGCGCCCCGGATCTCGCCTTGGCGGTGGCCGTTCACCCAGACCTCCGCCGCATAGTTGATGCCGTCAAAGTCGAGCCAGACCTGCCGGTTCGCATAGGCCGCGGGCACGGCGACCTCGGTGCGGTACCAGTAGGACGTGCGGCACAGGCTCTCGGGGATCCTGTCCGGGCGGTTGTTCTCCCCGTAGAGGGGCTCCGGGTACACGCCGTCGTCCACCAGGGACGTAAGGACGGTCCCGGGGACCGTGGCGCGATACCAGCCGGCCGGGCTGAACGCGGGCTGGGAGAGGGTCTCGGCCGGCACGGCTACCTTCGCGGCCTCCTGCAGCCGCCAGCCGCCCACGATCTCGACCGGCGCGGGGCAGGCGGCGGGCTGCCCGTCCTGCGGCGCCGCAATGCAAGGGTGGACGGCGGCGAGACCGAGGGCGATGATCCAGGGATGGCGGGTTTGCATGGCGCTCCCGCGATTGGACGAGAACCGGTGTCCGGCGCCCTGGCGCAGGTTGCGCCGCGCGTCGCGAGGACGCGAACCGTGCACTAATCGGTGCCGGCCGTCAAAGAAAAGCAGGGCCGGCCTGCCGCCCGACCCTGCGGCCGGACCGCTCGTCTCAGCACAGCGGCCATTCGACCCAAAAGGCGTGCGGCGGCGGCGCGGGGGCTCAGGCTCGCGCCCACTATGAAAATGGTTCCCCTGATTGCCCTGGTTCCCGCACTCCTATGGCCGCTGGCGGCCCACAGTCAGAACCCCGTGACTCTGCCGCAACTCAGCCCGAAGGCGACCGTCTCGCAGACCATCGGGATCACCGACGTCACCGTCGTCTACCACCGCCCAAGCGTCCAGAAGCGCGAGATCTGGGGAAAACTTGTCCCCTACGGCTTCAACGACCTGGGATTCGGGACCTCCAAGGCCGCCCCGTGGCGCGCGGGCGCCAACGAGACCACCGTCGTCAGGTTCCAGAACGACGTCACGGTGGCCGGAAGCCCCCTCAAGGCGGGCGCGTACGGGCTGTTCATGGCCCTCGCTCAGGACGGCGCCGTGACGCTCATCTTCTCACATGACACGGGGACGTGGGGCAGCTTCTTCTACGACGAGAAGAATGACGCGCTGCGCGTGCAGACCAGGTGGGAGGATTCGCCATTCCACGAGCTGCTCACGTACGACTTCTCGGACGTGACGAAGGACTCGGCCGTGCTGGCGCTGTCCTGGGAGAACAAGCGCATCCCGATACCCATCAAGGTCGACACGGACCAGGTCGTCCTGGCGAAGATCAAGGACGAGCTGCGCGGCTCGACGGGGTTCCAGTACCAGGCCTGGCTCGCCGCCTCCGGCTACCTGCTGCAGAACAACCTCGACCTCCCGCTCGCGCTCGACTGGGCCGAATTCGCGATTAGCGACAAGAACTTCGGCGACCGCAACTTCTTCACGCTCTCCAACAAGGCCGACATCCTGGAGAAGCTGGGCCGCGATGCCGACGCGTCCTCGACCATGGAGGAGGCGATGAAGTACGGGGCGCCGGGCGACATCCACCAGTACGGGCGCAAGCTGCTCTCGCAGCACAAGACCGAGCGGGCGATGGAGATATTCAAGCTGAACGCCAAGCTCCACCCCGACGCGTGGCCGGTGAACTACGGACTCGCGCGCGGCTACTCCGCCATGGGCGACTACAAGTCGGCGCTTGAGGCGCTCCTGAAGGCCCAGACCGAGGTCCCGGCCGGCGACACCCTCAACGCGGCGGCGATCAAGGTGAACATCGAGAAGCTCAGGCGCGGCGAGGACATCAACAAGTAGGCGCGCGGCAGGGGGGCGCCGGCCGGCGCAGGGCTGCGCCCCTTCTCAGGGCCGCGAGGCTGCCGCCTGGCGACGCGGCAACCTTGCGCCGGGTCCTTCCGGGGGGCGTTGGTTCCTTCCCAATTGCCTTCGCCGCGCCGCGCACCCTAGGCTGCACATGGGGAAATATGAGGATCCTCAAGTATGCCGTCCTGGTTGTCGTCGTGGTCTTGTCCTACCATTACTGGAGGAAGCACCACCCGTCGGACGAGGATGCCGGGATCGTGGCCCCGGCCGACGTCAGCAAGAACGGCTTCGTCGAGCTGGCGCCGGGCAACAACGCCCCCCTTGGAGTCGTGCTCATCTTCGCTCCGCCCGATTGCCAGAGGGAAGAGGCCCGCAGGGCGGACGAGCTTCAGGAGCTCCTCACCAACGCAGGCATACCGTCCAAGAGGACGGAGACGCTCGGCTTCTCCTTTCAGGGGGCGGTGGATGCGGAACTCTTCGACACGGTCATGACGGGTAGGATGCCTGTCGTGTTCGTCAATGGCCGCGCCAAGAACGATCCGCGGGTGGCTGAAGTCGTCGCAGAGTACTACGAGCGGGGCGAGGCCCCGGCCGTGGATCAATAGGGGGTGGTTTGCGGCCGCGGCCCGGGGCCGAACCGGGGAGACAGGGGGGCTAACCGGACCCGGCGGCGGTTTCCGCCGATTCGAGAATCCGGGAATTGACAGCACCGAAATGCAAGCCATTAACGCTTCGCCCTTTCTTGGACAGCCTGTGAGCGAGAACCGTCCGCCGAGGGGCACTTCGATGCTCAACCCACTGGAGGAACGATTCATGGACATGATCAGGGGCTTCAAGGGCAGGTTCTTCGCGGTCGCCCTTGCCCCCGCGCTCCTCGCGGCACCGGCAGCGCACGCCGCCAGCTCCAACAGCACGAGCTTCGGCATCCACATGCTGCATACATACTCCCAGACCTCGACGACCATCGGGGAGAGCGTCTTCGGGTTTCCCTACGCGTTTGCCTTCCAGTCGCCCCAGAGCGGGACGCTCACCATTCCGGGCAACTCGCAATTCGCGCTCTCGCTCACGGACACGCTCAACCAGGATTTCCTCCTCGACGACGGGTTCACTTCGCTTGCGAGCCTCCAAGCCTCATTCCCAGGCGGGACCTACACCTTCGCCACGTCGGGCAACCCGAACCTGTCGTATTCCCTGGGCCCGCCACTCTTCCCCGCCTCCGTTCCCCAGGTGACGAACGGGAACTGGCAGAACAAAGTGCTCGTGATCGACCCCGCTTCCTCGACGACCCTCAACTTCTCGACTTTCAGCGAGTACGCATCGGCAGGGGTGGCGGGTCACATGCTGTTTTCGGTGAACAGCCTCACGGCGGCCGACAGCGTCAACGTCAACCAGCAGATCGTGACCCTGCCGGTGGGGAAGCTCACCGTCTCGGCGACGCCGTTCACGTCCTACACGATCCCGGCGAACACGCTCACGCCGGGCCTGAGCTACTATGGCGAGCTCACCTTCGACACGGTCGCGAGCCTCGACACGACGACGATCCCGGGCGACTCGTCCATCGTCGTCTACTCCAACACGCTCGTGTTTGGAATCGTCGCCATGCCGTCGGCTCCCGTGCCCGCGCCGACCATCACGACGAACCCGGCGGACCAAGTCGGCCCGCTGGGCGGAAGCGCGACCTTCAGCGTGGGCGTGGACTTCGGGGCCGGCGGGCAGCCGGCGACCACCGCGTGGCTATGGTATTTCAACGGGCAGTTCATCTACCTCGGCGGCTCGAAGTACGTGCTCAACTCCGGGGGCGGGCTCACGATAAACAACCTCACCCAGGCCGACGCGGGCACCTACACGTTCGCCGTGGTGACCGGCGGGGGCCTGGCCACCAGCAAAGCGGCAACCCTGACGATAGGGGCCCTGAGCTCGGGCCCGCCGACCATCACGACGCAGCCCGCCTCGCAGAACGTCGCGATCGGCAGCACGGCGGTCTTCCGCGTCGCGGCTAGCTCCGCGACCTCGTACCAGTGGATGTTCAACGGCAATCCGCTCGCCGACGGCGGCGGCGTCTCGGGGTCAACAGCGGCGACACTGCTGGTCGGCGGCGCCAGCTATGCGGACGGAGGGAGCTACTCGTGCGCCGTGTCCAATTCCGCGGGGACGGCGACAAGCAATCCGGCGTCCCTCACGGTAAGCGCTACGAGCGACATTGGCCGCCTGGTTAACATCTCCTGCCGGGCGACGGTCGGGACCGGCGCCAACATCCTGATCGCCGGATTCGTCGTGGGCGGGGCGGAGACGACGGGCTCGGAGCAGCTCCTGGTCCGCGGCTCGGGGCCCGCCCTTGTCCCGTTCGGCGTCACCGGCGCGCTGGCGGACCCGCAGCTTCAGCTGTACTCCGGGCCGACGCTTCTCGGCACCAACAACGGGTGGGCCGGCAACGCCCAGATCGCGAGCACCGCGGCCGCCGTGGGGGCATTCGGCTGGAGTTCCCCCACCAGTCACGACGCGGCCCTCCTTCAGCCGCTGGCCGCCGGCGCCTACACGGCGCAGATCGCCGGGCAGAGCGGCGACACCGGGGTCGCCCTGGCCGAGATCTACGACGCCACGCCGGCGGGCACATACACGCCGACGACACCCAGGATCATCAACATCTCCGCGCGCGTCCAGGTTGGCACTGGGGGGAATATCCTGATCGCTGGCTTTGTGGTGGGGGGAACCACCTCCAAATCGGTGCTCATACGGGCGTCCGGGCCCGCACTGGCCCCATTCGGCGTCACGGGCACGCTGCCGGATCCGATGCTCGGGCTCTTCTCGGGGACCACTCTGCTCGCGAGCAATACTGGCTGGGGTGGGGATGCGCAGATAGCGGCCACGGCCGACGCCGTCGGGGCGTTCTCCTGGGGCGATTCGGGCACGCCAGACTCGGCCTTGCTCCTCACGCTGCCTCCTGGCGCCTACACGGCCCAGGTCTCGGGCGCCAGCGGCGACTCAGGTGTCGCGCTCGTAGAGGTTTACGAGGTGCCTTGAGATGCTCGGCGGATGCCCAGGGGCGCCGCTGGCAGGGGAGTCCGCGCTGGAACGTGACCTAAACTCCTGCCATCCGGCAAATCACGAAACTTAACATAATGTATATTGTGCGATTT
>Ga0181526_10000078_pt1 | contig 99021 bp, 71 predicted proteins | sample PEATcosm2014_Bin_35_FD_119750 | JGI IMG/M metagenome (GOLD analysis project Ga0181526, IMG submission 119750) | Peatland microbial communities from MTU Mesocosm Facility, Houghton, MI, USA - PEATcosm2014_Bin06_30_metaG | ecosystem: Environmental > Terrestrial > Soil > Wetlands > Peat | place... | reverse complement strand
TTTCCCATAAAGGCACAGGTCCATTTTCTCCAGCGGCAGCGAGAAATAGAATTCCTCCTGGGACTGCTCAAGCGAGTAAGTATCGGTGGTTGGAGGGCGGCGTTGAATCTCATCGGGCACTCCCAGATGGGCCGCCAGTTGAAAGACCTGCGACTTATAGAGATGCGCGATCGGCTTGAAATCGGCTGCTCCGTCACCATTCTTGACGAAGAAGCCTTGATCGTACTCCAGCCGGTTGGGCGTCCCTGCCACGGAGTACTGCAGGAGATCGGCGTAGTGATACTCCATCATCTTCCGCGCTCTCTGCTTGAAATTCGTGGCGGCCACGATGCCCAGATACGCCGCCGCGCTCAACCGCACCCTCCTGGTCTGCCCGCCGGGCGTCTGCACCACCACGTAGAAGATCGCATAACGGTCCGCGTCAAGAAGGTTGGGCAGCACGATCTTGCACTTGTACCCTGCGCCATACTCCGGGACCACCAGGCGGATGGCACCGTCTCTCCGCTCGTAGCAACGCGCCGCTTCCAGGATATGGCTGATGTCTTCGAGCACGGACCGGACCCCCAACGATTCGGCCACCATGCGCCCGAGACGCAGGCTGTCGGGAGAGGAGTCCGCTTCCGGTGTGAATAGCGCCAGAACGCGCTCGGGACCCAGGGCCCGCGCGCACAGGAATGCCACCACGCTGCTGTCGATTCCTCCTGAAACACCCACCACGGCGCCCTGCCGCTTGAGGCCGTGGAAGACGATGTCGCGAATGCCCGCGACAATGCGATCGGTCTCCCGGGCGGGGTCGATCCGAAGCAGATTCGCAAGCGGCGAGGCGGAGGTCATATCCTTCCACTCCCGGCGCCGGCCTCCGCGGAGTCCAGCTTTCGGCGGAGGTAGACTACGATTCTGTCGATCGAATCCAGGTTATCGGGAATGGCTTCCTCGTCTTCCACGCGGATTCCGTAAGTGTCTTGGAGGAATGCGATCAGTTGAAGAATTCCGGTGGAGTCGATGATACCACTCTCCAGAAAGGAATCCTCGTCCCGCAAGTTATCGGCTTGGCCGAAGAGGAAACTCTCTTGGATGAAGCCTCGGATTTGCCGGGCAATCGTTGCTGTTTGCATGTGCTCCTGTTTCGCCGTTCAAAAGCCCTGCGTATCAAGTCACCCGCCGGCGTAGTTCTGCTGGAAGGTGTGCGACCGACCAGAGGGCGGCACGCTGCAGCGGACCGGGAATCCACCTTCTCATCAGTTGGTCAAAACGAGTGCGATGGCGATATCGAATGTGGGCATCCAGACGCGCAATCTGCTCCGCAGTCAACCGCCAATCTCCGGCCGCGCAATTGTCCAGGATGTGTTCCACGGAATTGCCCTTCGGGATTGCGACCACGCCGTCTTTCGACAGGCACCAGTTGATGGCGATCTGCGCAGCGGACCTGCCGGTGATCCCAACCAGTTCATCGATGACGCCGTGGGGGTCGCAGTCCCGTATGCGGCCAAGCCCGCGAGCCAACGGACTATACGCGATCACCGTGATGCGCTGGGCTTGGCAGTATGGCAGCAGATCGCCCTCGATGGTGCGATCGCAGATGTTGTAGCGCACCTGGTTGGACACGATCGGATACCTGGGAGACGCGGCCTGCGCCTCCCGGAGTTGGTGCAGGGTGAAGTTGCTCACCCCGATGAATCGGACCTTGCCGGCGTCTACCAGTTCCCCCAACGCGTCCATGGTTTCGTGAATCGGAGTGGCGGGATTGGGCGCGTGGAGTTGCAGGAGGTCGATGACGTCCACGCCGAGCCTCCGCAGGCTGCCATCGACGGATTTCCGCAAATCGGCGCGGTGGAAGTTCTCCGGCGATACTTTGGTCGCCACGAAGACGCGACCGCGCAGTCCCTTGATGACTTCGGCGATGAGCGGCTCGGTCCCGTAGGACGGCGCGGTGTCCAGGAACAATGCTCCCGCCTCCAGACCGCGCCGCAGAGGCGCAGGGCCAGCGTGGTAGTTCCATGTTCCGATTCCGACTTCCGGAATCCGCACGCCAGTTCGCGCCAGTTCCTTAAGGTTCATTGGCCTTGCTCACCTCACATAGTACCGGGCGTGGGCGCCCGTGCATGAACTGGTCCAGCAGGATTTCGGTCGAAACGACGCCGGCCATAGCCATATTGTCCGCCGTGCCGGCCGTACGTCCGGTCCGGAACTTCCGGAGCAGCAGGTGAACGGCCTGGGGATTGAAGATTCCATCCCGCCGGATGCGATCGGGTGACAGCAGTTCTTCGAGGTATTCCGAACCCGGCCCCACGAAGCACTTGCCCTCCGGTGCGCGATAGGGCTGTTTGTAGCGCCTGCGGATAGACTCGGGAATCAAGCCGCGCGCGGCCCGCTTCAACAGGTACTTCTGGTCCAAGACCTTCAACTTCAGATGGGGGGGAAGCTTGGCGGCGAACTCGACCACCCGGTGGTCCAGGAACGGATAACGCGCCTCGACGCCATGGGCCATCGCCATGCGGTCGCCTTGCGAAGAGAGAATATATCCGGGTAACAGGCAGGCAGCTTCCAGGTACTCCGCCTGATTGAATGGCGGCCACCCGGCGTACCCTGCCGGCAGGCTTTGCTGCAATTCGGTGAGCGCAGCATCGGGCGGAGTCTGGGCTAGCACTTCCTCCGATAGCAAACGCTTGAGCCTGGCGGTCAGGTTCCAGCGCGGCAGATGGGAAAAGAACGGACTCGCCAGATCTGCCGGCGTCACGGAAAAGAACCTTTGCAGGTAGGCTGGCGGCTGACGGCGAATGCCGTCTAGATAAGGGTACAGGCGCTGCAACAAGAGGGGCCGCATCGATGAGCCGGGATCGCGCGCCCAAAACCGGCGAATCTTGGCCTCTTTGAAAATGTCATACCCGCCCAGGAATTCGTCGGCGCCTTCTCCGGTCAGTACCACTTTAAAGCCGCTGTCTTGGACAAGCTGCGACAGCAGGAACAGGGGCGCTGGAGCTGTGCGCAGGATAGGCTGTTCGGCGTGCCAGACCACCTCCGGAAAGACCCGCGCAATATCTTCCGTGGAGCAATGCACACGGCTGTGCTCGGTCTGGAGAAAAGCGCTGGCTTGCTCTTGGTAAGGGCTCTCGTCAAACTCGCCGTCGCCGAAAGAAACTGAAAACGTGCGTAGCCTGTCCGGCACCAGCTTTTTGGTGAGCGCCGTGATGACGGTGGAGTCCAGCCCGCCGCTCAGGTAGGCGCCCACGGGGACATCGGACCGCAGCCGGATGTTGGTAGCATCCCACAACAAGGCCAGCAGTTCCTCGGCCAGCGCCTCTTCGGCGCGCGAACTTCCGTCTTGAGACGGGTATTCGAGATGCCAGTACCGCGATATCCGGATGCGTCCACCTTCGAGAACCAGCGAGTGGCCGGGCGGAAGCTGGTGTATGTTCCGGAATGCGGTCCGCGGTGGCAGCGTGACCCAGAACGTGAAGATCTGATCGAGCGCTTGCGCATCGAGCGCAAGTTCGACGTCCGGACACGCCAGCAGTGCTTTGATCTCGGAGGCAAAGAGGAACACGCCCGGGGCCTGCGTGTATACCAGCGGCCGGACGCCGAAACGGTCGCGCGAAAGAAACAGCTTCTCGCCGCGCGTGTCCCAGATGGCGAACGCCCACTGCCCGTTCAGGCGGGCGGTGCACCTCTCACCTTCTTCCTCGTACAGATGCAGAAGCACTTCGGTATCCGAACGGGTGGCAAACCGATGGCCCTTGGCGATCAGCTCGTCGCGCAGTTCGATGTAGTTGAAGATTTCACCGTTGAATGCGATCCAGAGGGACTGGTCTTCGTTGCACATGGGCTGGCGGCCCGTCGCGATGTCGATGATGCTCAAGCGCGCGTGCGCCAGCCCCGCCTGATGGTATGTGTAGAGCCCCGTCTCGTCGGGGCCGCGATGCCGGATGGTACTCACCATCTGGCGGAGCAGTTCGGGATTGGCGGCGCCACCCTGCAAGTCCACCATCCCGCAGATCCCGCACATCAGCGTGATTCCTCTGGCCTTTGATCCGGCTCACACTCGAGATGGGAGGCGGCCGGCATTGATGTCATTCGTTCGGACAGGGGGAAGCCGTAAGCGTACGCCGCGCGCGAACTCTGCATAACTATGCTCGGCCGTCAAGGGGACCTCGGCGATGCCCAGCGCCTCGGCGGGAGGCGCGCCCCAGAAGGTGTGTGCCGGGACGTTCCTGCTGACCACGGTGCCCGCGCGGATGACGGCGCCTTCGCCGATCGTGACGTTCGGCAGGATGACACAATGCGGGCCAACAAAGACGTCCTTCCCGATCACCACTTTTCCGTTGGTTTTCGGCCGCCTCGGCCCCCAGTAGAAGTGCGTGAAGATGGAAGTTCGGAGCCCGATGGTGCAGTTATCGCCAATCGTCACTGCCTCCGGATGCAACTCATCCATGTAGACCAGCAGGCCGATCCAGACGTTGTGGCCAATGTTCGCTCCGCGGAGGCGATGCAGCCACGGACGCACGCTGTCTCCGCCCGGCACGAAGAATGCGACCTTTTGCACCAGCCGTCCTAACATATTTGGCAACATAACGATCGTCCGCCCTCACCTATTTAGGAGTTTATCACCTGCAAGGTCTGAAATAAAGAACCATGCTGTTGATTTTAGTTAGCAGACAATTCCACCCGTTCAGCCTGTGGGAATAACCCGCGCTGCATCGGTTGTAGCACTCCTGTTGGCCGGCCCTGTCACGGTGTCGAAGCTCTCCGGCACTGGCTGCTGCCAGCTCGCCACAGCTTTTGCTTCCGGTCTCGCGGTCACCGGAGGAACTCAGGATTGAATCGTTGCGGATACACGTGGTACTGGAAATGGGAGCGATTTCGAGGGAGTTTGGGACGACGTTCCGCCAACCGCGAAATTTGTGGAAGAAGACAGCAATGGCGGGCGGCTGGTATTCGTTCGCGACAAACCCGGCGGCTGCCGTATACGGCTATCCCATACGAAAGCGCCGTGGCACGAAGACCTTCGTCTGCCGCAGCCTTAATTGGGAATATCGTCCAAGCGACTGATCGAGGAACCTGAGTGGATGACCGCAGCGGAACGATACTAGGCACCGCCCATACATGTCCCCCGAGCGGCAGCCACGCCTCAACCGTAAGGCAGCAATTCCGGCTCTTCGGCGGGCTGGGCGGTCGTCTTACCCAGCAGTTGCTTGATGCCCATGGCGCTCAACACGGAAGTGGCCAGGGCCATGATGATCAGGGCGACGAAGACGCGTTGATCGATCAGCTCATATTCCAGCGCGACGGTGGTCAGCACGATTCCCACCGCGCCGCGGGCGTTCAAACCGAAGGCCACCACCAGGGATTCGCGCGGTGTCTTGCCGCCCAGGATGCCGCCCAGATAGACCCCGCCGATCTTACCGGCGCAGGCCAGCAGAAGCACCGCTAACACCAGGACAATATCGAAGTTGGCCACAAAATTAGCGCGCAGCCCGATGGACACGAAGTACAGCGTAGCGAAGATGCCGGCGGTGGTGCGGTGAAAGCTGGCGTGCGCCAGGTTGCGGGCTTCCGGGATGCGCGCTAGCGCAACGCCCGCCAGGAAAGCGCCGAGCGTGGCGTGCGTACCTGTTACCTGCGCAATGATGGCGGCGGTGGTGACCACCAGGAAAGTCAGTTTCAATTGCAAGGTCTCTTTAGGCAGATTCAGCCAGACCACCGCGCGCTGAATCCGCTTGTTGGAAAGGTTCAAGATAAGTCCGAAAACCAGCAGCACCACCACGAGGCTGGCCCACAGATTCCGCCCGGAGCGGCCTTCGCCTCCGAAGTTGCTAAGGATGACCGCAAACAGGCCCCAGCCAATCAGGTCGTTCACGGTGGCGGTGGTCATGATGATGAAGCCCAGCTCGGTTTTGATCAGGTTCAGATCCACAAGGATACGGGCGATGACCGGCAAGGCGGAGATGGACAGGCTGGTGGCGATGAATAACGCAAGCAGGATCAGGCTGTGCTGGGATTTCGCTCTCCACAGGCCCGGCCATAGCAAAACTGCGCCCATCCCCAGGCCAAACGGGATGACGATGCCCAACGCGCTGGTCCAGATCACGGCTTTGCCTTGCTTGCGCAAGTGCCCGGTTTGCACTTCGAGGCCGGCCATGAAGACAAAGATCAACAGGCCCATTTCGGTGACAGCTTCGCGCGCTTGCGTGGCACGGCTCATGGCGGCGAAGACGCCCTGGTAGAGATGCGGGGCGAGCGTGCCGAAAACGCTAGGGCCTAGCGCGACGCCGCACAGCAGTTCGACAACCAGCGGCGACAGCGACAGCCTTTTGAGTAGGTTGGCTACGAAGAGCGGAAAGGCCAGCACGAGGCTAATCTGCACCAGAAACAGAGTTAGCGTTGGGCCGTCCATGCGGTTGCTCAATTATATCAGTGCTGCCAAGCCAGGCTGACGACCCGCTCCTTCTGGCAACGTGTCCTTCAGGGTGCTGCCATAGTGTCGGGCGACATGACGTTGTGAGTCTTTATCTTATCGTCCAGCCAAGCCGCTCCAAAACCGCCGCGCAGTCCCCTCGGATGCGCCACGCTCCTGCGATAGATCAATCGCGTCGAGTCCGCGACCGGCGCGTGGATTGAAGCTTCAGCATGCGCAATTTCTGCTACCATTTCGCCATGCGTGCTCGTCTCTATGTGGTTCTGGTCGCTGCGCTCTTGAGGACCATCTGCCTCGGCCAGGAACCCACACCGGCCTTCACCTATACGCTGCACGCACAGAAGGACACAACGGATCGGGGGAGTGTCGGGCTTACGCCCGACGATGCCCTGATCGTCCTCCTGTCGCTCCACGATAACCAATGGTTACTGAAGCGCATCACCGGCTGGGACACGGCCGCCCCGCATGAAGAGATGCTTGCACTCGACGGCCGGGTGCCTAACCAACATGGCCAGGCGGACCATAACGACTTGACTATAGATCCGGCGGGAAGCGTTCTCGCCGTTCGCTTCTGTTTCAACCGGATCAACTGGGTGGATTTGAGTGGATCGGACGGCGGCCCGGGCCCCGAGGCTGTTGTCACCTTGATCGATCTGCGGGCTTTCACCGTGATCTCCCGGCGCGTCGCAACTGATCCTCTCATCGCCGCGGGCACGTGGCGTTTCAACAAGAACGGCCTCCTCATAGCGGACGGCTTGGTGAAGCCTTCGCGGATAGTAAGCAACGGAGTACCCATGAATGCAGGGACTTATGGGGACGGAGTGTTTACGGTTCCCGATCTGGAGCCTGTTGCATCCTGCAGCTACACAAGGCTATATATCCTTCCCCAAGAAACTCGTCCCGATTTTCAAGAGAGAGTTAAGAAGGCCAATGCAGGTTGTGCCGCCGTGCTTGCGGCGGGCAGTACATCGTCGATCGACGAACTTAGCTCCAAGCTTTTCGACTATCAGGGCTACCGGATCGCAAAATACGTGAATCCAGATGCCATCGTTCGAGTAAATCCCAAGGATCCCCGCTGGAGTCCAGAAGATCACTGCACCTTCATCGATGTGGGTCAAGGGGACAGGTTTGCGGACTACCGCTGCGAATTCATGTACATAACCATGTCCTCCGCAACGGATCGCCGGGTGAGCGGAAAAGTGTTCTATCGCGCCACTGAAGTTTTCTCAGTGGCTGACGGAAAGCGCGTCCTTGTCGTCCACCTTCCGTTCAAAGAGTCGATAGATTCCAGGATCGCTACAAGCCGCGGTCATGACTACTTGCTTCTGTTGCGCGACGCAATCAAGCTGGAGGTTTACCGCCTGCCGCAAAGGTGAGTGCGCAATCAAGGAATCCAAACGCGCCACTTGTGGAAGTACCGCCCCATAGCCAATCCAGTTCAGCAGGCGGCCGACGGCATGATTCGTTATCGGTAGCGGTGTCCGGCCCGCGGCGTTAAGCAATCGCTGATCGCCGAAACTGCCAGCGCGCGCCGGGGCCGGTTGCCAGACCTGGTGGCGGGTCCCGGGTCGACGGCTTGGGCCGGAACATCTTCACGCTACCGGAGCGCGGGGTGCTTCTGGAAATGGGTCCGGCGAAAGCGGTCTTCGCTTTGGAAGGGGCCGCGCAAGAGGCGGAAGGGCGATGATTCAGGCGTTAACGCGGGTGTGGTGGGCAAGCTAGGAATTCTGCTCGAAATTGAGCGAAGCGAAACGCGTCCGATGGGGGCCGGTGGAGATTCCTATTGGAGCTGGCGCCGTGGGCGTGAACGGGTACGTGCTCGGTCAAATGCGAGCCCCGGAGGCTCTCGGCGCCCGGAAGCCGACCGGGACCCAGCACGCCACTTTGACACGATAGAGGTCCGGCGTTCGAGTCGCCACGGGTCCAGCATATGTTTCAATGATTCGCGGCCCTTTTAACCTCAGAGCCTTTTCCTACGCCCGACAGACATATACAGACATATAATGTCCTTATCACGCTCGGAGCGAGCGCTTGAAGGTGAGGCCCCGAACAGGTTCAATTCGCGAAGCAAGACAATGAGAGATGTAGACGATCTGCGGCATCGGCGCATCCGGTAGGCCGCCCAGGATCCCCTGAAGAGGCACCATGCTGGTAAAACGCATCCTCTGTCCCATCGATTTCTCAGAGTTCTCGGTAAGGGCATATCGCCATGCGGTGTCGCTGGCCGAGCACTATCGCGCCAAGTTGGTGGCTCAACATGTAGTAGAGCTATGGCGACATCCTTCCGTCGGCTTTGTTGTCAATGCGGGACTCTATCATGAGTTCTGCCGGGCCCTTCGCGAGGACGGCGAATCACGACTGCAAGAATTGGTGAAAAACCACACACCCGATGGAATTCAGCCGGAGCTCGTAGTGGAACTGGGATTAGCTCCGGACTCAATCCTGTCGTTTGCCGAAGCGCATCAAACGGACGTGATCGTCATGGGAACGCACGGCCGGCGAGGGTATGACCGCCTGATGCTGGGATCGGTGACCGACCGGGTAATGCGAAGGGCTCCCTGTCCGGTGCTGGCAGTCTGCAAACCGCCGAACGACTCTGCCGCGGTTGAAGAGCGACAGCACGTCCACCACTTGAACCGAATTCTTTTCTGTACAGATTTCTCGGAGAATTCGGAGCGGGCTTTGAGTTATGCGATCTCTGTGACAACCGAGTACGACGCCGAGCTCACCCTGCTGCACGTGTTGGAAGACGTCTCAAGTTCGGACAATGTCGAGGAGGCCGTAGCGCTGGCGGCGAAGCAGCTCGATACATTAGTTCCAGCGGAGAGCCGCCAGACCTGCAAGATCAAGACGGCGGTGCGCATCGGAAAGCCATACGGGCAAATCATTCAGCTCGCCCTGGAAGCACAAACGGACTTAGTGACTATGGCAGTGCGAGGCCGTGGGGCCTTGGATCTTGCGGTGTTTGGTTCAACAACCTATCGGGTGATGCAGTTGGGACCCTGCCCGGTTCTCGCCGTCCACGTTTGAAGGGTGGTCCCCGGTCATTTGGAACCGCTGGCCAGAACAGGCGTCCGGTCTCCCAGGCGAGCGACGCTAGAAACAGAATCCGGCCAGGCGCCTGTTTCGCGCCATTTTGGAATGCGATCCCATCTCCAGCCGATGTGTTCGGACATACGAATTCAAGGATCGGCTGGGGGTAAACAAGCGTGTAAGTCCTTCCGCTAACACCCCGGCTACCCGGTGGCGCCATTCTGCTAACATGCGGTCCCTGACGTACATGCGTCGAATCCGGCGGGAGTCCGTCACTTCGACACGCCAAGCGCTGTGAGGTTTCGCACACTGCGCCGATAAGCCGTTGAATCGATTGCTTGTCATCCGGCATCCGGCGAAGGGAACGGGGAGTGCTATAACATGCGCTCGAAGACGGGCGCTTCAGAGGAGGGGATTCATGTTGCTCTTGCAAGCAGGATCTTCGAAATTAACGCTGGCTGTGCTTGCCGCCGGTCTGTTCGTGGCGGCTCCTGGGTGCTCCCGCAACGCTGGTGGCGCGACGACACCCCAGCTACTTGAGGTGCGAGTCGTGGAAGCCGCACAAAGAGATGTCCCCATTTACAAGGAGTGGATTGGCACACTCGACGGACTGGTCAACGCGGACATCAAGGCCGAGGTGTCGGGCTATCTCGTGCAGCAGGCTTATACGGAGGGTACTTTCGTCAAGAAGGGCCAACTGCTGTTCCAAATCGACCCGCGGCCGTTTCAGGCGGCTCTGGACCAGGCGCGCGGTCAGTTCGCCCAATCGCAGGGGCAGTTGGAACAGGCTCGCGCGCAGTTAGCCCAGGCGGAAGCGCAGGTAGCCGTGGCGGAAGCCAACCAGCGCCGGACGCAGCTCGACGTCGATCGTTACACACCGCTGGCACAGCAGCAGGCCATCACCCAACAGGATCTGGACAACGCCACGCAATACAACATAGCGGCGAAGGCTCAGGTGCAATCGGCCCGTGCGCAAGTGGAGACCGACCGGGCGCAAATCACAGCCACCGAGGCCGCCGTGCAGTCGGCCAAAGCCGCCGTCGAGACGGCGCAGATTAACCTGGGGTTCACCCACCTGACGTCGCCGATCGACGGCATTCCGGGGATTGCGCAATTACAAGTCGGAGCGTTGGTAAGTCCGGCCAGCCCCGCCATCACGACCGTATCGACGCTCGATCCGATCAAAGTCTACTTCACGGTCAGCGAGCAGGAGTATCTCGATTTTTCGCGCAGCTTCCCGACGGCGGAACTTCGTCAGGCTGATCTCCGCAAGCTTAACTTCGAATTGATTCTGGCCGATGGCACCACCTATCCGCATACCGGCAAATTTGATTTTACGGACCGCCAGGTAGACGTAAGGACCGGCGCTATTCGCATCGCGGGATTGTTCCCGAACCCGGGGAACACCCTGCGGCCCGGACAGTACGGAAGAGTACGCAGAGCCAGAGTTCAGCCTGGAGCCGTGCTTATCCCGCAACAAGCTGTCATGGAACTGCAAGGCACCCGCCTGGTCGCGGCAGTCGACGGCGGCAACAAGGTCAACATTCGGCCCGTGCAACTTGGCGATACCGTCGGCCACGACTGGATCGTGCAAAAAGGCGTCAAACCCGGCGAACGAGTGGTGGTGGAGGGCCTGCAGAAGGTTCGGCAGGGAATGCAAGTCGATCCGAAGCCGTTCGAAGCGAGGTGACGCCATGTCGAAATTCTTCATCGGACGCCCGATCGTCGCGATCGTCATCGCCATACTCACCGTTATTGTCGGCGCCGTAGTCGTGGTAGCGCTGCCGGTGGCACAGTTCCCAGCGATTGCGCCGCCCGAAGTCCAGGTTTCCGCGATCTACGTGGGCGCCGACGCGCAAACCATCGAGCAATCGGTGGCGACTCCCATCGAGGAGCAGATGAGCGGTGTGGACAACATGAATTACATGTATTCCCTCAACGCCACCGCTAACGGGCAGATGCGGTTGATTGTCGACTTCGACGTCGCTACCGACCCGAACACGGATTTGATCCTCGCCCAGAGCCGCGAAACGCAGGCTGCGTCGCAGCTCCCGGTGGACGTCACAAACTACGGCGTCACGGTGCAGAAATCGGTGCTGGCGCCGCTCATGCTGGTCGCCCTGAACTCGCCGAAGGGAACCTTCTCGGACCGGTTTCTGGCCAACTACGCCTATATCAACCTGACCGATCCACTGACTCGCGTGAAGGGAGTTGGCACGGTTCAGGTATTCGGCGCCGGGCAGTACGCCATGCGCCTTTGGGTGAAACCCGACCAACTAGCCAAGCTGCAGATCACCGTTCCCGAGATTGTTTCCGCCATCCAGACCCAAAACACCGTCAACCCCGCGGGACAGGTGGGCAGCGAGCCGATGCCGAAGGGGCAGCCGTTCACGTACTCCGTGCGCGCGCAGGGCCGTCTGACGTCGCCGGAGGAGTTCGAGCAAATCGTAGTTCGCGAAACCCCTGACACGGGGATTGTGCGCGTGCGCGACGTGGCGAGAGTAGAATTGGGATCGCAAGACTATAGCTGGAGCGGCCACCTCGACGGGAGGCCTAGCGCCATCGTTGCGATCTACCAGTTGCCGGGTTCCAATGCCGTAGATGCCGCCGCGGGCGTAAGAAAACTGTTCGCGGAGGCCAAGAAGCGCTTTCCCGACGACGTCGACTACACCATCCCGATCGATACCACGCTGGCGGTGAACGAGGGCATCAAAGAGATCGTCGAAACGCTGCTTATCGCCATCGCCCTGGTGGTGGCGGTGGTCTTCCTCTTCCTGCAAGGTTGGCGATCCACGCTGATTCCACTGCTGGCGGTGCCCGTAGCGCTGGTGGGCACTTTCCTGTTCTTCCCGCTGTTCGGCTTCAGCCTCAACACCCTCTCCCTGTTCGGCTTGGTGCTGGCTATCGGGCTGGTGGTGGACGACGCGATCGTCGTGGTGGAGGCCGTGGAGCGGCACATCGAGGAAGGCCTGACTCCTAAAGAAGCGGCCCTCAAGGCCATGGAGGAGATCTCGGGTCCGGTGGTCGGAATCGCGCTGGTGCTTTCCGCCGTGTTCATACCGACTGCGTTTATCCCAGGCATCACCGGACGCCTGTATCAGCAGTTCGCCGTCACCATCGCGATCTCGGTTCTGCTTTCCGCATTCAATGCGCTCTCGCTCAGCCCGGCCCTCGCCGCGCTCCTCCTGAAACCGAAGAAGCAAAGCCAGGGTCCACTGGCGGTGTTCTTCGACTGGTTCAACCGTTCCTTTACGCGGGCCACCAATGGTTACGTCCGCATTTCCGGGGCGCTCCTGCACAAGGGCGCGATCGCTCTCATTCTGATAGGGGGCTTCGCCGTGGCCGGCTTATGGATCGGCGGCAGATTGCCAAGCAGTTTTGTTCCGGACGAGGACCAGGGCTTTTTTTATCTGAATGTCCAGCTTCCCTTCGCGGCGTCCTTGCAGCGCACCGAGGACGTGGTGGCAAAGATCCAAAAGATCGCGGCGGCTACTCCCGGAGTAGAGCATTTCACGAGCGTCACGGGTTTCAGCCTGCTCAGCCTGGTGCGCACCAGCTACAGCGCGTTCGGGTTTATCACCATGAAGGATTGGGGGGATCGAAAAACCAGGGCGGAGCAGTTCCAGGCGATTAAAGCGCACCTGAACGCGGAACTGAGCAAGCTCCCCGAAGCCGTGGCTTTCGGTTTCTCACCCCCGGCGATCCCCGGTGTGGGCACCTCCGGTGGGTTCACGTTTATTCTCGAGGATCGGTCGGGCGGCGACGTAAAATTCCTGTCGGATAATCTCGCCAAGTTCATGGCAGCCGCGCGCAAGCGCCCGGAGATCGCCAGCCTGAGCACCACCTTCCTGCCGAGTGTGCCGCAACAGTTTGTCGACGTCGACCGCGACAAGGTGATCAAGCAGGGCGTTCCCATCAACGACGTGTACCGCACCATCCAGGCGTTCATGGGCGGATTGTTCATCAACTACTTCAACCGGTTCGGACGCCAATGGCAGGTGTATGTCGAAGCCGAGGGCGACTATCGCGCCAGGTCCGAAAACGTCGGCCAGTTCTACGTGAGAAACGCAGCCCAGGAGATGGTTCCGCTCTCCGCCCTGACCAGGTTTGAATCGCGGGAGGGCCCCGAGTTCACCATGCGTTTCAACGAATACCGGTCGGCGCAATTGAACGGTGGGGCCGCGCCTGGCTACAGCAGCAACCAGGCCATGAAGGCGCTGGAGGAGACGTTTGCCCAGACGATGCCGCCGGAAATGGGGTTCGATTACTCCGGCATGTCCTTCCAGGAGAAGAAGGCGCAGGAAGGCGTGTCTTCGGGAGTCATCTTTGGCTTCTCGCTGCTCTTTGTATTCCTGATTCTCTCCGCGCTTTATGAAAGTTGGACCTTGCCATTCAGCGTCTTGTTGAGTACGCCCGTTGCCGTTTTCGGCGCCTTCGGGGTTTTGTGGCTGCGGCGCACGATCTATGGGCTGTTTGCGCCGGCGTATATGGTGCAGATCGAGAACGACGTGTACTCGCAAATCGGCCTGGTGATGCTGATCGGCTTGGCGGCTAAGAATGCCATCCTGATCGTCGAGTTCGCCAAGGACGAATTCGAGAAAGGCAAGCCGCTGGCGGAGGCTGCCATGGAGGGCGCGCGGCTGCGATTGCGGCCGATTCTGATGACGTCGTTCGCCTTCATCCTGGGATGCGTGCCGTTGTGGATCGCCAGTGGCGCCGGGGCCGTGTCCCGCCAGATCATGGGAACCACTGTGATTGGCGGGATGGTGGCGGCCAGCGGGATCGGCATATTCCTGGTTCCGGCGTCCTTCTACGTGGTCGAGAAGCTTTCGGGTGCGATGGCTCGTCAGCCTGCGCCAATTCTTCCTCCGCAACCCTTGCCGGGAGAAGGAGACTGAGTCATGCGCCGCATTTGCCTGGCCTTGTCTGCCGCCCTGCTCGCGGGATGCACGGTAGGTCCAAATTATAAGCGTCCGGCAACTGATGTTCCCGCCAATTTTCGCGCGCCGCAGCCTTTGCCGCCTGCGCAAGCCGCCTCGCTCGCCGATCTCAAATGGTTCGAGGTCTTCAAAGACGACAAGCTACAGGAACTGATCCGTAAAACGCTGGTGGCGAACTACGATCTGCGGGATGCGATTACCCGAGTGGAAGCCGCCAGGGCCAGCCTGGGGATCACCCGCTCGAACCAGTACCCGAACTTCGGCGCCAGCGGCTACGTGGCCATCAACCGGCTGTCGCGGGATGGCGAGACACCGATACCGCCGGAACTTCTGCTTCATCAGGACCGAAACTTCGGCGCAGCCACGCTCGATCTGCTGTCGTTTGAGATCGACATCTGGGGCCGGCTGCGGCGCGCCACCGAGGCCGCACGCGCCAATCTTTTGAGCGCCGAGGAAAACCGCAAAGCCGTCGTGACCACCCTTGTCAGCGACGTGGCTACGGCCTATTTGACGCTGCGGGAACTCGATTACACGCTCGAGATTTCCCAACGAACCCTGCAAACACGCGAGGAGTCGCTGGTGCTGACCAAACAGCGGCAGACCGGTGGCGTTGCGACTCGTCTTGATTTGCGGCAGGCGGAAGAGCTCGTCTACACGGCCGCGGAGACTATTCCCGCCATTGAACAGCAGATGGAGCAGACGGAGAATCAGATCACCCTGCTGCTCGGACAGAATCCCGGCGGTGTGGTTCGTGGGCACAGTCTCACAGAGCAGGATCTGCCTCCCGAGGTGCCAGCGGGCTTGCCATCCGCGTTGCTCGAACGGCGTCCCGATATCCGGGCGGCCGAGCAGGATCTGATCGCCGCCAACGCGCAGATCGGCGTAGCGAAGGCGGCATACTTTCCACAATTGAGTCTAAGTGGGATCCTTGGCGGACAAAGCACGCAGCTATCGAGCCTGTTCAGCGGACCTCACAGCGCCTGGAGCCTGGTGCCGCAGGTTACCCAACCGATCTTCACCGCCGGACGGCTGAAATCCGGCGTAAGACTGGCGGAGGCCCAAAGAGAACACGCTTTGGTGCAATATCAGAAGACCATTCAGACCGCATTTACGGAGGTCTCCGACGCCTTGATCGCTCACCAGCGTGTGCGGGAGAGCCGCGAAAAGCAGGCGGCCCTGGTAGCCGCGTTGCAGGACCGGCTCGGCTTGGCCTATGCGCGGTACCGCGGGGGTGTGGACACGCAGCTCAATGCCCTAGATGCCGATCGCGATTTGTTCACGGGGGAGTTGAACCTGGCGCAGATTCGGCTCCAGGAGGTGCTTACAGTGGTTCCGCTTTATAAGGCGCTCGGCGGCGGATGGCAATGATGCGAAGGCTGCCCCACAGCGGCTCGCACAAGGAATAACTAGGCAGGGAAGCGAGGGATTTTCCACGACGAACCATGGTGGCTCGCGTCTACAACCGGACGATTCCACGCCGCGCGGCGATCGCCACCGCCTGCGTGCGGTCATTGGCGCCCAGCTTCTCCATGATGTGCCGGACGTGAATCTTCACCGTCTCTTCCGAGATAAACAACCGCTCCGCAATTTCCCGGTTTCGATTGCCGCCGGCGATGTGGCGAAGCACCTCTACCTCGCGTTGACTGAGTGTTTGATCGCTAAGATGCTCCACCAGATTGGCTGCCACCTCCGGCGGAAGGCCCTTTTTCCCTGAGTGTACCCGGCGGATCGTCTCCACCAGTTCCCTGGGAGGCATGCTTTTGAGCATGTAGCCATAGGCGCCCGCCTCCATCGCCCGCTGGACCTCGACATCGCCGTCGAATGTTGTCAGCATGATAATCCGCGCTTGGGTAAACTCGTTCCGGATGGCGATCAACAAGTCGATACCGCTCATATCCGGAAGCCGGAGGTCCATAAGAGTAACGTCCGGCCGATGCTCCCGAAACTTCCGAACACCCTCATTGCCGTTCGCGGCCTCGCCTACCATTTGCATATCCGGTTGGCTGTTTATGATAGTGGCGATTCCTTGCCGTAAAAGGGGGTGATCGTCGACGCTCAAGATACGTATGGGAGCCTGCTGGCTCATTTAATTCTCCGGCTTCCTGGCTTCCGCAACGCGCGGCTCCACTCTTTGCGACGCCCGCGGCCGTCGCGCGTACCATCCGAACCATCGCCGCGACCGGCTGGAAGAGGCGCTTTCAAAGGCAATATCGCCCGGCACGGACAACTCAACCTCGGTCCCCGACGTCACCCGGCTCCACACGCGGAGCCGCCCGCCCATGCGCTCGGCCCCCTCGCGCATCCCCGGCAGACCCCAGTGCCCATCTCGTCCCGACTGGAGTACCTGGGGATCGATCCCGCAGCCGTCGTCGCGCACCAGAACCCGGAATTGTCTTGGCGAATACTCGACTTCGACTTCGATGCTTCGCGCCCTGGCATGCCGGAAGGCGTTTACCACAGCCTCCCGCCCAATACGATAGACTTCGTCGCGGAGGACCGGGCGCAGCGGCCGCCGCTGCCCTTCCACGATAACGCGAAACCCAATTTCGTCCTCCACGCCAAGTTCTTGCTCGATTCGTGAAAATGCCTGTTCCAGATCCAGAGAACTGGTACGCGACAGACGCAAGCCCCGCAGCGTATTGCGGCCCTCGTCTATGACGCATCTCATCAATTCGATGATACGGCCCAGCGGCGGCCTTACGGGCGATTCCTCAGGCAACCGGTCGGCCATGACTTGCAGTTGCATCGAGGCGCTAAGAAAGCCCTGCAAAAGAGTGTCATGCAACTCCTGCGCGACGCGCGCCCGTTCCGCGAGCCGCTCCTCGAAACGCAAATTGAGCTGCCAGGTTAGCTGGTGCATCCGGTAGCGATAAAGAGCGTAGATGGCTAGCCCGCAGGCCAGCGTCACCGCCACAAAGAACCACCACGTCTGCCAGAACATAGGCTCGATTTCGAACGGAAGGGCGGCTTCCGCACCGTCCCACTGCCCGTCGGCGGCGCTCGCGATCACGCGAAATCGATACGGGCCCGGGCGTAAGTTGGAATAGCCCGCCTCGGTGGTGGCGGTCGGTGCGCTCCAGGCGCGATCCAGCCCGTCCAGCATATACCGGTATTTGACGCGCTCGGGCGCCGATAGACTCAGACCCGTGTAGGAGAAAATAATCCTCTGTGAAATCGCTGGAATTCGAACGGCGTGTGCCATATTCACCAGACTGCCACCGGCTGAAACGGTTTGAATGTGAACGGTGGCCGGGACCGGACGGCGGGTGAGCCGGGCGGGATCGACAACGTAAATGCCGCCGTTGGTCGAGAACCAAATCCGGCCGTGGGAGTCGGCTGTCACGGACCGGTCCCGCTTGACGCCCTCAGTGGATAGAAGGCCGTCTCGAGGCCCGTACTCGCGGAGGTCTCCGTCGCCCGACTCAACGTTCAGCAGTTTATCCCGCTCCACCCGCAGAACGTGCGCGGAAGTTGTGATCCAAAGCCATCCGCTGGCGTCTTCGGCAACTCCGAAAATCTCTTCGCGCAATGTGCCGGGCGCCGAGCTGGGGATATGCACGCGGTCCGACCGCAGGAAAGCAAGACCCTCGGAGGTGCCGATCCAGAGCACGCCGTGCGAGTCCTGCAGAAGGCAATTCACGTGTCCGGACGGCAAGCCCTCACGCCCTGTATAGACCCGCCAGCGGTCGTTCGAGAACGCATTCAGACCGTTGGCGGTCGCGAACCACATGGTTCCGTCCGATCCTTCCAGAATCGAAGAAACACTGTCCGACGCAAGGCCATTCGCGCTTGTGTAGTTTGTGAAACGGCCATTTCGAAAACGGCTGACGCCGCCATTCAGGGTCCCGGCCCATACCGAACCGTCGCGACTGCGATAGACTGTGTAGACGGTGTCTTGAGCCAGCCCATCCGCGTGCGTATAGGTCCGGGCTGCGAACGAACCGCCCGCCTCAACCAGATGCGTGAGACCACCGCGCTGCCTGCCGACCCACAATTCTCCGGCGCCGCCCGAAATCGAATAAACCGGGTCATGATTCAGGCCGGCGGCCTCAACCCGCCCGATGTGGGATCCCCTCAGCCAAAACAGTCCCCCGTCGGACGGGGCGAACCAGATGCGGTCTTCGCCATCTGCGTAAAGCGGACCGCTGTCCCCAGACCGCCGGACGCGCGCAGTGGAATAACTCAGAAATACACTGTCCCGGAAACGCTCGATACCTTGCGCATCTCCCGTCCACAGATTTCCCTCGCGATCTTCAAACAGAGCCGTTAACGGCATGCCGCCGCGTCTGTCCAGCGAGGACACTCCGCCTGCGTTAATTCGCTTAAGGCCGTCGGCCGTGCCGACCCAGACGTTCGAGTCGCGATCCTCGGCTACGCTCAGCACCTTAATGCGACCCACGGATCGCACGACTCCGGCGTCGACGATTTTAGTCCCGTCCCAGCGAATGAGTCCCGTGTCGGTGCCGATCCACAACCCCTTATCGCCGGCCGGCAGAAGACAGTTGATTCTCCGGCCCTCGAGACCGCGGGGAACGGCTGCGTCGTCGCCCTCGCCCAACGAGAACAAACCCATGTCCAGGGTTCCTAGCCAGATCTGGCCGTCGCTGGTCTCCGCGATCGAAGCCACGAAGAAGTTAGACTGCCCGGTTTTGAAGCGCCGCTGTACGAGTTTTCCATCGCTGTATTTGAGCGTGATATCTGAGAGGGTTGCGAACAGAAGTTCACCGCGTTTTTGCCGGGACATTGCCGTTATGGGCAACTTCATCTGCGCGAACTCGGTGGAGGCATTCTGAAAGACGCCGCCGCGGTAACGCAGCACGCCGGGACTTTCCATTCTGATCCACAAATCTCCGTCTGGGGACGCCGCCAGATCCAGCACCGGACCCGCTGGCAGGGTGGGTGAGTTGACATGATTGAAGAGGTGGAAATTCAATCCGTCGAAACGAATCAGGCCCTTCTCCGCGCCAATCCAGAGGTAGCCATCGGCGGTCCCGGCGATTGCGTAAACCTTTCCGCCGGGAAATCCCTGTTCGACGCTCCACCGGTCGCGCAGGTACTGCGACAACCCGCGGTTCGGATCCATGGCCGCCGCCAAACCGGCGAAGCAGAAGACTGCCCATGCTGTGCGGAGCCAGCGGCGCGTGCCCCCAAGGTCCGGTCCCTCCGTCACGGGAGGTACTCGAATTTCTCTATCACCACCTCGGCGCCATTCTCGAAAGGGATCGGGGAGGGGCCATAGATGTGAAGGTTCATGCGTACCGATTCCATAGCGGGGGACGGAACTCCCGTTGTGAAAGCATTCCCGGCAACAGCGGGCCCCGTTCCACCGCCCCCCTGGGACACTTGCGATGTCCGGAACGACATACGCCCAGGCTCCCATCGGAACGAATGCGCCAGCACGCCGGAGGGCACCGTAAATCGGACAACATTGGCCGGGACGTAGTAGGGCTGGATTTCATATCGAGCATTCCTCCCGGCGGGATCGCCCCGGCGGCTGATCTCAATATCGACTTCGCTAAAGTTTTGGTCCGGTTTCGCGTAGTCCCAAGTGAACATGGTAAAGACGGCCGCAGCCTGCAGGCTTGAAGTATCGCGCACGGTAAACGAATACGTTCCATATCCCAGAGCGCGCGTCAGGCTCACCTCCGCGCATGTCCATTGATCCGAGAATTTGGCAATACGAAGATGCAGCGCCCCGTTCGCGTCCGTCCATGCATTCCTGGGATCATAGCTATAGGTAATGCCACCACGGTCGCTGGGGGCATCGCGGACCCTCCACTCGTATCCACTAAAGTGGATGGAGGGTGAGGGCGGAGAACTCCGGCCTGGAACGCTTGCTACGGTGGTTACCAGGCCGCCGCGGCCCGGCAGAGTCGCAAGCGTGGCTGGAGGTTGAAATCCAGGTTTCACCAACAGGGCCGCGTAGTCGGTTCCGAGGTGCGTCGCGCTTGTCCATTTTGAATTCGCATTGATCTTGGTGAACGGCCGGCTGACGAGCGGCTGAACCCACCAGTTTCCGCTCCTGGCGTAAAGGACGATTTGCTCACCAGGAAGAGCGCCCTTTACCCACCCTTCGATAATGTCGTGCTTGTCGCGGCCGCCCGGGTCGGTTTGAGGAACCCTGGAGAATTCGATGATTGGCTGGCTGTTGTCGCCCCGTGAACCGCAGCCGCCGAGTACCAGCCCCGCCATCCCCAGCAAGGCACTTCTCCGAGTCGAATTCACTAATTCTGCTGACACCTGCAACATGTCCAGTTCCCGCTCCAGGAGAGGCAGTTCCCGATATTGTAAACCTATCCTCCTATGCTACATCCTCCCCTATGCCATGCCGCGAAATGGATCCCAGCACCGTTCCATGATCGGAGATCCCTCTGGTTCCCTTCGTCTATTGCGGGATGGAGCCAACTGATTGAATGGCTTATTCACGCTGCAGTTGGAATTTCATGGCGTTCGATGTGTCGAAGTGACGGGCTCTAGCTCGTCGGATTCGACATATTGGCACGGTACCGGGCCGGCTTCAACAGAGGGGCGCCGAGGCAGCCGCACCGTTCCCGCGCGTCCGCGAAATATTCGCAGGCCTGGTCGCGGCAGCCGTTCTATGAATTCGCAAGTCCGACCAAATCGGCTGGAGATGGGAACGCATTCGCAGTCTGGCGCGAAACAACCGCGTCTTGACCGCGGACAAAGTGAGGCCAAGTGCCTCCGCTACCTCTCTGAGGGACAAGCCCGACACGGCATAGAGAGAGAATACTTGCCGCAAGGGCTCCGGAAGCCGGGCAACACCATCGGCGAGAGCTGCTCCAATCTCCCCGCTCAATGCGAGTTTTTCAGGCGTCAGCGCAGGCGACGTGACCCTTTCCGCCAAGCCGCTTGCATAGAGGCTGTCCAGGTCGACCCACGTCAGCCGGTGCTCAGGCCGGCGAAGGTGCATGAAGCACTCGTTCACAATGATGCGTCCGAGCCACGTCTTGAACGTCGAGTCTCCCCGAAAGCTGTGCAAGTGGCGGAAGGCCGACAGAAAGGCGGATTGTACGGCATCGCGGGACTCCTCTTCGGAGCGCAGAATTCTATTCGCCAACAGCAGGCACGATGAGTAATGCCGTCTGAATAATTCGGATATTGCAGCCTGTTCCCCGCGCTGTTCGTCCGGGATCAGCCCGGCTTCCGCTTTTTCTTGCACGCTCTCCGACTCGCAATTAGTTCGCCAAAGCCGGCTGGTCCTGCAACTGCTGCTTGACAGTCTTCGCGGCATCACACATGCTCAGGATGGTTTCGTATTTTGGGCGAAATGGGACAAGACTCGGATCAACTGAAGCTGGCTGCAGCCGAATCCGCGGTCGCGGGGGCAGCGCTTCAAGCTGGTTGAACGCCATCTCTGCCAGAGAATCTGACTGGCCTCCCGGGTAATCGACGCGTTCGGATGATACGAAACAACTCGCAGGGTGGAGTCCCTTGCGTCGTTGGCTCTCGATGGTGGCGGAATTGAGAAATCCTCCGCCGGATGACTGACTGACTCGGTCCGTTGGTTTTTCCTGGAGCTGCTCTCTGTTCCGGAACGTTCTCGATTTCCTGCAATCGAACTCCGAACAGTTGCGACTTATACATCCCCTCCTGATGGGCACATCCTTGAAACCGCCGGTGCTCCTCTCCTGCGAGCCTTACAACGCGCTCGCTGCAGCCCCCACAGCCTTGCTTTGGGCGATTCCCAACTTCTGCATCCGATAGAGCAATGTTGTACGCGCCAGGCCAAGACGCGCCGCGGCGCCTTCCCTCCCGCCCACCACGCCGTTGACCTGGCGCAGCACGTCCAGGATGTGACTCCTCTCGACGTCCGCAAGCGTACGCATCCCGGAGGGCTCATCGCGCTTCACCAAGTGCTTAATCTCATGGACCGGGAGGCGCAATTCGGGCCCCGTACTCATGATCACGGCACGCTCGACGAGATTCTGCAGTTCCCGGACGTTGCCCGGCCAGTTGTGTCGCCGCAGGACTTCCATCAGTTCGCTCGGGATATGGTGGATCTCCTTGCGCATCCGCTGCGCGAATTGGGCGGCAAAGTGCCGCACCAGAAGCGGTATGTCTTCGCAACGTTCCCGCAAGGGCGGAAGCTCGATCGGAAAAACGTTCAACCGGTAGTACAGGTCGGCGCGAAACCGTCCCTCCTCGACCATTTTCGCCAGATCCCGATTGGTCGCCGCCACGACGCGGACATCCACACGAATTGTGCGAGTGCCGCCGATTCTTTCAAATTCCCGTTCCTGCAGGACGCGCAGGAGCTTCGGCTGCAGTTCAAGCGGCAGATCCCCGATTTCATCCAGGAACAGGGTCCCGCCATGGGCCAGTTGAAAGCGGCCCGTGGTCTGCATCATTGCGCCGGTGAAAGCTCCGCGCTCGTGGCCGAACAGTTCGCTTTCCAGGAGTCCACTAGGGATCGCCGCGCAGCTCAGCGTTATGAACGGCCGCCCCCTACGCAGGCTTTCGTCGTGGATCGCCCTGGCGACGAGTTCCTTTCCGGTGCCGGTCTCCCCCTGGATCAAGACCGCCGAATCGGTTGGCGCCACCATCTGAATAGAGTTCCAGACCCGGTAAAGACTCCTGCTGGAACCGATTAATCTGCCCCCAATCGTTGAGTCCGGTTCGGACCAATGGATCACTTGAGCCACCGCTGCCATGCCTTATACCCTCCAATCCGCCCGCGGTTTGCAGGCATTCGTCGTGCTTTTCACGATCTTATCCGTTACTCACGAATCGGGCATCCCGCGATCGAACGTTTTTTTGCTACCGATATGGATCAGTAGCGAAGTAAACCTATTGTGGTATCCCCCGATTACCTTTGCGAAGGCGACAGCCGGGCAGAGGATTACGGTCAACGAACGTCGCGGGCTTGGCTGGCGTGTCCGGGCGTTTCCGTAGCAGGATGCGTCCGGCCCGTTCTCAGCCAACGGGAGCCGCGACGCGGAGGTCTTCCGCCGCTGACGGGTCAGGCCAACGGCCGGGAGCCACAATGGTCACGGGCCCCTATACGCCTTCCCCGGATTCATGGACGGGCGTAGCCTTCAGTAAAGGGTCGACCATTCGGCAGGTCTCTTGGCGGGCAAAAAGGGTGGCGTTCCCGGACATGGCGTTACCCGGGACTTCCCGTTCGCATCCGCCGGCCAGGGAGGCAGGCTGGAAATCATTTCCCAAGGGCGCACCACAGCCTCGATAAACACAGCGGACTCGGACATGATCGCCGCTATTAATTCTTAATGCCGTTGTTCGCCCGGCGCCCTGGGTTCCAGGAAACTCACCGGATCGCTGATCAGGTCGGGCCGTGATCACCACAAACGCCGGCTTCAGCCGGTTTGCGCTCGCGATGGCGAACTCCAGGTCCACCGTCTCGTGCCCGAAGCTCGCGTTCTTCGTGAACATGCCGAACTGCAGGTCCGGCATCTGAATGAACGTCTGCGCCGCGAGCGTGCCCGCACACGCGAGCCCGAACAATCGCCGTATCATCATGGCTTCAGCTGATAGTCCTCCCCCAGCGGACCCGCTCCCGCCAGGTACTTCCGCGCCCGCACCAGCTCCGCGATCTGCCGCACGTGCCCTAAGTCATGCAGGGCCCACTCGTGCAGCATCTGCGAGAGCGTGATCTCGCCCGCCGCGCGATGCTTCGCCTTGCGCGAGCCCGCATCCGCCGGCAGGCCGCGCAGCAGTTCGATGTTCGTCTCCCGCTGGTCCCCGAAGTGCCCGAAGTCCTCCTCCGGATCGCCGTTCTTGTACAGCTCCAGGTGCATCTGCGCATCGTCCGGTTCGAGCTCCGGCATCTCCTCTGCCAAAAATCGATCCACCCGCGCGCGATAGCAGTGACCCTCGGAATGCGACAGATGCGCCAGCACCTCGGCGATCGAGAAGCGGTCCGGCGCCACCTTCCACCGCGCGTCCTCATCCGAGATCTCCGACATCAGCCCGCGCAGTATCGCCGGTGTCGCTTCGAGCAGGTCGAGACACGGCAGTTCGTCGTTCATATCATTCCTATCCTACGATGCTCTCGCCGCCATCCACCCGCAAGGCGTTCCCGGTCATCCAATACGTCGCCGGATGGCACAGCGCCACAACGCACCGCGCCACATCGTCCGGCGTCGTCAGGCGCTTGTGCGGGTTCCGCTTCTTGGCGATCTCCATCAGCTTCCCGTGCCCCGGAATCACCCGCAACGCAGGTATGTCGGTCACGCCCGCCAGGATCGCGTTCGCCGTGATCCCGGCCGGCGCCAGCTCCAAGGGCGAGCTGCCGGATGTACGATTCGAGCGCCGCTTTCGCCGCCGCCACCGGGCCGTCCTTGCCCTCCAATTGCTCCGGCGACATGTACTGGAGTGTGCCGAGTATGATGTTCTCTTTCGTGATTGTTTCGGTAATCCTGGCGGTAGCATCGCTCACGCTGAATTGCACTGCGACTTTGGCGAGGCCGACGTCGAGCAGTTTTATGCCAGCTTTGGTGACCAGTATGTTGCCTGGCTTCAGATCGCGGTGGACCACGCCCTCGACGTGCGCGGCATTAAGTGCGTCGGTCGCCTGAACAGCATATTGCGCGCCGCGTCTTGGGTGCTGAGGATCGCGAAACGCTGGTCTCCTGTCTTAGACAATTCTTTACAGCGCCGGACCTTGTCGAGGATGACGTCGGCAGAGGCTTTCCAGACGAACGGGATTGGATCGCCGTTCCAGTTTGACAGCCAACGGTAGACAGCCTTCTCCAATTCCTCCGCACTGTGGAATGTTCCGCGGCGCTTTTGGGGGTGCGATAGTTGTCCATGCACCCGAACATTGGCCGGTATAGTAGTTCGTATCGCGGCCGGAAGGATGCGTTATGCGTTCGAATCGCGGCTATATTGCCGACATTGGAAGATCCGGCCGGTCGCGGAGACAGACGTATGCATGCTGAATCAGACTACCTTTGCGTGAAATCTGGAGAAGGAATAATGATCTCACGACGCCCAAAGATGCGTGCGTCGACTGAAACCGCACCAGGGCCGAGCACGATAATGGCAAGCAACATCGTTACCGCGAGGATAATCGGTGTCGTCGATTCGAATAGAGTCGGCGTGCATGCCGGAAGCAGTGAAAGCCCGATACCGATGGCTCCCACACCGACCACCGCGCCGACAATTGGTGTGAGAAAGCCGATCAGCAGGAGAACTCCGGCGGCCAGCGCCGTCAAGCCGACGAACCACGCACCCGGCGCGGGATCCGGCCCTCGCAGATAAAATCCCCCCTGAACCAGTAGTGTTATGCCGAACACTGCTCGTAGCAGCAGCAGGCTGATTCCTGGCAACCCGCCAGGGAACGCGGAATATAACCGTTGCAGCGGGGTCTCCTCGTATCACTTGGCGCTCTCGAAGCGCACCTGAACGTAGTGTACGCGATGGTTTCGTAGCAAGAATCCCTAAGTTCCGGAATCTTTTCCTAACACTTTCGGGGGATCTCTGTGAATCAGAACTGGATAATTCCCCGGCGCACGGCGATCGTAATGGCCTGGGTCCGATCCTTGGCGCCGAGCTTGTCCATGATGTGCTTGATATGGACCTTGACGGTTTCCTCGGAGATACACAGGCGTTCGGCGATGTCCTTGTTCCGATTGCCACCGCCCAGTTGCCGCAGCACTTCAATCTCACGGGCAGTGAGGTCCTCATCGCTCATGTGTTCCGCGAGCTGCGCCGCCACTTCGGGTGGAACGCGCTTCTTGCCGGCGTGTACCTGACGGATGGCTTCCACCAGGTCGCTGGGAGGCATGTTCTTGAGGAGGTACCCACGCGCTCCCGCCTCAAGCGCTCTTTGAATTTCGACATCTCCTTCAAACGTTGTGAGCATGATAATGCGGGCGTTCGGGAACTCCGAACGGATGGCGAGCATAGCGTCAATGCCGTTCAGATCCGGGAGTCTGAGGTCCATGAGCGTAACGTCTGGCTGGTGCTCCCGATATTGTTGAATGGCTTCGGCGCCGCTCGATGCTTGGGATACGAGCAACATATCCGGTTGATTGTCGATGATGGTGGCAATCCCTTCCCGAAGAAGAGGGTGGTCGTCGACGCTAAGTATTCGGATGCGAGGTTGATCGTTCATTTGCCCTTCCCATTCTCGGGTTTCGGCAGTTTTCGGGAATTACTCCATGGAGTCTGCCGCTTACCCGGCCCCCTCAGTCTCCGGTCGCCTTTATCCTGAAAAGCAACGCCGCTGGGAACCAAGAGTTCGATCTCCGTTCCGGCTGTGGCGCTGCTGAAAACATGCAGCCGCGCGCCAATCCGGTCGGCCCTCTCGCGCATTCCCGAAAGGCCCCAGTGTCCATCGCGCCCTGAGCCGATTACATGGGGGTCGATTCCACAACCGTCGTCCCGCACCAGCAAACGCAGGTGGCTGGCAGTATACTTTAGCTCGACCTCGATGCTTTTCGCGCGGGCATGGCGAAATGCGTTGTTGAGCGCTTCCCGCCCGATCCGGTACACTTCGTCCCTGAGGACCGGGCGCAAGGGTCTCCGCTCACCATCGACGATGACGCGAAAGTTGATCTTCTCCTGGGCCAGCTCATCCGGGATGCGCGAAAACGCCTGTTCGATATCCAGAGATGCGCTCTCCGTCGCGCGCAATCCTCGCACCGCGTTACGGCCCTCTTCAATCACCTGCGCCATCAGTTGCAGGGTCCGGGCCAGGATCGGCTTTACCGGCGAGTCGGCGGGCAAGCGATCCGCCGCGACATGGGCTTGCATGGAGGCACTGATGAAGCCCTGAAGCAGCGTATCGTGGAGTTCCTGTGCGATACGGGTTCGCTCCGCCAGCCGCTCCTCGAACCGTACATTGAGCTGGCTGGTCAACTGGTGCAACCGAAACCGGTACACGGCGAAGACTACAGCCGCGAACGCCAGGACGGCACAGAGCTGGAACCAAAAGGTTTGCCACAACAACGGATCGGCAACGAGCGAGATGGCAGCCTCGTTTTTGTTCCAAACACCATCCGGATTGCTCGCGATCACCCGAAATCGATAGGAGCCTGGAGGGAGGTTGGTATAGACAGCTTCGCGGTCCGCGATGGGTTCGCTCCAGCCGTGGTCGAATCCATCGAGCATGTATCGAAATCTGACGCGCTCGGGGACAGAGAGGCTCAGCCCCACATAGCCGAAGACCGTTCGATGCCGGCGCGTAGGAATGTGAACCCGACCTCGCAGTTCGATTGCCCGGCCATCCGCGGAAATGGTCTGAATGTAGACCAAAGCCGGCGCGGAGTTGCCTGTCAGCCTGGCGGGATCGACCACTGAAATTCCACGATTCAAGGAGAACCAGATGCGTCCGAGCCGATCCGCGAGTACGGACTGATGCCGTTTCACCCCTTCGACACCGCGCAATCCGTCGGCAAGTCCATACTCGCGGATATCTCCGTCAGCCAGCGCGCCGCGCAACAGGTTGTCCCGATTCGCTCGAAGCACGTGATTTGCGGTGGATACCCACAAGGATCCAAACCTATCTTCCGCCAGGCCAAAAATTTGCTCGCGCAGCGAAGGTGGCGCTCCGGCGGGCACTCGAAAGCCATTGGGACCATCCCGGAGCGCGAGACCGGCCGTGGTGCCGATCCAGAGCATACCCTTCGAATCCTGCAGCAGACAGTTCACATCTTCCGACGGCAAACCACTGGCGCGCTTATAAGTCTGCCAGCGGCCGTTTGACAGCGCGCTCAGGCCGTTCGGTGTCGCAAACCACATGGTACCGTCGGAACTTTCAAGAATAGATGCAACCGTGTTCGACGCCAGGCCACTTGCGTTTGTATACGTGGTGAACTTCCCGTGGCTGAGCCTGCTGACTCCGCCGCTCAGAGTTCCGGCCCAGACCGCTCGATCACGGCTCAGATAAACGGAGTAAACGCTGTTCTGAGCCAATCCGTCCTTTTCGGTGTACGTTTCAGCCGCGACTGCGTCACCGTTCAAATGCAGATGAGTCAGGCCGCCGTGTTTTCTGCCTAGCCACAAGTCGCCTTTACTGCCCGCGATCGAGTAGACCACGTCGCCATCCAACCCGGCCTTGTGAACCTGTCCGTGCCGCCCGCCCTCAACCCACCATAGCCCGCCATCCACGGGGGGAAACCACACGCGGTTTGCGGAATCGACGAAAACCGGATTGCTGCCATCGGTGGGCAGCCCCTCAGGCAGCGAATAGGTGACAAATGAGCTGTCGCGCAGTCGTTCCAGACCGCTGCCACTTCCTATCCACAGGCTTCCTTCGCGATCCTCGAACAGCGCCGTTATGGCCTCGCTCGAAGCGCGGCCGCTCTCATTGAGGGAAGCGATACCCTGAGAATTGAAACGCAGGAGTCCGCGCGAATCGGTGCCCACCCAGATGTTCGCATCCCGATCCCGGGCCATCGCCAGAGCCTGGAAATGATTGAGCGATGCCGGTATGCCCGCCGCGGTGAGTTCACTGCCATTCCACCGCACGATGCCGTTGTCCGTGCCGACCCATACATCCCGATCGCTGGCGGGGAGCAGACAGTTGATCTTCAAATCGGGCAGACCGTTCCTGATCGCCGAAGTCTTGCCGCCGCCCAGACGAAAGAGTCCTGCGTCCCGCGTGCCCATCCAAATATCGCCATTGGGTGTCTGGGCCAAGGAAATTTCAAGGGGCTGGGGCAGGTCGCTCGCGGAAGCGAGCATTTGAAATCGGCCAGCGCGGAAAGTGAACGCGCCGTATCCCATTTTCAACAGCAAAATATCCCCGTGACTTGTTCTGCTCATCGCTGGAATACCGGTATACGGTTTCGAGTCGGACGCAGGACTCCCGAAAACGCCGTGGCAGTAACGCAGCACGCTCAGGTCCTGCAATTGTAACCATAAGCAATTGTCATTGTCTGGCGCTAACCCAAGAACACTCGTAATAGTAAAAGCTCCCGAATCGTCTTTGACCAAGCGGAAGCTCCATCCGTCGAATCGCATCAGCCCGGCTTCGGTTCCGATCCACAGATATCCGTCGGCGGTTTGGGTGATCGCATAGACCGGTCCGCGGGGAAATCCCTGGTCGGTTCCCCACCGGTCGCGCACATACTGCGACATCGCCCTATTCGGATCGATGGCGTATGCCGTGTTGATCGGAAAGACGCCGCCGGCGAAAGCAGTGAGGCTGGTCAACAACCAGCGGAACACGGGGCACGCGCCGGCCGCCTCGCGCCGGGCCGGCCAACAGCCGGGAATGGGCATGTTACGGACGGAATTCGAATTTCTCAATGACTACCTCGGCTCCGTGCTGTAACGGATTGCGCTTGTTGTCGAAGACGCATAGCCGCATTTCGATTCTCTCATTGCCGGGCGAGGGAACTCCGGAGGTGAAAGCGTGTTCGGCGACGATATTCGGACGCTCGTTCACCGGGGCACCGCGGACTGTCTTGAACGCCACCCGGCCCGGTTCCCAGTTCATCCAATGAGTGAGCGTTCCCGCGGGCGCCGTGAACCGCACCGTGTTCGCCGGGACGACATAGGGCTGGATCAGATATTGCGCATTCTTATCTTCCGGCTCGCCCCAGCGGCTGATTTCAATGTCCATTGCGCTGGGAGGGCCGCATACGAACACGGCGGCAGCTTCCAGGTGGGAGATGTCACGCACGACGAACCTGTACGATCCATATCCCAGGCTCCGTGAGAGCTTTACTTGCGCGCTCGTCCACCCCCCAGCCTGCCCGGCAATACGGAGATGGAGGAATCCGCTCCGATCTGTCCACGTGTTCGCCGAGTCATAAAAGTTCATCCTGCCTACGGCCTCACCGAGACGCTTGACAAAAGCGCCGATGTCCTCGTGCAGCGCATCTTCACGGATCTCCCACTGATATCCACTGAACTGGAGGAAAGTGGGGTGCGGCTGGCTGCCTTCGGCGATCGCCACCGCCAGCACGGGTCCACCCTTCTCCGGAAGGGTGTTAACCGTCATCGGAGGATGATATCGCGAGTCTACGAGCAAGGCGGCATAAGCGGAACCGGGATGCGTTGCATTCTTCCACTTGGAATCCGGTTGAATCGTGGTAAAGGGGTGGTCCGCCAGGGGCTGTACCCACCACATTCCAGCCTGGGCGAACAGCACGATCCTTTGACCCGGCTGGGCGCCCCGGACGCGACCCTCGATCGCCTCGAACGCGTCCGAGTTGCCCTCGCCGGCCGGAGGAATCCGGCTAAACTCGATGGAGGGCTCAGCGGGCGACGGGGAGTATCTGCAGGTGCTGAGCTGCAGACAAAGCACACCCACAAGAACGGCGAGCGGAACACTTTGTAATCGATCTCGAGCGCGAGGCAACGGACTGCGTTTCAAAACCATCCCTCCAATCCGGCCGGCACCCTCTCGGGCTGATTGGCCCATGTGCGATCAAGAGTAGCACCGCCCGCCGTTGCCACGGGGATCTGCAGGCTGGATGCGATTCAAAGCGTTGAAGCCTTCCCGCCCGGCTCCGAGCGCCAGTCCGCCGCGGGCTCCCAACAGGACCTGCAACGACGACTCACTCCGGTCCCCAATGCCCGGCGCTCCCGGCCCGACAACAAACACTCACGACGATGACCCGAAAACCAGTCCTTGGGCCAACGACTATTCCCCATTTCTCGCATCCCCCTGAACCCGCCAACCTTATTCTCAGTATTTGGACGCAACGGCGTGCACGACACAGCACCAGCACAGTACCCGCTTACGTCAGCTTAGCGGGGAGAATGGCAAATGGAGTCCCCTGGATGCGGGTTTTTTCGGTACCCCATTCGTGGTAGGAATCCGCCGGGAGATTCCACCAAGCCGCCTGCAAAGTAGACGATGCCGTTCTTTTAGACAAGTCGATGGGAACAAGGTTGTTATGGCAACCGCTTGGCCGGCCGGAACCAGCGGATGGCCTCCAACTGACATGCAGCATACCTGACCCAAGCGTAGATGGGCTCGCCCGAAAGTCCGCTGTGAACGGCAGCCGGAAAGCTCTGCGCGCCTCGGTGCGACCTGATGCACGACTCTCGCATGGTGGCGGCTTCGATTTCCGGGCGCGGAGGCCTACCGGCGAGAATAACTAAAACGCGGCTATCCAATTGCAATCTACAAGGCAAGAGCGCTCCAACCCGAACAGATCGATGCAACGGATCTCAATGGTTACGGACTGCCTGTATATGTTTGCGTAGTGGGAAGGTGGATAGATGAAGAACCTCAATAGCTCAAGAGATCTGCGCATCGGCGCCCTGGCAGTGATGGCATCCGCGATCGGTGTGGCTGCCGTTGGGGCATTCGCAATCGGCGCGTTAGCCATTGGCAGGTTGGTGATTCGCCGCGTATTGATCGAGAGCGCCGAGTTCAAATCCCTCGAGATTCAGGACCTTACCGTGAAGCGGCTGCGCGTGTCCGAAGTCACCGCGAGCGGGTCGCTCCAGCTACCCGGCAGTAATGCAGAGAACGAAATCTCGAGCTGAAAGATGCGGCCAAATCTATTTGTTTGAGGAGTTAGCCGCCACCTCGATGGACCGTTTATGGCGCTCGCCAGTCTCAACGCGGCTCTTCGAACGCCGCATGGTGGTAGTCTGTTCCGGCGGAGAAGCGGATTGCGAACGCCAGGATTCGCCCGGTGTCGAACCAGTTCGTCGGCGGGACCTCTTTCGTCAATCCCAACACCGTGAGCAAAACGATCAGCATCCCTAGCCCGGTCGCCCGCCGCGGTGCGAACGCATCCAAGCCTGAGCGACCGTAGGAATACTCACCGAACTCCCACACTCTAGATCGTTCCGTTTCCGAATCGTAGACCAATGGTGCCAACTCGAGCAGCTTTCTTGGTGTGCGCGGAAGGGGGGCGGGCGTCCAGTTTTGGACTCCAGTTGGACGCCAAACCACCGGTCCGGGGAAGGTCGGTCTCTGTAATCCTTTGAGGAATTTGGTCGGGCCGCCGAGATTTGAACTGCGGAGCTCTTGGACCCCAAGCAAGCGCGCTAGCCAGGCTGCGCAAGCGGACTTCTTGCCAGCGTCTAACTGCTAGGGTGACTCAGGCAACTTCCGCCTGCTGCTTCCGCCCAACGCCCAAGAAGCAACCGGCTGGGCCAGTCGAAACGGGGGCCAACCTTATTAACGCACTTATCAAAAGCTCGTCGAGTCCCGGCTTCAGTCTTTCCGCCTGACGCTCATCGATTAGCGTGGCCCGGAGTAGTGCAGACAGGCAGCGCCTCATCCTCATTGCCTGCATATGTTTAGCAGGACAGCCAGAGGACAGGCGCGGTCTATTGCTCGTCCCGGCATTCCGCACTACATTACTTAACAAGATAGACCGCCGATGCGGCAAAATATCGACGAACGACGAGGAGGATAATCGTGAATCTTGGCTGCGACACTTTCAGAGGCCACGCGGCCGTGTTGGCCTTGCTGGCTTTGTTTTTGGCGAGCGGAGCGCTGGCGCAGAGTTGGACTCAGCTTTCGCCGATAAGCTCGCTGCCTGCGCCACGAGCGGATGCCACAGCGGTTTACAATGCGGCGGTCAACCGCATGGTTCTATTCGGTGGGGCCTCTACTTATTGTGGATCGCCAGGCGCGAACTTCAACGACACTTGGCTGTTGAGCCCCGAGGACGGGTCAGGCACGCCCGCTTGGATCAATACGATCCCGGATGGGGCGATTGGATCTCCACCGGTCCGGCGGGGCCAGACGGCTGTATATGACGCGGTTCACGACCGCATGACGATCTATGGCGGCGATGCCGAGAACTGCTCCTCCGACAAACTGGGAGATGTTTGGGTGTTAATCAATGCCGTGGGCGCGCGCGGCAAACCGAAATGGGAGAAGCTGCCGCAATCCGCCGCACGGCCGCAGCCGCGCTCGGACCACGCCGCGATTTACGATCCCGTTAACAACATTATGGTGATCGCCGGAGGGACTGGCACTTATGGGCCGCTCAATGATGTTTGGACCCTCACGAACGCCAACGGGTTGGGGGGGCTGCCGACCTGGACTCAGCTAAATCCCACAGGCGGGCCCCCGCCGTCCAATGCCATGCGGGCCACGACTTATGACCCGCTCTCTAACCGCATGACAGTATTTGGCGGTTGGGTCTGCTGTTTGGGACCCATCTCCAACGAAGTCTGGGTCCTGACCGGAGCGAACGGATTAACTGGCGACCCACAGTGGGTACAACTGGCCCCGGTGGGAACTGGGCCCTCCCCCAGGATCGGTTCGACCGCGGCGTACGATCCACTCGCCAACCGCATGATTATTTTCGGGGGCGATACGGAGACAGGGCTGAGCGGACAAGTCAACGAAGTATGGGTGCTCAACAACTCGAACGGATCGGGGGGAACGCCGCAATGGGACTTGATCGGCTTCACCGGAGCCCAGCCTGCACCGCGGGGCGGTCCGGGTGATACGCAGAATACCATCGTTTATAATCCGGCAGCCAACCAGGTAACGATTTTCGGAGGTGATACGCCCAGCGGATTCGTAAACGATACGTGGGCACTGATTGTGCCGCGGTGAAGCCGGAGTTTGAGATCGCGCATTTACGGTCTCGCAAAATTTCCGCCGGCGTGGATCGAGCGTGTGCAGGCGGGCGGCTTTTGGCTCGCGTAACAGCGCCGAAATGATCAAAAGAACGCGTTTTCGGCGACCCCTTCTGCGTTCAGGCGTAGCCCGGAGGGTAGTGGGTGGAGGATTGGCAGGTCTTCCAGGATGAGAGAAGTGCCGCGAATTGGAGCAGTCTTTTCGCGTGCGCGGGAGAGGGGTGGCCGGCGTCCACGTTTTGGACTTCAATTGGACGCCAAACCACCGGTCCGGGGAGGGTCGGTGTCGGTAACTCTTTGAGGAATTTGGTCGGGCCGCCGAGATTTGAACTCGGGACCTCTTGCACCCCAAGCAAGCGCGCTAGCCAGGCTGCGCCACGGCCCGAACCCTCTATTCTACGACAAATCGCGATCCGTCATACTGCCACGCGTCCACGCGCCGGCCGCTGCCGTCGGACGCTATTATGATCCACTGGGAAACGAGCGCAACTCGAATCGTGCCGAGGCCTATGGGCGTCTCCATGCGCACTCCCGGCGCTGGGGCATGATCGTGATGGGCGGCGGCGCCACCGGCGTGAGTGTGGCCCTCGACGCGGCCGCGCGGCTACACGCGTTGCCGTTCGAGCCCGCCGCCCGGCCCCCGGCTACCCGTTGCTGAGCGTCAGCGTCGCTACCGTGACGTGCGGCCACAGCACGCCGTTGAAAACCAGGATCACTACCTGGGAGTACTGCAGTTGCAGGAACGTCGGCTTCGGCCAGAACGGCTCTATCTGCAGAAGCGGCCGCCCCGCGCCTCCGGCCGGCAGTGGCGGAGCGACCCCGCCCGGGATGCTCACCCACTCGATCCAGAAGGTCGCGTTCGCCGACGCGACGAAGGCGTTGGCGGGGCCGCTGGGATTTTGATTCTGGGCCGGGTTCGCGATCCCCAGGAACGGGATGTTCTCGATGCCGCTACCGACGCCGCTCGTGGAGAGGTTGATCGTGACCGTGCCCAGGATGTCCTGGCCGGCGATCGCATTCCTCAACACGGAGTTGGGATCGTTGATGAACCCCTGGAAGGACGCCGGGTATGGGCCGTTGCTCTGCGAGCCTGCAACATCGTTGGTTATGTCGACCTCGATCGCATTCGTGTGCTCGAGGCCGTCCCCACCGGGCGGTGGGATGTCGACCGGCTGGATACCCAGACCCAGCGCGCCGGCGGGCGGAGTGAACGCCGGGAGAACCGCGATGGGGTAAATGGGAGGTATGGTCGGCGGTCCCGGAATCGGCGTGGTGTCCGGGGTCGTCCCCTGCATCAACACCGAGACCCCGTGCGGGATGCTGGCCATCCGCACGATGCTCGGCAAGACTGGAGGGTCCACGCTCGCGGGCACGTTCATGAACAGCCCCGGCTCGAGATGCAGCGCCTGCCCCGCGGTCGAGAACGGCGGCAGGTCGGCGTCCGTGACCCGCTGGAGATAATGCAGGCCGAACAGGCTGAGATCGGTCTGCGGGTTCAGCCCCCGGTTTGGCACTACTCCAGGGATCAGTTCGAAGTCGAGCGTCTCGCTCGTCAGGTTGAGCTCCAGAAAGCGTTTGGTCTGGGTGCCCGGCTGCGATTCGGGGTTGTCGGGCCGCCAGATTACATTAAAGCCGCTCCCCTTCCAGCTACCCACCAACGATGCCAGCGGACCGAGTTGCAACAGCGTCGAGATGGGCCCCTGCTGGAGCCGGGGCGGCACGAATACACTGGTGGACATTTTTCTTCTCCTTTATGCTAAGTGAGTTTCGTATAGAAACCCTCGCTTCTCAGTGCAGTTGACAGCGAGATCGTTACATCCGGAACTCCGCTTTCTTGCAGACGAGTGTGTTGGAGTAAGTCCGGCGGATTTTCACGCGTGCGTGGCGGTACCCCCACATTTCGCCCGCGCCGGAAGATCGCTTGTAATGTTCGCCGAGGACCGAACACTCTACAGCAGAGAATCGAGGACACACAACATGAGTATCCCTCGCCGTTTTCGATGGGCCATCGGCCTCGGAGGCCTCAAAATCCTCGCCGCCACAGTGCTGTTCGTCTATGGCAAACACAAGGCGGCCAGTCCGCCTGCGCCCGTGCCAGTATCGCTTCGAGCGCGAGTTGCGAACGCGATTACTGGCAAGGATCCTGGCGTTCGTCCGCCGAAGCCTGAATCGGTTTCCGCCTCTCGCTCTGCTAGGCCCTGAGAAACGCAAACGCTTTGCCGAGTCCGCGCTGGCGATGGAGTACGTAGCGTGCGCGGAGTTTAAATAGTCGTTCATCGTTTAGTCGAGCGCCCGCTCAGCACACGTAAATCCAGTTGTGATGCCGCCGCTTCTCGTCTGTGTCCTCGCCGGTCTGCCTTCTCAGGCAAACGCTCACTTCTATGTCGCCCACCTGCTCCGCGCGCCGGCCACGGTATACTATCCGCTGGGAAACAAGCGCACATGAACCGGGCCGACGTGTATGGCCGTCTCCACGCGCACTCCGGGCGCTGGGACATCATCGTGGTGGGCGGCGGCGCCACCGGCGTGGGCGTGGCCATCGATGCGGCCACGCGCGGCTACGACGTGCTGCTGCTCGAACAGAGCGACTTCGGCAAGGGCACCTCCAGCCGCAGCACCAAATTGGTCCACGGCGGCGTACGCTACCTCGAGCAGGGCAATATTTCGCTGGTCATGGAAGCGCTCCGCGAGCGCGGCCTGCTGCTGCGAAATGCGCCGCATCTGGTGCACGATCGCGCCTTCGTAGTGCCGAACTACGACTGGTGGGAAGCGCCGTTCTATGGCCTCGGCCTGAAGGTCTACAACCTGCTGGCCGGCAAGTACGGCTTCGGCACCTCGCGCATTCTGTCGAAGGAAGAAACGCTCGAACGGCTGCCCACCATCGAGACCGGAGGATTGCGCGGCGGCGTCATCTACTTCGACGGGCAGTTCGACGATTCCCGGCTGCTCATCGACATGGTGGCCACCGCGTACGAGCAGGGCGCCACCCCGCTCAACTACGTTTCCGTGACGGGGTTGACAAAGGACGCCGAAGGCTTCATCGACGGCGTTGTCGCGCGCGATGCCGAGACGGGCGACGAATTCCACGCGCAAGCCGAGGTGGTGATCAACGCAACCGGCCCTTTCAGCGACAATCTCCGCCGGCAAGCGGACACATCCATCACGCCGATGATCGCGCCGAGCCAGGGAATTCACCTGGTCTTCGATCGCTCGTTCCTGCCCGGTGAGAGCGCCATCATGGTGCCGCACACCAGCGATGGCCGCGTGATGTTCGCGATTCCGTGGCACGACCATGCGCTCATCGGCACCACGGACACGCCCATCGCCGACGCCGTGCTGGAACCGGTCGCCATGGAAGAGGAGATTGAGTTCATCCTGAGCACCGCGTCGCTGTACCTCGCCCACAAGCCCACGCGCGACGATATCTTGAGCGTGTTCGCGGGGATCCGCCCGCTGGTAAAGTCGTCCGAAGGTGGGAACACGGCGGCCCTGTCGCGCGACCACACCATTCATATAGATCCGTCCGGCCTGCTTACGATCTGCGGCGGCAAGTGGACAACCTATCGCCACATGGCGGAAAGTTGCGTCAACCAGGCGGCCATGCTGGCGCGTCTACCGGAGAAGCCTTGCGTGACGGAGCACCTGAACCTGCACGGCTTCCATCCCGGCGCTGAGAAGTTCGGCCATTTGCGGGTGTTTGGCTCGGACGCCCCGCCGATTCAGGAGATGATGCGGGCGGACCCGTCGCTCGCCGTGCCGCTCGATCCGGCGCTTCCCTATACGGGCGCGGAGGTGGTGTGGACTGTACGCCACGAGATGGCGCGCACCGTCGAAGATGTCCTGGCGCGGCGTACACGCGCGCTGTTTCTGAACGCGAAGGCCGCGTTGCGAATGGCGCCGCGAGTGGCGGAGCTGATGGCCGGAGAGCTGAGACGCGAAGCGGCGTGGCAGGCTCGACAGGTGGAATGCTTCAGCCAAGTGGCCCGTAACTACGTAGCACGCTGACTCGGTCCATGAAACTCCGCGCACTGCCCGACGATGCGCGCAGGATGTTCCAGCCGGCCGCTACGTTTGCCCCGGCTTTGGAACGCTTGGCACGCTCGCTTGAACAATCCCGAAGCAGATCGAACGCCAAATCACTGGGAGACCCAGCGGTGTCTGAGATTACTCCATAGGCTAACCACCGGAGTCCAGAGGCCAAGTGCCTGTAGCACTCCAACGCAACTGGCTAACACAACCACGATGTTTAGGAACGCTTTAATTCCATATCGATTCCATGGCCCGGCCGGCCCTTTCCCGCTATGCTCCGTAACGCAGCCGGAAAACCCATGTTCAAACCAGAAATGAGGAAGATAGTGAATTACGCTGCAGAAGCTGTGAGTCGCACCCTTAGGGGAGTGCGTCAGTCTGGTGTAGTGCTCGCCACCGTGTTGGCGGCCTCACCCTGATGGCCCAACTGCCCTCGGTTGCCAGCACCACGATTAACTATTCGGTTACGCCGAACCAAATCACAATTTCCGGTATAATATTGCCCAGCCTGGGGATGCCAAAATGGGAATCCTGGTTCAAGATCTCCGCCCTCAGCCGCCTCGAGAGCGGCTCCGCCGTTTTGAGGTTTTTCAGCCGGAATTTCCGTCTTCTACCGATATGGGGCAAATTGGCAGCCCGGCGGTTGCGCCAGTGCTGGCCAACAAAACCAACCTGTCACTCAACGAGGAACCTCCATGCGAATACTTCAACTTCCCAGAATTGTAGCCGTGGTCGGTATATCGGCAACTTTCGGCCTTGCACAGGATGCCAGTTCGTTCAAAACTCTGTACAGCTTCACGGGTCAACCCGACGGGGCCAATCCCTGGGCGGGTGTCGTGATTGCCCAGGACGGTGGGCTTTACGGCACCACGAGCTCCGGCGGGACCTCCAACTTGGGCACCGTGTTCGAATTGGTGCCGTCAACCACTCAGGGCGCCTCGTGGACGGAAACGGTGCTCCACGATTTCACTGGCAGCGACGGGGCCAATCCCTGGGCGGGTGTGGTGATCGCCAAGGGTGGGGTGCTCTACGGAACCACCCACGCGGGCGGAACTTCCAACTCTGGCACCGTGTTCAGATTGATGCCGCCATCGTCTCCGGGCGGAGCCTGGACGGAAAGGGTGCTCCACGATTTCGCTGTCCGCGACGGGTTCAATCCCGCTGCGGGCGTGGTGATCGGCAGCGGCGGAGTGCTTTACGGCACTACTTCTTCCTCAGGCCCTAGCGGCACCGTGTTCTCGTTGACGCCGCCGGCAGCTCCGGGCGGCGCGTGGACCGAGGCCGAGCTGCAGACCTTCGAGTCTAACGACGGAGCCGTTCCCTTCGCGGGTCTGGTGATCGGCAGCGGCGGAGTGCTTTACGGCAAGACCATTGGGACCATTGAGTCCCGTGTCTGCTTAGCCCCTGACGCTGAATGTGGTGTAGTGTACTCCTTGACTCCGCCGTTATCCCCAGGTAGCGCGTGGACCGAAACCCTGATCTACAACTTGCCTTGTGTCTCTCCGCTGACCTCGCCCGGGTATGCAGGCGGGGGGGTCGCGATCGGCAGCGGTGGGGTGCTCTACGGCACGGACCGCTGCGGAGGTGGTGATGGCACGGTGTTCTCATTGACTCCCCCGGCCTCTCCAGGCGGCGCGTGGACTGAAACCACACTGTACAGTTTCAACGGCGGCGGCAGCTATGGGGCTCTTCCCTTGGGTGTGGTGATCGGCCCCAACGGGGTGCTGTACGGCACCACCTACTCCGGCGGAACCTCGAACAATGGCTCGGTGTTCTCGTTGACGCCGCCGGCGTCTCCGGGTGGGGCTTGGACTGAAAGCGTACTCCACGACTTCACGGGCGGCGGCGACGGGTCAGCGCCTCAGGCGGGCTTAGTGATCAGCAAGAATGGAGTGCTCTACGGGACGACTTCCAGCGGCGGTGCGTCGAATGCCGGCACGGTGTTCGAATTGAAGCCGTAAACTCTCGGAACCCCGCGTTAGTAAGCGGTCGAGTCACGGAGCACTCGGAAACTGCCGGATCGCACACGGGTAGCAGTCATTCGCGCGCAACCGATGCCGACTTGGTGCGCCAACTCCGCGGACCGCACTTGAGCACATGCCCATGACGAAGGATGCGATCGCGACAAGGTTCCAGCTACTAAAGACGCGCGCAGCAGACGTCAGATAGTCATCGATCTCCCGGGCTCGATTGAGAGCCCCGTTATCAATCGCAAGATCATCGATGCTAGATGCTCTGGATCGAGCTTTGGCGGCTGCCGACGCGGCGAGTCTACAGCTCGCCACCGATTTGACCCTACGAACGACCGATCCCCATCAAAAGAGGTGCTCCATGCTGTCCCGGCGGGCCAAGGCGATTGTTACCGGCGGACGGTGCCTGCGTGCGCGTCAGTGGCGGGAGTGTCTCTGTCGTGAGCAAACGCTTGCGGTCACGACCCGGCGGCCGACCTTCACTTAAGCCTGACCGGCTTCGACCCCAGAGAATTCCAAGACACGCTGACTCTCCCGAACGCCGCCGACAGGCCGCCCTCTGCCTCGAAAGCCGCGCCCCCCGGCAAGGCTTAACTTGACGCGGTCGCGGCTTTCTTTGCCACTTGGTTACAACCGGCGATACGGCTATCGATCAGCCTCATTTAGAATGTGAACTTGAGCGCGAGCTGCAGTTGGCGCGGGTTGCTTGAAAACGCCTGCGACGGTTGCAAGAAGATTCCCGACTGGGGTTCCAGGAAATCATGTACCGCGGTGCTGGTCTGCGGAACCGGCGCTACGTCGCTTAAAAAGCCCCCAACGTATTGCGGATGGTTGAGTAGATTGATGAAGCGGGCCGAGAACTGCAGTTTCTTGCCTTCCGTGAAGTTGTAGCTCTTGGCGATCGTCATATCCACATCGTTGATGGGCGGAAGTTGCGAGGTGTTCCGGCCACCGTTGGGCAGCGTGCCCAAGCCGGCCTGGATATACCGGGCGTTCGGGTTGTTGGCCAGGTAAGCCACAGTCTGCCCGGCGCTGTTCATCAGCGGCGTCACACCGGACCCTACGTTCGCCTGTCCGGCCGGGTTGATAAACGTACGGTCGCCCGCGGAATCGCCGTTCAGATTGGCGTCCACTCCGCTCTGGACGTCCACCAACGTACCGGTTTGATAGGTGTAGATAGGAGCAAATTCCCAGTTGCCCACGACGTTCCTCATGAACCAGCTAGAGTGCTTGAAGAACGGCAGATCGTAAAGCGTCTGGAACGTTAAACGCTGTCGATGGTCGAGCGCGGAACTGGAGCGGTCCAGCGCCAGGTTGGTCGAGTCTTCCGGACGGCGGGGCGTCAGATAGGTGCTGAACACGTCGGCAGTGGAATCGTCGATCGCGTGACTCCAGGTGTAGGCTGCGTTGAATTGCAACCCGTTGGAGAAACGCCGGCTCAAAGAGTTCTGCCAGCCGTGGTAGATGGAATTGCCCCAGGGCATGTACGCGGTGATATTGCTGCCGAAGCCGGCGTTCAGGTAGGCCGGTGCGAGGCCACAGGCGTTGGCGCCGCAAGAATTGTTGAAAGCGCTCTCCAGGCCGGCTAAGGTGCTGGTTAAGCCGTTCAGCGTCGCCTGGCTCGGTGCGGTCAGGTACAACGGTAGCGCGTTCGAGGAGTTGACCACCGGCTGTTCATCCAACCGATCCTGGACCGACAGGTGCACGCTGTGCGTGCCCACGTAACGGCTCTCAAAGGTGTAGTTGTTATGGAATACATGTTGGACGCCAACATTCCAGGAGATCGTCTCCGGCCGGGTCGCGTCCGGGACATAGCCACTCGTTTCGGCAATTGCCTGCGCCGCGGTCAACGGCCCGCTGCTTACATTCGGCGGAATGCCCCCGTTGGCTAGAAAGCCGTTCTTGTTTTGCCCGGCTACGTCGATCGTGTTGTTTGCCTGTGGCGGAAGTGTAAGTAGTCCCTGATTATCGTAGAGCACGTCGTAAAACATGCCGAAACCGGCGCGAATAGACGTTCTGCCGCTGGTGCCGGGCGAGTACGCGATACCGATGCGGGGCATGATGGCGTTCTTCTGCGGCTGCGGTTCGCCGAATGTAATCAAGCCTGCAACGTTGGAGATCGAGTTGTCCGTCTGCAGTCGTTCACTGTAGGGCACCGTCTGATACTCGTAGCGCAGACCCAGGTTCAAGGTGAAGTTCGGCTTTATCTTCCAGCTATCGTTGGCGAAAAAGCCCGTAAGAACCCGGTCGCCGTAATACTTCGAGCCACCTAAGGTGCGCTCCGCGAGGGAGTCCGGATAGTTATCGAACAGGTAGTCCGAGAGATAGGTCCATTCGTAGTCGCCGCGGGACCGCTGCGTGAAGGTCTGCGGCGAGATCTGCTTCCAGCCGTCGAAGCCGAACTTGAGGGTATGCGCGCCTTTGGTCCAGCTCAGGGTGTCGGATGCCTGGTATTGGTTCTGCACGGTGCTTTGAGGCGCGTTGGGATCGGGGCCGAATGTATTATTCACACCGCCCAGTTCGAAGATATCGATGTTCGGAAATGAATCCAGTCCCGGGAATGTGACGTTGCCGGCCGGGGTGTTGCTGGAGAAGCGGTTGTACCCTAAACGGAACTCGTTGACCAGGGTGGGCGTGAAGGTGTGATACTCCGAGAGCGCCACAAGGTAGGCGTTGGCGGGCACGGTCTGGTAGAAAACAGAAGGGAAGCCGCTCGAATCGATTGTCCCTGTACGGTTCAGAACGAAGCGGCCCCGCAGAGAATCCTTGTCCGAGATGTTATAGTCCACGGACGCAACGGCGAACTCGTTGTTGGTGAAGGCGGGCGCCGTAATCGGAACCAATCCGATTTCAACGGGTACGCCGCCGGTTTGAGTTCCCAAGGACTCATTTCCGGGCCCGACCAAAGGATAGGCGCTGTCGCCGCATGCCCCCGGCGTAGACGCCGCCGGAGCCGTGCCCAGATACTTCTTCAATTCGCTCAGGTTGGTCTGGTCGATGCCGGAGATGCTGTTGAGGGTGTTGTACCCATTCGACGTCGGAGCGCAAACCGTTCCGCTGGCGCCAATCGTGCCGATCGGATTGTACTCGTAGTTGACAAAAAAGAACAGTTTGTTTTTCTTGATCGGGCCGCCGAAGATACCGCCGAAGCGGTTGTCGTCGAATCGCGGATGCAGCGGAATGCCCTCCACGAAGTTCAGGTTATCCGCGGCGTTCAGGTTCCTGTTAAGCAAATAGTCGTAGGCCGCCCCGTGAAACTCGTTTGTGCCGCTCTTCACCACCTGGGTGAACTGGCCGCCCGAGGAGTGGCCGAAGTCCGAACTGAACTGATTCTGCAGGAAGGTGAATTCTGCTACGGCGTCGTTCGGAACCTCAACCAGGGGACCCGTGACGCCGCCGCTATTGTTGTCGATGCCTTCGATGGTGAAATTGTTGTTCCGTGGACGTTGGCCCCCAACGCTTGGACCGGTGCCTACGCCGATGCCGCCGCTGGTTGCCACACCGGGCGCCAGCAGCGATAGGTTAATCACTCCCGAACCGCTGGAAGCGGTGGGCAGTTCCATCATCTGCTGGGTCTCGAAAGTGTTCTGAAGCTGCGCCGTGGTCGTATCGATCGCTGCCGCGGTGGCGCTAACCTCCACCGTCTCCACGCTCTTGCCAATCTGTAGGGTAACGTTGGCAGTCGCGGTGACGTTTAGTTCGATCTGCACGCCCTTGAGCTCTGCTTTCGAAAAGCCCCCCGCCATCACGACGATCGTGTACGTCCCCGCCGGCAGGTTCACGATGCGGTATTCGCCCGAGGACGTCGAGGTGGCCGCGTTGTCGACGCCGGTGGCATCGTTGTGCGCCACCACCGTGGCGTTGGGTATAGTCGCTCCGCTGGCATCGTAAACCGTGCCTGTCAGGTTACCGCTGACCAATTGCGCGAAACCCGGAGGGCACGCGAGACCCACCATTACAACCAAAGCGCCCGCAAGCAGGCTCATCCTTAATTTCATGAACTTCATGACTTTTTCTCCTCTGTACGACTCATGCTAAAGAAACGCTGGAGGGAAATCGTGCCCACCAATGCAAGCGATCTTCGGTCTACTGACGAGTAATTTGCAATGGATGGAGGCTAACTTGTTTCTATACAGGTAAATGATTGCGGAGAGAGATGTTACTGACGCTTCTAAGACGCCTATTGACGCTGGATCTTACCAATTAAGCCAAGAGATCCGGAGTGCCCGGGACCAGGGAGACCGCGCGCACCCGACGCCAGCAAGTCGAATGGACGATCTCCTGAAGTTGGTATTTCCATTCTCCATATTTATGCGAAAAAGTATGCCTGACGCCTGCCCTGAGACCAGCGGGATTCGAGAGTTTCCAGCGCAGGGGTAATGATAGGCGCCAAAAGCAGTGGCGACCACTTTCCGGTCACGCCCCCAACCTTGGACAGAAGTACATGCCTCTATTCGGTATCGAAGCCGTCGATCTGTTTGCCGTCCAGGGAGATTGGAAAATAAGCGAGGTGTGCCGTGCACCCAGAGGCACGCCATCTAACTGTAGGCGCGCGTCAGCGGTTAACGCGCGCTACTTCTAGCCGCCCTCAAGCTCGTGCAACTGCTGCTTTGCCCATGAGTTAATCCGGATTGGCTTCCAGAATCTTCTTGTAGTCCTGGATCGCTTTCGATGTGTCACCGCTAGCTCTGTGCGCCATAGCTCTCAAGTTGCTGCCCCAACCGGATAGCGGGCTGTTGACTTCCAGGTTTAGTTCCATCATGGCAGCAACTTCCTTGCCTTTGCCTTTAGCGAGCAGGGACTCCGTCAGTAAGTTCAAGGATGTCTCGCTAAGATCGTACACAGATCGAAAGCAGTGTTTTGTGAGACTGACCTCCAAACCGCTATGGTTGCGCTTGCTAGCTTCGACCGCGCCTCCAACCGCGTCGCGCTGTTGATTGGACCGCTTGGGCCGGCGAACCTGAAAGTGCGCGCGTGATTATTGCTCGACGGCAGCCAGTCCTTCAAATGGATGCAGCCTAACCTGTTTCTAGATCGATAACCGATTTCAAACAGAGGGTTTGTCGGCCGAGATCAGTGGCGCGCTGGCGCAGGCATCAAGCCATCCACTACGAACAACTCCGAAAGATTGCGGCGGAAAGAATAAACCATGGTCCGCTCGTCCGCGGAGAGCACCACCGGCCAGATGGTGTTGACGCCCGCCAAGTCCGAGGGGGCGATCTCCTTCCAGGGAGTCGCTTTTCCGGTCGCGAGATCCACGCGGAGGAGCTTCGCGGGAACGCCGTCTGTCTGCGCCAGCAGCGCTTTGCCCGACTTGCTCCAACGCAGTACTCTCGCCGTGAATCCAGTGGCGATCACCTTGAGGTCGCCCCCGGTGGCAGGCAGCAGCACGAGTCTCCCCTCCGCATCCACACCGGCAATCAACGTGCCATCCGGCGAAATCGCTGGATGCTCAAGATAAGCGCTGGTGTTCACGGGCACCGGTTTGCGGCCGTCGAGCGCCTGTATGAATACGCGCAGTGGGCCGCCCGGAAAGCTGCCGCCGGCCAGCAGCCGCTGACCGCTGGGGAAAAAGCGCACCCAATCATATGTGAGCCCGTGTCCGGAAAGGGTGCGCGACTGGCCCGGCGTGAGCGGCACGAGATTCAAGCGCGTCTGATCGCCGTCCGGCATGGTGACGGCCTCGCTTCCGTCCGGCGAGAGAGCCATCGCATAACCATCTCCCACGCGCATGGCGCTGGCCGCGTCCGAGCGCCAGATATAAACCGCGTGATGCGCGCCACCGCCTTCCCCGGTTTCGTCAAAGAGGATCACGCGGCCATCCTCGGAGATATCTGCGGCATGCGAAAAATCGAACCAGGAAAGGTCTTTCTCTTTATTGTCCCCGTTGAAAATGCCTGTCATCATTATGCGCAACTGTTCGCGCGAAATCAAAACCCTGCCGGAACGGGAGATGTCGCGGAGTGTCAGGGGACCCAGGAAGGATGCCGCCAGGCGTACCTTGCCCGTGAGACTGACTGCGTAAAGCGAGCGGATGGCCCCGGTGCGGGCGGCGGTAAACCAAACTTCCCGCCCGGACGGCGCCCACGCCAGACCATCGGCGCTGGCCCAGCCACCCGACAGCGTACGTACGGCCCCAGTGGCATCCACCACCATAACGCTGCCACCGTCGTCGCCACGGATGAGATGTTCGATGAACGCCACCTCCTTGCCGGAAGCCGATATGCGAACATCCGAAAGCCATCCCGCGCTCTGAAAGATCTTCTGGCCCCGCGGAAACTCAAGCGTGGTAGGCCACATGTTAGGTCGAATGACGGCCATCGTCGCGCCGTCTGGGGACCAGTCGGCGCAGCAAACGTTGCGATCCAGGGGCAAGGGCGCTCCACCGTTTAGTGGCACGCGCACCAGGCCATCCTGCATCGGATCGCTATAGGTCACCAAAGCCAGTTCCCCAGAGTGGGAAACAGAAGCCAGCGTCGCTCCGCGGAATCCCAAAGGCCGCGATTCCGGGCTTAAAGTGTTTGCCACATAGAGCTCGCGGTTGCCAGGTTGTTCGCCTGCCGCGTAGATCACGCTCTCGCCGTCGGGCGCGAAGCGCGCGGCCTGGATGAAAAGCCGGCGAAACGTGACCTCGTGAAACGCAAGTTGTGGAACCGGTCTCGGACGCAGCCAGAACTGCAGGCCTAAGGCCAAAACAAGAGCCGCGGCAACTCCGATCGGCCACCTGCTGGATGGCCGCTGCCGAGCCTCGCTTGGTGCGGGAGGCGCCACCGACGCTTCCTCCACGGGTGGCGGGGCTTCACTGATCGGCGCCAGGAACTGGTATCCGCTACGGGCCAGCGTTCCAATATAACGGGGATGCTCGGCCGAGTCGCCCAGGGCCAACCGCAGGCGGTTGACCGCCGTATTCAAGCCGCTCTCGAAATCCACGAAGGTATCGGCCGCCCACAGCCGGTCCCGCAGTTCTTCCCGGGCGATCACTTCTCCGGGTCGATCGAGGAGCGCCTGGAGCAACTGCAGCGGTTTGCCCTGCAATCGGATTTTGATCCCGTGTTTCCGAAGTTCGCCGGCGCCGGGCCGGAACTCGAAAGCACCGAATCGGATGACACCATTATTGCGGTTATCGTGCATCGGGCAGATCGCGGACCCCTCTACGCTTTTATACATCCTAGCGCGAACCGCGAATCGTTGCTTGCTTTTTGAGTTTGCGGGAGCTCCTTGCGTTCAAGTTGGGGCGGTGCAACGAACTGCACTGGGAGTCTGATCTGCCGGAGCCAGACTTAACTTGCGTGTGTCGGCGTATCCGTGCCCCACACCGAGACCCGCCGCTGCGTCAGTTACGCAGCACCGGAATTTCCCGCCGCTCGATCAGCCCAGCCACCGCGGCGATGTCCCCATCGAGCGCCCGGTCCGCATCCACGAAAGCGCTCACTGACCGGATCGCGCGATAAACGCGCCGCGTGCCTGTACCCATGCGGTCCCCGCCCTTGCGCAGATCGATCGCCTGCGCCGTGGACAGCAGCGTGATCGCCACCGCGTTGCGCAACAGGCGCGCGATGTCCATCGCGGTGAGCGCGGAGTGCGTGCCCAGGCTGACGATATCCTGGTTGAACTGCTCAGTGGGCAGCGTGTGAATCAGGCTGGGCGCGCACCAGTGACGGATGGCCGTGACCAGGCTGGTGTGCACAAGTTGCATGCCCTTGAAGCCCTGATAGACGCCCGGGTGCGGGCTCAGCGAGGGCGGCAGCCCGTTGGAGAAGCGGTCGTCCATCAACAGCGCCATCAGCGAGTGCAGCCAGTTAGCGAGATTGGCGAGGTCCAGCTTCAGGCCATCCATGGCGCGCGCGATATGTGCGCCGTAGAAATTGCCCGTATGGTAAACCTGGTCCGCCGCCGCGTCGATCAACGGATTGTCGTTGACCGAATTGGCTTCCCGCTCGATTACCGTGCGGCACTGCTCCAGCGTCTCGTGCATGGGCCCCAGGCCTTGCGGCGCGCAGCGCAGCGAGTACGGGCTCTGGATCGATTCGGTGGCCGCCGCCACGTTGTGGTTCCCGTTGGCCCTGCGGCCGGCCTCTTCTACGCGATGCCGGATATCGTCCAACGGAACCGCCAGCTTCGAATCGAACAGCAGGGAGTTGAGCATCTCCGCCACGGCAAGCTGGCCGGGATGATGTTTGGCCATGTGGATCGCCGGGTGATAATAATCCGGCGAAGAGCCCAATGCCTCGGCGGCCAGGGCCAGCGCGCCCAGCGACAACCGGAACAGATAATCGGCTTCATCCACCACGATCGCGCCTACACCAGTCATGACCGTAGTGCCGTTGAGCAGAGCCAGCCCTTCCTTCGCTTCCAGGCCCAGGCGCGCGATGCCTTCGCGGTCGAGAGCCTCGCCGGCGGGCACGCGGCATCCTTTGTAGAACACCTCGCCGCGCCCGCACATGGCGCGCGTGATGTAGGCCGAAGGGCACAAATCGCCACTGGCTCCGACCGAACCATAGCGCGGCACGATGGGGGTGATGCGGTGGTTCAACAGGTCCAGCAATCGCTCGATCACCACCAGGCGCACGGCCGAAAGCCCGCGGGCCAGCGCATTCGCGCGCAACAGAATGGCAGCCCGCACGGCTTCTTCCGGCAAAGATTCGCCGACCCCGCAGGAGAGAAATTCGAGCAGATTTTGCTGGTGGTGCGCCAGTTCATCGTTCGGAATCACAAAGCGGGCATTGCCGCCGAAACCCGTGTTGACCCCGTAGACCACTTCGCCCCCGGCCAGCTTCCGTTCCAGAGTTTCGCGGCTACGGCCGATCCGCCGCCGGAATTCCTCGTCCGTGCTCAACGCGACGCTCTGCCCGTGCCGCGCCACGGAAATAATTTCATCGAGGGAAAGATTGTTGGGCGAAATACAGACTGCCGACGAAGGCGTGATCAAGGTCGCCATGGTTGCATCCCGTTCAACACCACAGTGCAGTGGTGTTCTTGGCTACAGTATGGCACCCGAGGTTGCGCCTGTCAATGTTTTCAAGAGCACCATCGGTTTCACAGTCCGTACTGCACCACACACGCTGGCCCATAACGGTTCCGGTGCGGCACGCTGCGTGCTCGCTCCCAAATATCAGGAGAAAAGGATGTTACGAAGATTACTTTTCCTGGCACTGGCATTGGTGGCGGTTCTGCCTGCGCAAGACCCGCCGGCGCGTGCCGGCCGCCTCAGCTTTATTTCCGGACCGGTTTCGTTGCAGCCCGCCGGAGTCACCGACTGGGCTCCGGCAACCATCAACCGGCCGCTCACCACCGGCGATCAACTTTTCGCGGATAAGGGCGCGCGCGCCGAAGTCCACGTGCCTGGCGCCGCCTTCCGGCTCGGCGATCGCACCGCATTCCAATTTCTGAACCTCGACGACCAGCACGCACAAGTGCGGCTCTCCGAGGGAGCTTTGGATGTGCGAGTACGCAGGCTGGAAGGAAATATCGAGATCGACACTCCCAATATGGCACTCACCATCTCGCGACCCGGCGAGTACCGTCTAGACGCGAATCCCGATACGATGCAGACCTACGTTACGGTCCGCGACGGGGAAGGCCACGTGACCGGACCCGGCGGAGCATTCGCGGTGCATATGGGCGAACAGGCCGCCATCTTCGGTAAGGATCAAGCGGCGCGCTACAAGGTTTACCAAGCTCCGGGTTACGACAGCTTCGACAAGTGGGTGATCTCGCGAAACCGCCACGAAGACCGGTACGCGCAGTCCCGCCATGTCTCACCGGACGTGGTCGGGTACCAGGATCTGGATGAATATGGATCCTGGCGCGCAGCTCCGGGTTATGGCGAAGTCTGGGTGCCCAGCGTCACGCAGGCAGGCTGGGCGCCCTATCAGTACGGCAGTTGGGCGTGGGTCGAGCCTTGGGGTTGGACCTGGGTCGATGAAGAGCCTTGGGGATTCGCGCCATTTCACTACGGGCGCTGGGCGTACATCGATGGATTCTGGGGATGGTGCCCCGGTCCGATCGCGGTGGCGCCGGTTTACGCGCCCGCGCTGGTGGCGTGGGTTGGGTTCGGTGGCGGCTTTGGAGTTTCGATCGGATTCGGCGGCGGGTTCGGCGTCGGGTGGTTCCCATTGGGCCCCAGCGACGTGTTCATCCCCGGATATGCCGCGAGCCGCGCTTACGTGACGCGTATCAATGTGACGAATACAGCGGTCATCAACAACGGATACGTCGCCAACGTGTACGACCAATACGCGCGTACCGGGTCGGTTCCCGTCCAGACTTACATGAACCGGACGGTTCCCGGAGCGGTGATGGCGGTACCGCAAAACGCCCTGACCGGCGCGCGTCCGGTGCAGCAGGCTGCAGTCAAAGTACAGCCCAACCAAATCAGAGCGATCAAGACGGCGATGCCGGCGCCGCGGGTTGCCCCGCAAATAGCCAGCGTATTGGGTCACCCGGTTTCGGGGTCTGGCGCTGCGCACCCGCCTGCCGCAGTGATCGACCGCCCGGTTGTGGCGAGAGAAACTCCTCCGGCGCCGCGTCCATCGTTTCAGCAGCAGCAAGCCCTGCTGGCGAAGAATCCGGGGCGGCCATTGCCGGCTGCGCAACTGCAGCAAATTGCGCGCTCTGCGCCGGAGGCCCGGCCAAACGTGAGCGTAGTGGCGCAGGCCCGCCCGGTCTCACCACTTGTTGCGAATGCAACGGCTCCGCGCAACCTGCCTGCAGGAACTGAAAACGCGCCGCGGCCGGGTCCTTCCACGGCAACTGCGCCACGGCGGACGCCGGCGCCTGCTCGTGCGCAGAACGGATCCTCGCGCGTTCCAGCGGTACGGCCAGCGCCCTCGCATTCGCAACCGCGCATCCCGGCAAAGCAGAATCGGCCCTACGAACCGCCCAGCGCGCAACACCGGCTGGCGCGCTCGACTGCACGGCCGCAGACGCACGCGCACGCCGCGCAAAAGCCAGCGCGAGCGTCGAATTCGCGGCCAACGCATACGCAGGCCTCGCAAAAGCGAACCTATTCGGCTTCAGCGCGGGCGGCGCGTCCGCAGCCGACGCATACGGCTTCGCGATCAAAGACTCACAAGCACGCCTCGCAAAAACGAATCTATACAGCGCGGGCGTCGAATCCACAGAATCCGGCGCCAACGCACGCGCGAGCCTCGCTACCTCGAGAGCAACTCCACGCACAGGCCCGCCCAGCACCTCCACTAGGGCGCGTCCAGGCCCCGCAACACACCCAGCCGCCGCCTACGCGAGAGCCAGCCGAACGGCGCGCACTGCGGGGGCCCGACCACCACTAGGAACTTGTTGAAAATGTCTGGCAGGCGAATCGCGTGCCCACCTAGCTTGAAAGTTGCTGATCTGTCCTGGTGGGGCAGGCGCTTTCGCCTGCCAACCGCTAGCGGCGTCTGTGACGGAGCTTCGAGCGGAATGGAGCGGCTCCATCTCTATCGGAGCGCGTAGCTCAAGCCCGTGGTATGGCTGGAGCCACAGCGCAGCCACATATCATCTATTGATAAGTTACAGTTTGAGAAATCGAGATCGATGAAATTGCTTGGGCTATGCCTAGCCCGGTGGCGCTAAACGTCACGGGCGGCAGGGCGCTTGTGACCTGAAGAGACCCTTCCGGAACCGCTGGATTGCTGTTATCGTAGAAAAGCCCGCTCGGAGGCAAAGCCAACAGTACGGTCGGCGGGATCGTGAACTGGCCGTCCGTAGCCCTGGCGGTGCAGTTGAAGCCGGCGACACCGCCGAAGTAACCGGGTCCAGCTCCGTTACCGCTGTCAATGGTGATGGTTTGGCTCCACGAGCTACCGCTGATGATCACGTAGCCGTTGGGGTCCGCTCCACTCCACGTTACGGTGGCGCCGTTGGCACGCGTAACTACGCTACACTCTGAAAGACTACAGAAATAGCTGCTCTGGTTCGTCCAAGTCAGTGGCTCCGGCATTTGAACGCTGACTGTGAAGGGCCCCACCTCTTTTCCACCCTCGCCGGCGATCGTATAGGAGCCTTGCGAAAGATAGAGCGGAGGCGGGTAAACGGACCCGAGGGTTGCTTCGTAATTGCCGGAGCCAGCCGCGATTGGCGTGATCAGTTTCTCACCGTTCGGCCCGTTGATGGTAATGACCGGCCCGGCATCCAAGGCGACGGCCGGGGCGGAATTCACGGTTGGAGTTGCTGAATCCACATAGTAATTAAGGCCGGTTTGTGCTGCATCGTATGTATACACTGAGCAGGCGCCAAAGCTCAGGATCTGGAGCGGCAATTGAGTCAGGCTGAAGTTTGCGTACTGGGACTTTTCAAAATTAGCGAATCCGAAGTCCGCCTGAGACGTGCGCGCAAGGTTGATATAGCCGCTGGACACAAAACCTTGGACAGCAAAACTGGCGAGATCCGTGGAGGAGATGCCATCAGGGTCGGAACATGCGCCACCACTGGATGCGATAGCGATGGACACAAAGTTACTCACGATTCCGTCTCCGATCTGCACCGCTAGAGGAATGTTGCAGCCGGTAATGTCCGGGGGCACTTGAAATTGGATCTGGTCAAGCCCGCTACAGCAAGGTGAGCGCCCATGGTAGATGGAGGCGACTTCGACTCCACCGACGTACACCATCAGGCTGTTGGACCCTATGTTGCCAGCCGCAGGAGGCTCCGTATCGCTTCCTTGGATTCGACCGAGGCCCGTGCCCCAAATATTCAGCACCTCACCCGCAGTGGCTGGAGAGGTGTATGAGATCGGGCGATTATTCGCGTTCGTAAACGCGCCTTGACCGCTTCCGGCTCGATTGACGGTGAAAATACCGAAACTAGCGGGGACTACTTGAACCGTGGGGCCGGAGCACTGTGAGCACGACGAAGTGCTGGATTGGCCGTTGAAGGTCACCGTGATCGTGTCGGAACCCAGGGGCGCGTCCGAGGGCATGACGGCGTTAATTTGCGTAGCGCTGACATAGAGTGGAATCGCCGCAACCATTGCACCGCCCGGTTGCAAAACGGTAATCGATACTCCGGCGAGGGAAGTTGCCAGCGGGTATGCAGAAACCTGCACCCCAACCGCTGGCCCTAAGCCCGTTCCGAAGATTGCGAAGACCGATCCTTGGGCGATGGGCGCGTTCGGCAGGCCCTGCGTGGCAAAGCTGGCGGCATTCACTATGCCCCACACCGCCCCATATGCCTCGCTACTGATTATCGGCTGCGCTGCCGCATTCCCGGCAATGAGAGACAATATTGCAACAGATAGTCCGAGCTTCTTCAAGCGATAGCGGATCTTACGCGGTTCCTGTGAAACGGGCACGGGGTTTGCTCCAAAGGTTTGGTGCTTCCGGAGTCGATCTGGTTTCGTTCTTCTCAATGGCTTAGCACCGCCCGCAACGCTCCCCCGTTCCTTGCCTCCCCGCGTCGCATGCTCGGAAAGACCGCTCCCTTACTGCCGTGGCTCCGATCAGAGCCGCGCGCGTTAGCAAACGGTCTTCCAATACGTGGCCATAATCCCGAATGCGCGTACTAAGCTTAATCCATAGGATCGCGTTTGCCAGGGACTTTTCACGGCTTTCGTTCCGCGTCTATCGGAGCGCGTAGCTCAGGCCTGTGGTGAACTGGAACGAGTTCTTCTTGAACCCCGGTGGCGGATCGTTCAGGAAAGTGTCCAGCGAGCTGATCGCCAGGCTGAAGCGCTTGTGAACGGGGAGCGACAAGCTTGCCAGGCCGGTCGCCGAATAGGCCCGCGAGTTGTTCCAGGCCGGCAAGACCGAGATCTGCTCGTTGAACACCACGCCGTGCGCGAGTTTGCGCGTGTAGATCTCCGCGAACATGGAGCCCACCAGACTCTGGTTGGACGCGGAGACCTGGAAGTTCTGGTGGATGTAATCGACAGCGGCCTTCACATCGAATTCCTGCGTGCCGGTCTTGACGACCGTCCAGCCCAGCCCGCCGCCATACAATTGCTGAAGGTCCAGGCCCTGCGAGAAGTTGTGGTCGAGGGCGATCTGGCCGAATCCGAATAAGCGCGGCGAGAAGTATTGGTCGCGTTCCGCGTCGGCGTGCACGATATCGGTCTTGATATCGGGCACGCCGGGCTGGCTCACCTTGCCGTAAGCCGCGCTGAAATCGAACAGCGTACGGTTGCTGGGATTCAGCCAATTCACGCTGGGCTCGGCGCGCACGAGCGAAATCGCTCCCGTGAATGTCTCGGCTTTTTGGGTGGCTTCCACCAGGCTGATTCCGGCCACCACCGTGCCGCCCCAGTCCTGAAGGAAGCCTTCCTCGCCGTTGATCTCCTTTTCAAACTCGGCCTGCCCGACCACGAAGCCCGCATCCGCCACCGGAATGGTACGCGGCGCGGCCCCCGCAGCGGCTTGTACTTCGATCTTCTGGTCCTTCACGGAAAGGTTGCCCTCGGGCACCTGGCCGGTATCCACATGTTTGGCGAGCTCCACATTTTTGGGAATGACGGCGAACGGATGCGACGTGCGAAGCTCTTGAATCTTGCTCCAGTCCACGGTAATTTCCCCGGCCATGTCGCTCTTGAAAGTAACGGAGCCGCCCTTGGCTCTCACGAACTGGCCGATGAGCTTTTCGCCGTCGGTGAAAACCAAAACGTCGGGCTCGGGCTTGGATCCGCCCGGCGCCTGGGCGTAAAGCGCCGCGCTCCCGCAGACGGCCGCCAGGGCTGCGGCGAGGCAGGGCAGGGAACGGCGCGGAAACCTGGTGATGTTCATTTGCATGGCGCTTCCGTTACTCAGGCGGCCACCAGCATGGAGGTGCAGTGCGGGCACCGCTTGGCGCCGGTGGGCACGACCATGAGGCAGAAGGGGCATTTTTCTTCCACAGGCGCGGGCGGCGCTTCTTTCTTCGGCGTGAAGCGATTGACCTGGCGGATCACCAGGAAAATCACGAACGCCACAATCACGAAGTCGACCACCGCATTCAGAAACAGGCCGTAATTGATGGTCGCGGCATGTGCGGCTTTCGCGGCCGTCAGCGAGTCGTAGCCTTTGCCCGACAAATCGATGAACAAGCCGCTGAAGTCCACTTTCCCTAACAGTAGGCCGATCGGCGGCATCAGAATGTCGTTGACCAACGACGAGATGATCTTGCCGAACGCCGCACCGATGATCACCGCGACGGCAAGGTCCAGGACGTTGCCGCGCATGATGAATTCCTTGAATTCTTTAATCACTTGTAATTCTCCTTAAATTGGTGCGTTCAGGTATTGCACCCGTAATGCCAAGTCGATGGCATTTGATTCTCCGTGGTGGGGCAGGCGGTCTCGCCTGCCAACCCATCTCAAGATTGAGACTCGCCCGCCGACGTAGTCTCAGCGCGAGGACCGAGCAGGCGATACAACGTCGCCCGGCTGACGCCCAGCACTTCGGCCGCGCGCAGCTTATCCCCACCATAATAATCCACCACCCGCCGCGCATGAATACGTTGGATCTCGTCCACGGATACCAATTCGAGGCCCGCGGCATCCGCCGGAAACTCGCGCTGGAAGTTGTCCGGCAGATCCGCCACATCGATCCGCCCGGACTCGGCCATCATACAGGCATAGCCGATTGTGTTTTCCAGCTCGCGCACATTGCCCGGCCAGGAGTAACGCGCCAGCACGGCTTCGGCGCGGCGCGTGAGCCCCTCGATGGACTTGCCGTATAAACCGCAGAAGTGATCGATAAAGTGGCGCAGCAGCAGCGGCAAGTCTTCCTTGCGCTCGGCCAGCGCGGGCAGCTTGATCTCCACCATGGAGAGGCGGAAGAACAAATCCTCGCGAAAAAGTTTTTCTTCAGCCAGAGAGCGCAGATCGCGATTGGTGGCGGCGACGATCCGCACATTGACCTTCCGCAGGGCCGGAGAGCCGACTCTCTGGATTTCCTGGTTCTGCACCGCACGCAGCAGCTTGGCTTGCGCGGGCAAGGGCAATTCGCCGATCTCGTCCAGAAACAGCACCCCGCCGTGGGCATGCTCGAACATCCCGGCCTGGTCCTGCGTGGCCCCCGTGAACGAGCCCCGCGTGTGGCCGAAAAGCTCGCTTTCCACCAGGCTTTCCGGGATCGCCGCGCAGTTGCACACCGTGAACGGACCGGCCGATACCGGGCTGAGGTGGTGCAGCGCGCGGGCTACCAGTTCCTTGCCGGCGCCGGTCGCGCCCGTCACCAGCGCCGTGCGGAAATGCGGCGCCACGCGGCTGATGCGCGCGAAGGCTTCGAGCATCAGCGGACTCCGGCCGATGATGCCTTCGAACCGGCAGGCGTCCAGAAGCTCCGCGTCGAGACGGCCGGCCTTCCGGCGCCGCTCCACCTCCGCCAGCACGCGCTCCACACGCTCGCGCAGGCGGTCCAGAGAGACCGGCTTGTTCAGATAATCGCAGGCGCCCTTTTGGATGGCCTCGACCGCCGATTCGGTGGAGTAATGGGCGGTCATCAGAATGACGTCGGTGCTGGGATCTGCCTCCACAATGCGCTCAAGCACTTCGATGCCGGACATGCCGGGCATCATTAGGTCCACCAGCACCATCTGGGGACGGCGGCGGCGTACGATTTCCAGGCCAGCCACGGGATCTTCCGCGGTGAGAATTTCGATGTCATACCGCTTGAGGGCCGCGCTGACGAGCGCCAGCGACTGTGGATCGTCGTCGATGGCCACCAGCGCCGGCCGGTACAGGTTCGCGGCGCTCATAGCGGGTGCTCAAGTCCGGCGTCAATCGGAGCCACGACCGTGAGGGAGTGGTCTTCCCCGAGCGTGGGGCGGACCCCCGGGTCCGCAGCCGACGCCCCCGTCGGCTTGCTAGGTTTCGAAGAGCGGGCCAGGAGGGACCAGCGCGGACCGGGGGGCCATCCCACGCGTTGTTTCATGATGCGGCTTTATCTGTACGCGGAGCGCCAGGCAACAGGGGCTCGATGGCCCGTAACAGCACCGCGCGGTCCGTTACGGGCTTAGCGATATATTCGTTGAAACCGTCGGCCAACAGTTTATCTCGATATCCGGACATGGCGTGGGCCGAAACCGCGATCACCGGAATAGGTCGCAAAGATGGGTCGGCCCGCATCCGCCGCAGCACCTCCATTCCGTTCATGGCCGGCAGAGCGATATCCAGCAGCACCAGATCCGGCCGTTCGTGGTGGAAAGCGGCCAGCGCATCCACGCCGTTCGGGTACGACACAACCTGATAGAACGGCTTCAGCATGGCCTCGAACAAAGCCCGGTTTGAGGAATTGTCCTCCACTACGGCTATGCGCCGGCGCGGCCCCTGGGATGCCGAGGCGGCCTGCGAACCCTTCGCGCGGCTTTCCGCGGCCGGCGCGATGTGTTTCGCGGACTGGCGGGGAAGCGTGAAGACGAAGCGGCTGCCGAGCCCCGGCTCACTGTAGACCCGTATTTCGCCGCCATGCTGCTCCACCAGCCGCTTGGTGATGGAGAGGCCCAGCCCGGTACCTTCCCGGATGCCTTTGGTGCCGCCGCCCACCTGGTGGAACTTCTCGAAAATAGCGTCTTGTTCATCGCGCGGAATGCCGATGCCGGTGTCGGTGACCGCAATCGTCAACTGGTCGTCCTTGACCGAGGCATCCAGGCGGACGTTGCCTTTTTCCGGCGTGAACTTGATGGCGTTACTCAGAAGGTTGTAAAGGATCTGTTTGAAGCGCAGGCGATCCGCGAACACCTGGCGTCCGGCGCAATCGCCAGTTGCGAGGCGAATGTTTTTATCCCGCGCCAGCGGCTGGATCGTCGACAGCACTTCGTCCAAAGCTTCCTGGAGCGGGAAAGCTTCGGGCGCCAGTTCGATGCGTCCAGCCTCGATCTTCGACAGGTCCAGGATATCGTTGATCAGCTCCAGCAGATGACGGGATGCGCGCATCACATGCGTCACGTAGCTCTGCTGTTCGGTATTCAGTGGCCCGGCGCTCTGTTCCAGCAGCAGGCTGGAAAAGCCCAGGATAGCGTTCAGCGGCGTGCGCAGCTCGTGGCTCATGCTGGCCAGAAACTCGCTCTTGAGCTGGTTGAGGCGCTCCACTTCGCGGTTGCGCAACTCGAGCTGCAACTTGGAGTCGGCCAGGCCGCTGGTGAATTGGCCCAAACGCTCGAAAGAGAGGCTGGTTTCATGGGCTTGCTGCACGGCCGCCCGGCGGATTTCGAACTCCTCCCCCAACAGGTGCACCAGCAGCACCAGGCGGCCGCCAATATGTATGGCCCAGGCTTCCAGGCCGCGTTCGGCGCCCGCCGTATCGCGTTGCGTCCAGACGCCCGAGTATTGCTTGGCCGCGGCACGGCTGCCGGTCGAAGCCGCCAGGTAACCAACCTCCGCGATGCCGGTCAGAAAGTCCTCCAGAAACGGACTGGAGTTCTTGAAGTCGTCGTCCGGGAAGATGAGACGGAACCATTCCGGCGGCCGTCCCACAGCGGCGAAGGAGCCGTCGTCATTGCGCTCCAGCGCCACTATATCCAGGGCGTTTAAGGCTTCCGGTGTAATAAATCGTTCGTTCATTCTTTCGGCTTAAGCATCTTCTTTGCCAGACTCAAAAACATCTCTTCCACGCATCTGCCATTTTTGGCGCTGGTGAAGAAGTAAGTCCAGCCCTTGCTTCGCAAGGGTTCAATGGCAGGGTCCCGGATCTCCCACTGCCGCGTCAAATCCGCTTTATTCAACGCCAGAATGAATGGAACGGGCCCCGTCTCATAGGTGACCTGCTGATGGAGGTCGATGGCTATGTCGAGCGTGCGCGCGCGAGAGCCATCCGCGACCAGAATGAAGCCCGCGGCGCCGCCGAGGTGCGATTTGCGGAGTTGCGTCCGCTCGTCCTTTCCCTCGAGGTCCCACAGAACCAGGGTGAGGGGCCGGCCATCCACCAGCATCGGCTTCTTGTCGACTTTGGCTCCGATGGTGGTCAGGTAGTGCTCGTCGAAGATACCCTCTACGTACCGCCGCACTAGGCTGGTCTTTCCTACGCCGAAGGAACCAACCATGCACACTTTCTTCTTTATCTCGTTTTCAGGCATCAAGGGAGACCTGTGATCCGGAATGTAACGCTGCGGTTGACCGCGCGATCCGGCTCGGACGTACCCGGGTGCAGCGGTTCGGATGTGGCGACGCCCCGCGCGGTGAGCCGCTCGGACGGTACGCCATCGGCGGCCAGCGCAATCAGAACCTGCTGGGCGCGCTCCTGCCCCAGCATGGTGTTGCGCTGCTCGGAGCCTGAATCGTCGGTGTGGCCCAGGATTTCGATGCCGACGCGTTTGTGGTCGGCATCCGCCTGGCGGAGAAGAGCGCGCATTTCGGCGGCCACATTCCCGATCGCGTTCAGTTGCTCCGGCGTGATCCGCGACAGGTTGTTGGCAAAGTACAAGGCCTGGCGTTGCAGCGCCGTCTTGCGCGCCGCCGATTCGCGGGCTACGGCGAACTTCGGATCGAGAGAAAGATAGGGCTGCCAGTCGAAACGCACCTTGCCCGCGGGAACGCCGCTATCCGCAAGCAGCTTCGCGGAATCTTTCTCTTCTGGATCGCGCAGCCCCGAAATCAGATATTGCCCGCCGCGTTTTTCGGCAGAAGTCACGACGATTCCGGGCTGCTGGCTCAGGTTATGAACATAGTTTTCCCAGCGCTGGTGGCCGCGGATCACAGTGAACAGCCAAGCTCCCAGGGCGAGTATCGCCAGCGCCGGCAGCAGCCACACCAGAATGGAGCGGCGCGGCTTCGCCGGAGCCTGCCCGAGCAGGCACGCGTCCAGGTAGGGCCGGCAAGGCAGAAACGGCGTGGCGTCCCCGTCGAAGCGCTCCAGATCGGCGGCGCGTTCCAGGCAGATGCGCTCCAGGTTTTCCTGGAAGCGGGAGCGCAGCTCTTTGGGAGCGGCGCCGCGCACTACTCCCGCCAGGCTGGCTTGCGGTGCATGCTGGATCCAGAAGCTGAATCCGCTCATCTGAACCGTTTCCCACTCGTCGCCCTCCTCCGCGTCGAAGGAATCCCGCACGAAGTCCTGAATGGCCGTCAGCATGCCCGAGATCACGTCCGCATCCTTGGCTACTACAGCGGACGCCTCCCGGTGCAAGAGCGGCAATCCGGTCTTGCGATGGATCAGGAACACCTGCTCGACGCGATACAGCAGGCTGCGCAGCAGCAGGATCTCGCCGAACGATTTGCCGGTGCGCCAGGCTTCCAGGCGCCATTTCATGCTGCGCAGCGAGACACTCTGCTCGACCATCTGGTTGAGCGAAAGAAGCATGCCTTCGAGAGCCGAAGCTACGGCCTTCCGCACCGCCTTGCCGATAACCGGATGCAACGCGTCGGCTAGCATGCGCGGATCGCGCTGTACGGAGACCCGTATGCTTTCCTCGATGATGGGGTGCAGCGCCAGGCGCAGCTTGTGGTCGCTGCTGCGCAGGTGGATGGCTTCTGGCAGGACCCGGCTCAGGTCCTTGAGCACCCGGGCAGGGTCGTCCAGCCTCTGCCGGATGTCGTCGAGCTCTTCCCGCTCCGGACCGACCAGCAGGCTCCGCAGTTCGGCGAAGGCGTTCGCCGAGGCGTGCCCGTTCCCTTTGAGTTCATCTGGCATGCGATGGCGGGCAGCCGCCCGAGGCTCAGGCGTCCATGCCGGGAACGTGGAACTCGTCGTTCAGCCGCAGGGCGACTTCGTTGAACAGCGCGGCCAGAGCGGCGCGATCGGTCTTGTCCTTGCGGAGCTCCTGGAACCGCCTTTCGAGCGTGGCGGACATCTCCAGGTGCCGCCGTTCCATCTCTTCGCGCAGATCCTTGGACTGTTCGAGAATCGCGCCGCGCAAATCGCGCTGCGCCGCGGAGGTCTGATCGTGCAGTTCCCCGATCCTTTTCACCAGCACGTCGCCCAAGTTGCCGCGCTCGTCGCGCTCGGACTTGAGCCGGCTCTCCAGCGCTTCGAATTCCTTGCGTATATATGTTTCGAGCGCATCGAAGCGCTTTCTGGTGCTCTCGCGCAGATCCGCGGACTCTTTCATGAGGGTTTCTTCCAGGCGCGCAAAGCGATGCTCATAATCACGCATTTGCGGTCCAAAGAGGATGTCGCGGATTTTCTCCACATTGCCGGCGCCCGCCGGCTCGGCTGCCGCGCGGGGTTTCGATTCCTCCGGTGTCACCTGTTGCATCGTGTTGCCTTCGCTTTCCATGGTTTCTACGGGACTCATGGTGCTCCTCCCTTGCCGCCGATGCGGCTGATTTCCTATGTTACACCTTTGTGGGCCGGGCGCTTTCGCCTGCCAACCGCCGTGCCAAGCCGAGAGGGAACATCCTCCCGGCCCATCGCAAAAATTTCGGCGGCATCCCGGCCCATTCTGTGCGATCATGGGCCGCGGAGGCAAACAGATGTCTATTCAGAAGCGTTTGAGTGCCGAATTTCTTGGCACGTTCTGGCTGGTATTTGGCGGCTGCGGCGCCGCCGTCCTGGCGGCCGCATTCCCGCAGTTCGGGATCGGGTTCGTGGGTGTGGCGCTGGCATTCGGCCTGACCGTGATGACCATGTGTTTTGCCATCGGTCACATTTCCGGATGCCACTTAAATCCGGCAATTACCATAGGGCTGGCAGTGGCCAAGCGGTTCCCCTGGAGCAACGTGCTCGGTTATATCGTGGTGCAGGTGCTCGGCGCCATGGTGGCGGGAGGCGTTCTGTACGGGATCGCCAGCGGCAAGCCGGGATTCGAGGCGGGCGGTTTCGCGGCGAACGGATTCGGCGAGCACTCCCCGGGCGGCTACTCGATGGAATCGGCTATCCTCGCTGAAGGCGTGCTCACCTTTATGTTTCTGATGATCATTCTGGGCGCCACGGACAAGCGCGCTCCCGCTGGTTTCGCGCCTATCGCCATCGGCCTGGGCCTGACGCTCATCCACCTGATTGGCATCCCGGTGACGAACCTGTCGGTGAATCCGGCGCGCAGCACCGGCCCTGCGGTGATTGTGGGCGGCTGGGCGCTGCAACAGCTCTGGCTGTTCTGGGTAGTGCCGATTGTGGGGGGCGCCCTAGCTGGACTGGCCTATCCATGGCTCGCGGCGGAGGAAGTTCCGTCAGCCAGAACCGCACGCGCGTAAGCAGACCTGCGCTCCAGGCGCAACGCTCCCCGACGCCCGGCCCACCGCAGATAGCGCCACAAGTCCGCGCGCCGCTGCCATACAAAGAGCCAGAAATCGGCGAAGCCGATCTGGTCGGCGTGCAAACCCCAGTAGGTTTCCATGCGCCAGCGGAGGTAGGGGCTGCGCCACGGGCTCATCCGGTATCCGCGGGTAAGCTGCCAGAGCACCCGCAACATTAATTGGAGCCGGCGTTTCGGGCGGACGCGGCGCCTTTGACGCCATCGGGCGTGGCGTAGTAACCGGAACGCGTCCGCACGGTGGGGTGATTGGGGGCGTTGGCGGTTACCTTGACTTGCCGGAAGGAGCCGTCCAGGGCGACGTTCGTCGGAGAATAACCGATGGTGTACTGGTTCCGTATATCGTGCGCCACCTGGTGTGCGACGCGGTCCACTTCCGCCGTTTCCTTGGGGAAGTAGGATTCGCCGCCGGTGGCCTCCGCCAGGGCCTCCAGAGCCCGCTTGCAGCGCTTGGCTTCGCGGCGCTCTTCTTCGCTCAGCAGACCCACGGCGTAGATCAGGACGCCGCTGTCCTGCGAAGCTTTCACCAGGTTCTCCAGGCTGATGAGGCTGCTGTTGTCGTTGCCGTCGGTAACCACCACCAGCACCTTCTTATCTTTCTTGGCCTTTTCCTTCAGGTGGTCGATGGACATGCGGATGGCGTCGCGCATGGCCGTGCCGCCGCGGGAATCGATGCGCGCCAAGCCTTCCTCCAGGTCTTTTAGGTTGTTGGTGAAATCCTTGTCCAGGAAAGCCTCGTCGTTGAAGTTGACGATGAAGACTTCGTCCTGCGGGTTGGATTCCTTCACCAGGGCCAGCGCGGCCGCCTCGACTTTAGCCCGTTTGTCGCGCATGCTGCCGCTGTTGTCGACGATCAGCCCCATGGACACCGGGATGTCTTCGCGCTTGAAGACCTTGATTTGCTGGGCCACGCCGTTTTCAAAAACCTGGAAGGCGGTCTCGGCCAGGTTGGTGACCAGGTGACCGGTCTTATCCACCACGGTGACGGGCAAGACCACCAGCCGCGTGTCGGCGCGGAAAGTCGCGGTTTGATCGGGCTTGTCAGCCGCCCTCAGACCGCCACCGGTGCAGAGCGCTGCGACAGCGCAAACCACAAGGATCGGAGTTTTCTTATTGGGTGGGCGCATAATAGCCCATTCTCCAGAAAGCCCGGAGAGGAGGCAGCCCGCGCGGTTGCACGAGCTTGACCTGGACCCTTCTGTATTTGCCATTACGTTCCTGGTTCTTAGGAGAGTAGCCGATAATGTACTGATTCCGCAACTCGATGCCGATCTTCGCCGCGATATCCGGGAGCTCGTTGAGGTTCTCCACCGGGAAGTGCCTTCCGCCGGTTTGTTCGGCGATCTCGCTCAACAGGGTGGGGCCAGCCAGCTCTTCCGCGGTGCGGCCCCGGCTGGACATCGGCTCAAAAATTCCGATCGCATAGATTTGGACGTCCGCCTCTTGCACGAGTTTCTTAATTTCGCTTTCCGTGTACCGGCTGTTGTTGTCCCCCCCATCCGAGATGATCAGGATGGCCTTGCGGGCGTTCTTGGCCTTCTTAATATGGTGCAGCGCCAGGTACACGCCATCCAGCAGCGCCGTCTTGCCCTTGGACTGGGTAAAAGTCAGCCGGTTCTGGATCTCCTCCAGGTTCGTGGTGAGTTTCACCACCAGATCGGCGCGATCGCTGAACTCGACCAGAAAGAACTCGTCCTCGGGGTTGGCCGTCTTGAAAAACTGAGCTACTGCCTCGCGCGATTTTTCCAGTTTGCTCCCCATGCTGCCGCTGCAATCGAAAACGACGCCGACCGACAAGGGCGCATCTTCGCTGGAAAACTGCACCACGTTCTGCTCGGCTTTATCCTCGAAGACTCGGAAATTGTCTTTCTCGAGCCCGGTCACGAACCGGTTCAGCGGATCCGTGACGGTGACCGGGATCAACACCAGCGTCGTATCCACGCGAATATTGCTGCGTGGCAATGCTTCGCTGGGCGTCACCGGCTTCGCGCGCGGCACGATGGCAACCTGCTGATCGCCGTCGGCCTTGTCTCCTCCCCAGGCCAGGGGAGTCAGGAGCAGGGAAACGGCGCTTGCCAGCAGGAGCATGCGGCGAAATCGCGGCCCTTTCACAGCTTCCCAGCCTTTCCCTTCCAATAAGTGTATCACAGCAATTTTGTGTTAGAATCTCCTGTGCCCCGTAAAATTTTGGGCGTTATTCCTGCGCGCTTCGCGTCCTCCCGTTTCCCAGGCAAAGCTCTCGCTCGAATCGGTTCCAAGAGTATGCTGGAGCACGTTTTCGAACGGGCCGCCCAGGCCCGCTACCTGAGTAGCATCGTCGTTGCCACCGACGACAAACGCATAGCAGACGCCGCCCGCGCGTTTGGGGCGCCCGTGCGGATGACGCGCGCCGACCACCTCTCGGGCACGGACCGTGTGGCGGAGGCGGCTTCCGCGGACACCGCCGAACTGGTCGTCAACATTCAGGGCGACGAACCACTGATCGATCCCACCGCGATCGACGCCGCCATCCTGCCGCTTCTGCACGATCCTTCCATCCAGATGGGCACGCTCAAGAAGCGCATCGAGGATGCGCGCGAGATCGGCGATCCCAACGTGGTGAAGGTGGTGACCGACCGGTTCGGCAACGCCATCTATTTTTCGCGGTCCACGATTCCCTTCGTGCGCGGAGGCGATTCCGAAGCGCCTCCGGTGGCGCATTACAAGCATATCGGCTTATACATCTACCGCCGGGACTTCCTGCTGGGCTATTCCGATTTGCCGGTTGGGCCGCTGGAACGCGCCGAGCGGCTCGAGCAGTTGCGCGCCCTGGAGAATGGCCACTCCATCAGGGTGGTCGAAACCGAGTACGAATCGCTGGGCGTGGATACGCCGGAAGATCTGGAGAGAGTATCGAGGCTCTACGAGACTTCGATACAGTTTGCGAAACCTTATGGGTAAAGCCGTGGTGGGGCAGGCGCTTCTGCCTGCCAATATTTCCAGTAACCTCCCCCAGCATCAAAACGGGGTGGGGCAGGCGCTTCCGCCTGCCAAAATTCCCAAAACCAGTAACCTCCCCCTGCCCCAAATCGGGGTGGGGCAGGCGCTTCCGCCTGCCAAGATTCCCAGTAACCTCCCCCAGCATCAAAGCGGGCGAACCGCAGTTCGCTACGGCACGCGCGGCGTGCGCCACAATTCAACCGCGAGGTTAGTTCATGACAAGCGCTAAGTACGTATTTGTGACGGGCGGCGTGGTGTCGTCGCTAGGGAAGGGAATCGCGGCGGCCTCCATCGGATGCCTTTTGGAAAGTCGCGGGCTACGGGTGACTCTGCAGAAATTCGACCCGTATCTCAATGTGGACCCCGGCACCATGAGCCCCTTCCAGCACGGCGAGGTTTTCGTCACCGATGATGGCGCCGAAACCGACCTGGACCTGGGGCACTACGAGCGCTTCACGCACGCCAAGCTCACCCAGGCGAACAATCTGACATCGGGCCGTATCTACGAGCAGATCATCGCCCGCGAGCGGCGCGGCGATTACCTGGGCAAGACGGTGCAGGTGATCCCGCACGTGACCAACGAGATCAAAGCCGCCATGCGCAAAGTCGCGACCGATGTGGACGTGGTCATCGTGGAAATCGGGGGCACCGTCGGCGATATCGAATCCTTGCCGTTCCTGGAAGCCATACGCCAGATGCGCCACGAGCAGGGGCGCGACAATTGCGTCTTCGTGCATGTGACTCTGGTGCCCTGGATCGCCGCCGCCCAGGAACTCAAGACCAAACCCACCCAGCACAGCGTGAAGGAGCTGCGCGCCATCGGTATCCAGCCGGACATCCTGCTCTGCCGCTGCGAACGCTCCATTGCTTCCGACATGAAGGACAAGATCGCCCTGTTCTGCGACGTAGACGTGCGCGCGGTGGTCACCGCCCGGGATGTCGGGTCGGTCTACGAGGTCCCGCTGGTGTTTGCGGACGAAGGAGTGGACGAGATGGTGGTGCGGCTGCTCAAGCTGGAAGCCGGGCCGCGCGACCTCAGCCGCTGGACAGGCATGCTCGATCGTATGCATCATCCCGTCGACGAAGTTTCCATCGGACTGGTGGGCAAATACGTCGAGTACGAGGATTCCTACAAGAGCCTCAAAGAGGCCCTGCTGCACGGCGGGCTGGCGCATCAGCTCAAGGTGGGCATCAACTGGATTGAGGCCGAAGGGGTCAACGGGCCGGACTGGGAACGGCAGTTGGAGGGCTACGACGGCATCCTGGTGCCGGGCGGGTTCGGCAAGCGCGGCATCGACGGCATGGTGAACGCCATCCGCTACGCCCGCGAAAATCAGGTTCCATACTTCGGCATCTGCCTCGGCATGCAAACCATGGTGATCGAGTACGCGCGCAACATCTGCGGCCTGGAGCAGGCCGATTCCACCGAGTTCAATCCGGGCACGCCGCACCGGGTGATCTTCAAGCTGCGCGAATTGAAGGGCATCGACGAGCTGGGCGGCACCATGCGGCTGGGAGCCTGGCCGTGCCACCTGGCCGAGGGCAGCTTCGCGCAAAAGGCCTACGGCTCGCGCGATATCAGCGAACGGCACCGGCATCGCTACGAATTCAACCGCGAATACGAGGAGCGTCTCACGGCTTGCGGATTGCGCATCACCGGTGAGACGCCCGACCAGACCTACGTCGAGATTTGCGAAATTCCCGAGCATCCCTGGATGTTGGGCTGCCAGTTCCATCCGGAGTTCAAGTCGAAGCCACTGGAGCCGCATCCGCTGTTCAAGGCTTTCATCGGCGCGGCGTATTGCTACCGGCGGCAGCGGCTGGCGCCACTGGCGCGGCAGGCTGAAGCGGAGTATTTCGGTGGGGCAGGCATTCAGCCTGCCAGGGCTTCAACCGCGGGCGGCTAACAGGAATTGGCTACAATCGCGAGTGCGAGAGGTCGGTTGCATTGAAAACCCTGGACACAAAGCAGAACATTCTCGATGACGCTGGATTCGCGTATAACCTCGACCGAGCAGTTTCGAGGGCAGCCATCGCCAGTTTAAACACCCAACCAAAAAGGGGCGCGTCACGGTTGCGGGCCATCCCTCGATGGATCTGGACCCGAAGACGCGAAATAGTATTTTGAGACAAGCGGGGTTGAAAAAATGAGATACGCCGTCCTCTTCGAAAAGACCGGGACTGGCTACAGCGCGTACGTTCCGGACCTTCCAGGATGCGTCGCGGCTGGCGCCACAAAGGAGGAGACTGCCGAGCTGATGCGCGGCGCCATCCGGATGCATCTTGCCGGCATGCGGGAAGACGGAGACCCGATCCCCGAGCCCAGCACGATCGCCGAATACATCACGCCAGCCTGACCCACCCACTCCCGTAGTACCGGCTTTCCGGACGTGCGCGTCTTCACGCCGCGCGGGCGGATCGGTCGGGCGGCGCGGCTGCTCCCGCCCGGAAAGCATGCGATAAAGATTTTCGCGATTGACTCCCGCTTCCGCGGCAAGCTTGCTCATGCCTTTCGGCGCGCCGCGACATTGCGCAGCGCCATGAGAAAAGTCCCGGCAGAGTCGCGAAAGGCGGCGGAGAGATATTTAGAGCAGTATTGCGGGTTCCTTAACCTGGCGACGAGTTCATCTCGTTCGTCTTCCGCGGGCCTTTTTATCTCCGCTCTTCCCATCAGCGATTTCGCTGTTTGTAGTCTTTCCAGTGTTCCTTGGCGCGTGCTACGTCCGCGTCTTGGGTGGATTCGTCGCCGACCCATAACAATATCACCTCATCGCCGTCGATTCTCTAGCCAAATACTCCATGCCCAGTAGGACGAAAGTCTCCGAAATTACCGCCATTGAATGCCCGTTGCCGTTGGTTACGCCCCCTACCTCACCAACACCGGCAACGCAGTAAACGTGTGCCCGGCGAGAGTGCGGATGCCCAGCACGCCGATCTGAGCGCCGGCGGGCGTATCGAACTCGATAGTACCGCGGAGGTTCGCAGTGGCCGGATATTTGTCCACCGCCCCGAACGCAAGATGCCCATTCGCCACCAGGGAAATCGTGTCGGTTGCGATTTGCGCGCCTGTCTCGTCGCGAACCACCACCGGAATACTCACCGGGTGCGTGGAGATGCTGTTAATCGCGACACCCGTAGTGGTCCCGCCGCTATGGTCGAACGCGAGCAGGTAGGCATTGGCGTTGCGGCTCTCGATCGGCACCACCGCTTCCTGGCCGCTCGGATTGTGACGCAAGATCTCAAACCCTCCGACATTGCCATCGGTCGAGACCTGCGCGGAACCAATCGTGGGCGCCGGATTCGTTGGCGGCGCCGCGCTACGCACCAGCAGAGTCGATCCTGCCACCAGAGTTTGCTTGACCGACGAAACCACAGCGGCGTCGCCCCGGCCCGACTGCGGAAACTCGATTGGCAGCGGCAGCGGACTCCCGCTATCGTCGAAGAAGGCCAGGCTGGCTTCGGCTGCGCTCTTACCTGCGTTGACCAGCACGAATGTGGTTTGCCAGCCGTTTCCTGTAGCGAAGTGCGGAATGTAGCCGCCGCCGGTTCCAATATCGGCAAGAGCTGGAACGGTGGCGAACGTGCTGCCCGTCCCCAGCGGCGCGGTTCGGACGCCCAGCACACCAATCCGGCCGCCTTGCCCGGTGTCGAACTCGATGGTGCCCCGCTTGTTCGCGGTGACCGGGTACGCGGCTGCTAAGAGGAACGCAGTATGGCCGCCGCTCTCCAGGGCGAGGGAGCCGTTTCCAATCGGCGCCCCGGTATCGTCGCGAATGACTACCCCAACGTTAGTCGCCTGCGCCGACGTGTTGGCGACGGCCACGCTCAGGCTCACTCCGCCGGTGTTGTCGAAGGCCAGTAGATAGGACCCCGCATTGCCTGTCTCCAGCGGCGCTATGGTCTCCTGCCCTCCGGAAACTAGATGCAGGATCGCGAACCCGTCCACCGAACCAGTGGCGGCCAGTTGCGCCGATCCCATCCGCAGCGGCCCGGTTTGCGTACCTGCGGTGTCGATAATCAGAGAAGCATTGGCGGATAACGTCCGGTCCAGCGAATCTCCGATGAGCGCCCGGCCTGGACCCTGCTGCGGAAAGGCGAGAGGTAATTCGAGCGGACTGCCGGAGTCCCCGAGCAGACTCAGGCGGACCAGAGCCGGCGCCTTATCCTTGTCGATCAGCGTGAACGTCGTCTTCCAATCCTGCCCCGCCGCGATGTGGGGCAGGGAACCGACGAAACTCAACCCTGGGACCGAATCCGCTTCCTGCTGCACGGTGAAGGCAGAGTCGGCAATCGCAATGGTTGCAGTGCGGCCGGGCCCTTTGTTGGGCGCAACTTGAAAGTGCAGGGTCCCGTTGCCAACTCCCGACGTTGGCTCGATGAACCTAATCCAGTCCGCGTCGCTCGAAGCCGTCCATCGAGCGGCAGTTGGAAATATAACGTCGACCGACTGGCTGCCGCCGCGCGCCGAGAGAGTCCGGTCTTCGGGAACAAAGCCAACCGCACTCACACACCGGAACCCGATCACATGATAACGGTTGCCGGGTAAGACCCCTTCACGCTCCGATTCACGCTGAAATCTCGCAGTGTCGCCCCAAGACCCACCGCGTACCGTGCGCCCGGCTCCGCCGCCGGGCCCTGTCGGATCGCTCGCCGGCGCAGGTGCGTAAGCCCCGTACCAATCCGCGGTCCATTGCCACACGTTTCCGAGCATATCGTACAGCCCGAATACATTCGCCTTCTTCTGCGCCACCGCGTGGGTCTTACCTCGGCTATTGCCGCTGTACCATGCGATCTCTTCCAACGGGCCGTACCTGCTGGATGGATCGCCTCCGCGGGCCGCATACTCCCACTCCGCCTCCGTCGGGAGGCGCGCCCCCACGGCTTGGCAGTATGCTTGGGCTTCAGACCAGCTCACCGAATCCACCGGCAAGTTTGTGCCCTTAAAATGACTCGGATTCCCCCCGATCACGCGCTGGTAGGCCTCCTGCGTCACGTCCGTCCGGCCCATCCAGAAGGGCAAGGCTATCGTTACTTCGTGGACCTGTTTCTCTTCGTCAAAGCACTCGAGGTCCCCTGGTGAACAGCCCATGATAAACCGCCCGGGCGGGATCATGACGTAGGTTAAACCGTCTTTCGGGTTTACCTTCGTCGCTCGGGGACGAAGCGCTGTCGTGGAGACGGGAGAAACAGCTGCTGGGGAAGCCGGCGCTTGAGCGACCGCCAGCGGCGCCGTAATGCAGGCTGCCACGAATGCAGCGAGCAAGGCGGAAGACGCAGACCAAATCGCCGGAGACGCCAGCCACGCGTGTACGGCCGGCATGCTCCTTGCTTTGGCCAGCGTCATTGGGTGGGCATTATCCTTCCGTGAGATGCTCAGAGCCGCTATCGTCAAAGAAAAAGATAGCAAACATCCGCCCCGAAGTTACTTCGTCCACGAAAAAGCGCCGTGGGGTGGGGCAGGCGGTTTCGCCTGCCAAGGCGAGCGTCGCTCGCCCCGCCGGCTGAAAGCCGGCGACAGCCAGGATCGGCTGCCCTCATTTTGTAACATACGTAGTGCTAACCGTGCACCCTCCGAGCCTTCACTTCTTCATTCTGGGATCGAAAGGGTATTCGTAGGCGGATTCGACCCGAACATGCGCGGCGTCGGGATGCAGCGGATTGAGGAGGACGTTGAACGTGTCGGGCGCCAGCGCGCTGGGAACCCGCAACAGAGCCGAGCGCGAGGAGCGCAGCCAAGCCGAACCAATTTCGCGCGTGGCTTCCGCGCGCCGGGTCCAATCCCGGCCCAGGGCGCTCGGTTGCAGATGTTCCACTGAGACGCGTTCCTCCACTCTCACCCGCAGCAGGGTGTAGCGGAGAGGCACATCGTTCGCGCTGGTGTGTACGCAGGTTTCCAGCAACGCTCCGGCGGGAGTCTCCGCCAAATAGACAATCGGAAAGCCGCGCCGATGCCAGCGGCCCGCCGCGCGTAGCCCGCCAGTGCCGCTCAAATCACGGTGGCGGCTGATGCGCCAAAGCAGCATCAGACGAACATGCCTTCATCGATTTGGACGAGCAACTCCTCCACCACGCGGCTGCCGGCGGTGGTTTTCAGCAGTCCCAATGGAGCGCGTCCTCCGAGGCGCGGGTTCGGCCGGCGGAGCCATTCGAGCGCCCGCGCGCGCGATTCGTACACCTCTTCGGTCTGGGATAGCGCGCGCATCACCCTCAAAACGCGATCAGACTCGTCCACGGTCAGCTTCTCGCGGCGCGAACGGCGATGCTGCAAAGTCCGCAGTGGGATCACCAGCCCATCCACCTCGCCGCGCGTGATTCCCAGCGCCAGCAACCGATTGATACACGACGCCGCGAGCCGGCGCTCCACAATGTCAGCTAAGTCCTGCTCGTTTTCGGGGGGATCGACCCCCAGCCACTCGCCGACTTGCTGGTGCAGTGCGGACATTAGTCTCCTCCCCTACATTATGCCACGTTCATTCCGGCAAAATGTAGTCGCTTGATGCGCCCTCCGCCACACTGGTAGCATGAAACGGCGGAAGCCGTTGCGCTCCAATCATGATCGACTTCTCCCATTTCGGCGGCAACCAGCCATTCGTTCTGATCGCCGGACCTTGCGTGATCGAAAGCGAAGAGCACGTCCATCGCATGGCCCACGCCATCGGCGAGATCGCCGGGCCGTTTGTCTTCAAGGCGTCCTTCGACAAAGCCAACCGCACCAGCGTCGGCGGATATCGCGGCCCGGGCCTGGCGGAGGGCCTGCGCATACTGGCCGGCGTCAAGCGGGCAGGCCACACCATCCTGACCGACGTCCACGAACCAGCCCAGGCCGAGCCGGTAGCGTTGGTGGCGGATATCCTGCAAATCCCCGCCTTTTTGTGCCGCCAGACGGACCTCCTGGTCGCCGCCGGGCGCACCGGCCGCATCGTGAACATCAAGAAAGGCCAGTTCGTGGCGCCCCAGGATATGGCGCGCGCCGCCGAAAAAGTCGCTTCAACCGGCAACACCCACGTGCTGCTGACCGAGCGCGGCTCCTCGTTCGGCTATCACAACCTGGTGGTGGACATGCGCGGGCTGAAGATCATGCGCGACCTGGGCTGGCCCGTGATTTTCGACGCCACCCACAGCGTGCAGTTGCCGAGCGGAGGGGGCGCGGCTTCCGGCGGCCAGCCCCAGTTCATCGAGCCGCTGGCGCGCGCCGCCGTGGCGGTGGGCATCGACGGGTTGTTTGTGGAAGTACACGATGCGCCGGAGCGGGCTTTATCGGATGGCCCCAATGCGTTGCGGCTGGATCTGCTTCCGGAACTGCTGCGGCGGCTGCGGGCGCTCGATGGGCTGGTGAAGTCCGGCTACCGGTAGGCCTGACCGCCGGCGGCCGCAATTTGCACGCTGCGCGCGCCCGGAGCGTCATACAATGGAGAGGACAGGAGATGCGCCCAAATGACCCGCAATCGCCAGCGAAGAGGTTTTTCGTTAATTGAGCTGTTGATCGTTATCGCGATCATCCTCATCATCGTCACGGTGGCTTTGCCCAAGCTGAACAACGCCCGCAGGTACGCGCAAGAGACGGCCGCTCTCAAGGCGATTCAGACCCTGAACACCGCGCAAGTTCAGTACAATTCGACCTTCGGCCGGTTCGCCGCATCGCTGACCGAACTGGGTCCGCCTACCAGCGGCAACGCCAACGCTTCGTCGGCGGATCTGATCTCGTCGGATCTGGCTTCGGGCGAGAAGCAGGGCTACCTGTTCACGCTCACCGGAACCCCAGCCGGATATTCGATTTCGGCGGTGCCCAAGTCTTTCGGCTCTACCGGCTCGCGCACGTTCTTTTCGGATCAAACGCTGGTCGTCCGCGAGAACTACGGCCAGGAGCCGGCCACGGTCAACAGCCGGGAAGTCGGGTCGGCCGCCAAGTCGGGCGACACGAAGTAGCAGGGAAGGCGCCGCGTGCGCATCTCGACGATCTTCACGATCCTGGCGGCGATCGCACTTGCGGCGTTCGTGTTTCCCAAATTGATAATGATTGATCGGGCGCCCTGGCGGTACGCCCCCGAGACGGCGGCTCTCAAGGCGATTCAAACGCTGAACACCGCGCAGGTGCAGTACAAGTCGCAGTTCGGCCGATTCGCCACATCGCTGACCGAACTAGGTCCGGCAGCGGGTTTGATCACGCCGGATCTGGCATCCGGCGAGAAGCAGGGCTACCGGTTCACGCTCAAACCTATACCTACTGGTTACACGGTTACCGCAGTTCCCATCGCCTCCCGGTCACCCCGCTCGCGCACATTTTTCTCGGATCAATCGCTGGTCATCCGCGAGAACTACGGCCAGGAGCCAGCTACGGTCAACAGCCGGGAAGTGGGGCAGGCGCTTTCGCCTGCCAAGACGAAGTAGGAGCGGAGGCGCCGGTTGAGCCACAGAGGGATCCGCCAACTCGCGTTGGGTGCATTCATCGCATTTCTTACAATCATTGTGGTGTTCACGCTCATCATCGTCCCGGCGGCTTTGCCCAAACTGAATATGGCGCGAAGGTACGCGCAGGAGACAGCGGCCGTTAAGGCGATTCAGCGCATCAATACGGCGCAGATGAAGTACAGTTCGACCTTCGGCAGATTTGCCACATCGCTGACCGAACTCGGTCCGCCTACCAGGGGAACTGCCACTGCGGCGGCGGATCTGATCTCAGAGGATCTGGGTTCCGGCGGGACACAGGGCTACAGGTTCACGCTCACAGGAACTCCTACGGGATACACGGTCACAGCGGTGCCCAAGGTTTTCGGCTCTCCTGGCTCGCGCACGTTGTTTTCGGACCAAACGCTGGTTGTGCGCGAGAACTACGGCCCGGAGCCGGCCACGGCCAACAGCCGGGAAGTCGGGTCTGCGGCGAAGCAGGGCCGGAAATAACATCTCGGGCGCCCCGCACTCCTGCCACACTGGTGTGTGCACAACCACCATCCACCAGCCACTAACCACCAGCCACGGCGAGCTAAGCCCGCCCAGCCCCGCGTGCTACCTTGACTTATACCCATGAACATCCTCTTTATCGGCGACATCTTCGCCTCTCCAGGGCGGCAGCTCGTCGCCGACCACCTGCAGGACATCAAGGAAACCAACCGCATCGACTTGGCCATCGCGAACGCGGAAAACGCGGCCGGCGGTTTCGGCCTCACTCCCGGCATCGCCGAAGATCTGTTCGCCATGGGCCTGGATGTGCTAACGTCCGGAAACCATGTTTGGGATAAGAAGGACATCCTGGAGTACCTGCCACGCCAGCCGAAACTGCTGCGGCCCGCCAATTATCCGGCCGAAACGCCCGGGAGTGGCGTGATTGTCACGTGCACCCCGCAGGGCATTCCGTGCGCGGTAATCAACCTCCAAGGCCGCACCTATATGCCGCAGACCGATTGTCCGTTCCATAAAGTGGACCAGATTCTGAACGGCCTCGACCCCTCCGTGAAAGTACGTTTTGTGGATTTCCATGCCGAGGTCACCAGTGAAAAAATGGCCATGGGCTGGTATTTGGATGGCCGGGTATCGGCGGTGGTGGGGACGCACACGCATATCCCGACGGCGGACACGCGCATCCTGCCGGGGGGCACAGCTTACCAGACCGACGTAGGCATGACCGGCCCGTACGAATCGGTGATCGGCGTGAAGAAGGACGTGATCCTGCAGCGCTTCCTGACCAGTCTTCCCATACGCATGGAGGCGGCCAAGGGCGCCCCGGAGCTGCACTCGGTGATTCTGGAAGTAGACGAAAACAGCGGCTCGGCGCTTGCTATGCGTCGCCATACGGTGCATGGCGATTAGGCGGTTTGGGTGACGCGGCCCGGAATTACCCTAATCCTCTGAAAACAAAACCGCTGGCGAATGCAGTCCCACGAGTTCGTTCCGCCGGCGTGCTAGCCTCAGCTCAGTTAGAGACACGCCGTCATAAGGGCGTTTTCGGGTGGCGTCGCCATGAGCGGCGTGCCCGGCGGATCTTTCTCAACTGAATATTCCTTGGCAACCAGCGCGCGCCGCCACAGGGGTTTCACAGTGAATTCCCGAAAAAAACGACGAAACGAACCCAACTCGGACAGCTAACTCCATTGTTTGCAGTGAACCTGCCGAAAACAGGCCCGCCGAACGAAGCCAAAACCTGTTCGATCACCGCCGGAACAACGCCGTGGCGGCGCGCCGCCGCGTCGCCACATTTCCAAACGGTCCCCGCCCTGCCAGCCACCTGCGGCCCAATACCAAAGAATTACCGAACGAACCCAATTCGAACCGCTAACTGGTTTATTTACAGCAAAAACGCAGAAATCGCCACGCGGAACGAACCCAATTTATTCATCTGCATCCCTGGGACGCAGGCCGCCGCCCGCCACCAACACCGAAAAACGGCCGAACGAACCCGAACTTGCCGGAAACAGGCCCAGGGACCAAACCAATATTTGTCCGAGTGGAGCCGGAGCGTCACGTTGGCCGCATGCCGCCCGCCCCCACGCTACAAAATCACGGCCCGACGCTGTAGTTGATCGCGATGGTCGTGGCTACAGCCGGATTGCTGTTATTCTGCGGCGTGTTGCTTTGCAAACCGTCGTAATTCAAAATAATCAGCGGGAAAATATTGGCAGGAAAACCCGGGGCGAGGGTCGGGGTCTGCGGGATTTCCACGTTGATCTGCCAAACTCCCACCAGCCCCGGCGCAAGCCCCGAGTACGATACGGTGGCTTGGCCTGCGCCTATGTACACCACCGGCTTCGTGAGTGTGTCGATAGCACCCGTGGCGGGTTGGCCATCGGGCGGAGCGTTGGGCACCACTCCTTGGCCGGTCCCGAACAATTGAATCGTGGAACCCACTTGCGCCATGTGGCTGAGGCTGTTCCGCGTGTTGTCGCACGGCGTAGTGTTGCAGTTCAAGGCGGCGATCTGTCCCTCGCCATTTGAAGTGTTGGAGAAAAACGCCGGCGACGCCACGTTCATGGTCAAAGATCCGCTTCCCAGAATTTGCGAGGTGGCCGCCTGCACTACCTGCACCTGCGTGGTTCCGAACGTGGGCGCCGCGGACGGCACCACGAAGTTGATCTGGTTTGGACCCACATAGAAGATGGGCGAGGCCTGGCCATTTACCAGCACCTGCAATCCTCCGAGCGTGGTGGGCACCGGCAAGACTGTGTCCACCGTGCTGCTGGAACCGAACTGGGTTGCGGAGAAGCCAAATACGGACGTGAACGTGCCGGGTGCAACGTAGGATTGGGGCTTGGACTGGCCGCCCAAATTACATCCCATGGCGCAGGCGAAGCTGGCGCCATTGAGAGCCGCCAGTGCCTCATAATGGACCGCCACGCGGTTTGACGCGTCGGCCACATAGAGGTTGCCGAAGCTATCCTGGGTGATTGCGTATACGGGCAAGGCGCAATCGTATTGCGGACTCAGACAGAACAGAGATTGTCCCGCTTTCATCGCGGCTGCCGGAATCGGGAAGTTGGGGAATGGCTGGTAGCTGCCGGCTCCCGTCACTTGGTAACGCCAAAGGCCGGTATTGTCGCCCACCCAGATATCATTCTGGTATCCAGCTACCTGGCTCGGATTAACCGAGACCGACTGCGGACCATTCAGTCCGGTCAGGGCATTCACCGGCTGCGTAATGGCTGAACCCGAACCCGGAGCGAGGTCGAAGATCTGCACTTGGCCATGGAACGTATCGGCTACGTACAGCAGGCCGGTGGAGTCCACCGCGATATGGTGCGGCGCATATAGGGTGCCTTGGGTTTGGGTGGTGAAGTCCGATTGTCCGATCACCTTGGCGGCTGCCTGGCCACTGGAAGGGTTGCCCATGGAAAAGAGCAGAACACGATTGAAACTGTAATCGGAGACCAGTAAGTCGCCCGCCGGGTCAAACGTCAGGCCGTAGGGAAACCCGGTGACGGATTGTGCGGCAGTGGGGTTCTGCGGCCCCGTGAAATTGCTTTGACCCAGCACGAGCGCGGCAGTCGGATTTACGCAGGGCGTCTGCGGGCAGTTGTCGGTGGCGAAGGGCTTCGGGAATTGGAGCACCCGGCCATTGGAAGAATCCGCCACATAGAGGTTCCCGCTGGCGTCGACGGCCACTCCCGTGGGATAGCACAAGCTTGTTTGGGTGGGCTGCCGGGGGAGCGACTGCGTTGCGGAGCTCGCCGCGCCGCCGTTATTGCAAAGGGACGAGAACCAGTCCGGTTGCCCCACCACCAGATCCGCCGCGCCGCCCAGGCCCACCTTGCGCGCGTCGACGAATCCGAGCACCCGATTATTGCCGGGATCGGAGATATAGAGGTGCGGTGGACTCGAGCTCTGGTCCACGGCAACCCCCGCATCGCCGCTGATTCCACCGATATTGGAGCCGAAATAGAATTCCTTGCCTTCGATGTGGTTGGGACTGTTATACGGGAAATCCTCTTGACCCAGCACGTGTGTAGCGGCGCCCACCTGTCCGCCAATCGCGGTGGCGATTGCGGAGGCCGGAAAAATCAGGACGCGATTGTTGGCGGCATCCGCAACAAACAAATCCCCGGCTCCCGTTTCCGCGGCCGCCACCGGACTGAAAAATGTACCTGCGGAAGGTTGGGGGTTGCCGCCGTTTGCCATGACGTTGGTGCTGTTGGTCTGCCCGAGTACCGCGATGGCGGCGAGTGGTGGATTGGCGAGCGTCGCATCGCTTGTAGTCCAATCCTTGCTGCTGAATGCGTCGAAGATCAGGAGCCGGTTGTCCCCGGTATCCAGGATCGCCGGACCGTTGTTAATCATGACGATGCCTTCTGGCGCATTCAGGGTACTCGCCGGCGCTCCCGACGCGGCCGTCGGCGACACGAAGCCCGCCAGACGGATTGCCGACATGCCCGCGGAGAATGGCGGGCCGAACACCACAATGCGATTCTCCGGCGTGGAATCGGAAACGAAGAGATGTCCGGCGGTATCGAATGCCAGGCCCGAGGGATCCGCAAGGTGGCTTAAGTCCGACTGCGATGTAGGCTGGACGAGGCTCGTGAAATCCGCCTGTCCGAGTACGATATCCGCTGCTGGATCGTTGTTGCCCGCGGTGAGCGAGGCGGCCGGGTACCGAAGCACGCGGCTATTGCCCGGGTCGGTCACGTAAAGGTTGCCGGCGCTGTCGAACGCCAGCCCCACAATGTAAGGGGAGCCGGGCAGCGCCGAGGGCGCCGGCACGTAGGACAGCCAGATCGTTTTCGCCGAGCGTGCCATTCCTTGGTTCGTTATCCGGGAGGTAAAGGCGTCGGGTTGGCCGAGCACCAGATCCGGAGTTGGGGTTGCGCTGGCGTTGGCGGCGAACGGGGCAGGGTAGCGCAGCACGCGGTTGTTGCCGGAATCCGCCACGTACAGGTTGCCATTGGCATCCACGGCCAAGCCGGTCGGATCCGAGAGGCCGCTGGCGCCTCCCGTGCCGTTGACTCCGGGTAGGGTGGTATATAGATTAGGCTGTCCGATGACCTTGCTAGCGGGTTGCTGGAAGTTGGTGAGCGTCGTACTCGTGGCATTCTGCCAGGCCAGGACACGGTTGTTCAGCGTATCGGCGACATAGAGGATGGGCGTAGAACCGTGAGTATCCACAGCGATTCCCTGCGGTGCATTCAGCCCTGCGGACACCCCCATGTTGGGAGCGAGGCTGAAGATATGCGCGGGGTCCGAGGGCGTAAAGGACGGATCGCCGAGGGCGCGCGCCGGGTTAGGATCGAGCACGATTTGGGCGCTGCCAGCGGTGACGAAGGTCAGAGCCAGAAATGCATAGAGATATAGATAGCGCATGAGATTTCAGGAGGGCGCACGCGGAAGCGCGCTCTCCCTGAGGATACCAGATTGGTTTTTGGAGCGGGCGCCCGCTGGTACTGTCATGTCAAGCAAAGTAGAAATGTCGTGTTGGCACCAGGAGGCGCGTTCGCTACACATCGCGGCCAGCCGTCAAGCCTTCACTTCGGCGCAAAGAGCTGGCGAAGAGGCGCTTCCCCCACAAATCGCGGCCAGCCGTTCCAGGCCCCCTTCGCAATGAGCAGGCGGCCTGAGGGTGACCCGTGGCACATTTCTGCTTTGCTGCGACCAAGTCGGCGGCCGGTCAACAGAGGGTGCGGCGTGGTCTGGTACACTGTTGCTTGACCCCAAGCAACGGCGTTCCCCGGCTTAGAGTGTGTGCCGTCAGTTACCTCAACACAGTGCCTTTGGTTTGGGGCATGTTGCATGGGCGGCAGAAGGGCCTTTTCGATCTGCTGTTCCGGGTGCCCGCGGAGTGCGCGGACATGGTGCTGGCGGGCGCGGCGGATATAGGCATTCTTCCCGCATTCGAGTTGATCGGCCGGGATCTGGGGATCGTCCCGGATGTGGGGATCGCCTGCCGGGGCGCGGTGCGCAGCATCCTGCTGATTTCCAAACAGCCCCTGGACAAGATCCGCACACTGGCCGCTGACGCGAGCTCGCGGACGTCGGTGGCCCTGGCGCGCATCATCCTCGCGCGGCGCTATGGGGCGGTGCCGGCGGTGGTGAAGCGGCCGCCGGTTTTGGCGGGCATGCTCAGCGAGGCCGACAGTGCGCTGATCATCGGCGACCCGGCGTTGCGGGTGGATCCCGCAACGCTGCCCTTCCATGTTTACGACCTCGGCCGCGAATGGATGGAGATGACCGGACTTCCGATGGTCTTCGCGGTGTGGGCGGGGCCGCGCCAATGGGTCACGGCGGAGGTGGTGGCGGCGTTTCAGGAGTCCTGCGCTTTCGGGCTGCGCAACCTGGAGCAAATCGGTAGGGAGGAGGCGCAGGCGCGCGGGTTGGCGCCGGAGCTGGTGCGGCGCTATCTGGGTTCGCACATCGTATTTGAACTGGGCGCGGAAGAGCGTGAAGGCATGGACCTGTTCCTACGGTGGGCGAAGGAATTGCCGGCGCTGGAGGGATCGCGGTTTGACACCCCAGGCCGGGCTCTGATTAAATAGAGTGATCAAGCTTGCTCCTCAGTAGCTCAATGGTAGAGCATTCGGCTGTTAACCGAAGGGTTGTAGGTTCGAGTCCTACCTGAGGAGCCAATTCCTTTCCCCGCAAGGTCTTGCCAGCAGTTCGTTGACCGACGTTTCGCGTCGCCAGCCACTCTCCGTTTTTCCTCCCTCCGGTTTGGCCCGCCAATCCTGCGCGCCCGCAACTTTCACCGAGGCCGTTTCTCCACGTCTCCGCCCCCAAGCCCGAATTGGTTAACACCTCAACATGTTCGCCCGACTTGTGCCTATCGTAAACAACTGAATGAGAATATGGAGTTTACCTGTCCTCCGCCAACTCCTCCGTCTGGCGCTAAGTGCACTTTACATGTTGGCCGCCGCCGCGTCGGCGGCCAGTAAATCTCCGGCCAGACTCCATTTGGAGAACCTCGCGCTTCGGCACCATCTCGGCGTCTTGCGTCGCTCGGTAAAACGGCCTAAACTGACGCCAGCCGATCGACCTCTATGGACGTGGCTGTGCGAACTTTGGAGCCATTGATGATCTTCCTTGGTCATCGTCAAACCCCGAAACCGTCATTGACTGGCACCGCAAGGGCTCCCGGCTTTTCTGGACGTGGAAACTTCTCCAAGCAATCGTGGCCGATCTGTCAAAGACTCCCGAACGCAGGGGCTTTCGCTCGAACACCGCTCTCGAAACAGAGGATTTACAACATATGGGACAATCTGGGCGTCACCTCGCGCGCTTACACAGTGCCATCAGCACGAACGTCAGCGGCGGATTAAGGATTGGAGCCATCGGCAATTGGCGCGCGGCGGCGGTGGATCTTCGGCGCCGATCGCGGTTGGCATCAAGCTGATTGGAATGAATGCAGGCGAGACTGCGAGCGCCTGCCAGGACATAGCATTGGCGCTCTGCATGCAATGCCAAAGCGGTTCCGAATTCCCTGCCAGCGTTGACAAGGGGCTCCGGTAGTTACAGTTTGGTTACGCCTGTAGATCAGATGCGCCGGCGTGGATCCGAGCGTCGGTAGAGCGTGTCGGCTGATCGACAGTCGGACATGGGCTTTTCCGTTTACCAAGCTCTATTGATTCGCTCATTTTTGGAATGCCACTTGCTGGCAATGGAGTGAATACTCGTGAAGGCAAAGGCGGGATAAAAAGAGTAGCCTCCCGGGGCCGGAGGGGCTTACCAAACGGGGAAGTTGGCTCAGGCGTGATCCGCCTTCGAGTTGATAGACGATGAAGCGTTTGAATAGCGTTTATTTGGCACGCCGTGGGGAAACCGCGTGGAGGCTCAGAGGCCAGCATACGCGGCTTACCGACCTTCCGCTGACTGATCGGGGTCAGCCAAACGCAGTTGCGCTCGGAGAACGGCTACTCGGCACTCAAGGTGAGCACCGCGAATCTGCGTGCGCTCGGCTATGAATATAACCTGAGCCAGCCCGCGATCTCGCTGTGGAACGAGACAGGGCACGTCGACACTTGAGCGAATCCGGTTGACAAACACGAGTCTAAATCGTTAGGAATTACACAATGGGCACAAAACCGACACTAGAACCCGCGAGAGCCGCCGAGTCTGACATTATCTCGGAACGCCACCGTCAATACGGGTGCGACGCTTACGAATTCGCGGGAAGCGACAACGCGCTCTACGAACGGCATCTGGCCTTCGACAATATCGTGGATCGTGCGGCGATCGACCCGCGCGAGCGTTTCGAGGCTTTCGCTCGAGCGGTGCGCGATGTTCTTTCCCAACGCTGGCTAAAGACTAAGGACGCCTACGTGCGCCAAAACCCAAAACGCATCTACTACCTGTCGATGGAGTTCCTGATTGGCCGGTCGCTCGCCAACAATGTGACGAATCTGTTACTCGATCCCATCGTGAGCCAGGCAATCAAGAACGACGGCATCGACTGGGTCGCCCTGCTCGATCAGGAGCCCGACGCGGGTCTGGGTAACGGCGGGCTCGGACGTCTGGCGGCTTGTTTCCTTGACTCAATGGCCACGATGCAACTGCCGGCTACCGGATACGGTCTCAGGTACGAATACGGCATTTTCAAGCAGACCATCCGGGATGGCTGGCAGCAGGAACATCCGGACAACTGGTTGAGTCGTCCGGACCCGTGGGAAGTTGCACGCCCGCACGAGAAGGTCGAAGTGCAGTTGAATTGCACCGTTGAAATTCGCGAAGGGCGGCTGCATGGGATCGCTGGCCGGCCCTCAACGCTGATCGGGGTGCCGTATGATCGGCCGGTGGTTGGTTATGGCGGGAAAACCATCAACACGCTCCGTCTGTGGGCCGCCAGTGCGCCCGATTATTTCGATTTTCAGATCTTCAGCCACGGTGATTTTGTGGCCGCCGTGGCTGAGACACTGGTGGCCGAGTCCATTACGCGCGTGCTCTATCCCGATGACTCCACCAGCAGCGGGCAAGAGCTGCGTTTCGTGCAGGAGTATTTTCTGGTAGCGTGTTCGCTGGCCGACCTGGTGCGGCGCTTCCGCCGCAGCAATGACGACTGGAACATGCTTCCCGAGAAAGCTGCCATCCAGCTTAACGATACACATCCGTCCATGGCTGTGCCCGAGTTGATGCATATCCTGCTCGATGACGCCAAACTTGGATGGGACCACGCGTGGGACCTGACGCAACGTACGCTTGGTTACACAAACCACACACTGCTGCCGGAAGCATTGGAAAAGTGGCCAGTGGCGTGGTTCGAGACCCTCCTCCCGCGTCACCTGGAAATCATCTATGAGATCAACCGGCGTCTGCTCGATTCGGTCAGGACCCGGTTCCTCGGAGATGAAGGAAAGGTTCAGCGCGTAAGCTTGATCGAGGAAGGTGAAGCCCAACACGTGCGCATGGCCAACTTGGCAATCGTCGGCTCGCACAGCACGAACGGTGTGGCCGCAATTCACTCCGAGCTCTTGCGCAAGACTACGGTCAAGGACTTGGCCGAGATGTTTCCCGAGCGTTTCAACAACAAAACGAACGGTGTTACACCCCGCCGATGGTTGTTGCTGGCGAATCCGGTTCTCGCCGGCACGATTACCGAGGCCATTGGCGAAGGCTGGGTGACGGACCTCAGCCAACTGCGCAAGCTGGCGCCGCTGGCCGGCGATAAGGGCTTCCGCGACCGCTTCAAGAAGGCTAAACAGCAAGCCAAATCTCAGTTTGCCGATTGGCTGAAGTCCACATTCAACCAGACCGTTGACCCGGAGACGATCTTCGATTGCCAGATCAAGCGCATTCACGAATACAAACGGCAACTGCTGAATGCCCTGCGCATCGTGGTGCTTTATAACCGGCTGCGCGAGAATCCGAACCTCAAGATGGCCCCGCGCACGTTCTTTTTTGGAGGCAAGGCCGCGCCGGCCTACCGCCTGGCCAAGCTCATCATCAAGTTCATCGAGAACCTTGCCGGCACTATCGACGGCGATCCGGCGATGCAAGGGCGGCTAAAAGTACTGTTCCTGCCCGACTACGACGTTTCTCTTGCGGAGCGGCTGATCCCCGCGAGTGACGTCTCGAACCAAATCTCAACCGCGGGCTACGAAGCCAGCGGCACGAGCAACATGAAGTTCATGATGAATGGCGCCTTGACGATCGGCACGCGCGACGGAGCAACCGTCGAAATGGCGCAAGAAGCGGGCGAGGAGAACTTCTTCTTGTTCGGCTTGACCGCGGACCAAGTGAGTGAAAGCCGAAGCTGGTACGACCCGCGCTGGCACTATGACAACGAGCCTGAAACCCGCGCGGCCCTGGACCTGATTTTCTCCGATTATTTCAGTCGCTATGAACCTGGTATCTTCGGGGAACTGCGGGACACACTATTGACGCACGGCGATTACTACATGCACCTGGCGGACCTAAAGTCCTATCTCGATGCGGACCAGCGGCTGCTCGATTTGTATGCGAACCCGGACGAATGGACGCGGAAGACCGTCCTCAATGTGGCGCGCTCAGGGAAGTTTTCGAGCGACCGAACCATCGCTGAATATGCGGCTGAAATCTGGGAGGCGAAGCCATGTCCAGTGCCGTAACGACTCCCTCCATCCCGGGCATCTCGCCGCTGGCGGGACTGCCCGCGCCAAAGCAGATGCTGGTCGATGTCGGGCGGCTCGAGCGCGACTACTTCGAGCGGCGGCCGGACGTGAATGATCCGAACCAGAGGGTCAGCTTCGGTACAAGCGGCCATCGTGGCTCCCCGCTGGATGGCACGTTCACCGAAGCGCACATTCTCGCCATCACACAGGCGATCTGCGATTACCGGCGCGCGAACGGTCCGGACGGTCCTCTATACCTGGGCAAGGATACGCACGCAATTTCCGATCCCGCGCAGCGGACCGCGCTAGAGGTGTTGGTGGCCAACGACGTGGATACCATCATTCAACGCAACAATGGCATCACGCCGGTGCCGGTGATCTCACGGGCCATCCTGGCTTATAATCGTGGGCGCCAGGCACACCTGGCGGACGGAATCGCGGTCACGCCCTCGCACAATCCGCCGGAGGACGGAGGATTCAAGTACAATCCACCACACGGTGGTCCCGCCGACACCGATGTGACGCAGTGGGTCGAGAATCGGGCTAATGAACTGTTGCGCGAAAAAAACGCCGGCGTGAAGCGCGTGCCATTCGCCGCAGCCATCGGGGCGACGACGACGCACGAGGAGGACTTCGTCGTACCCTACGTCCGCGATCTGCGGAACGTGATTGATATGGAGGTCATTCGTGACGCCTGCCTCAAGCTGGCGGTGGATCCGCTCGGCGGCGCTTCCGAACCATACTGGGGCCCGATCAATGCCGAATATCGACTCGATATCGCTGTCGTAAATGAGAAGATCGACCCGACCTTCTCGTTCATGACGGTCGATCACGATGGCGTGATCCGCATGGATTGCTCCAGCCCCTACGCGATGGCGCGGCTCGTCGGGCTGAAAGACAATTATCGCGTCGCATTCGGTAACGACCCGGACGCGGACCGGCATGGCATCGTCACGCCTTCGGCGGGCCTGATGAATCCCAATCACTACCTCGCGGTGGCGATCCGCTATCTGCTGGCGCATCGATCTCAGTGGCCGGAGCACGCCGCGGTAGGCAAGACGCTGGTGAGCAGTAGCATGATCGACAAAGTTGTGCAGAGTTTAGGCCGGCGGCTGTACGAGGTCCCGGTGGGATTCAAGTGGTTCGTTCCGGGCCTGTTCGACGGCTCCTGCTGCTTCGGTGGCGAGGAGAGCGCCGGGGCAAGTTTCCTGCGTCACGACGGCACGGTGTGGACGACCGATAAAGACGGCCTGATCATGGACCTGCTGGCGGCAGAGATCACCGCCCGAACCGGCAAAGACCCGGGCGAGCATTACATGGCGTTGACAGCACAGTTCGGCACGCCGTTATACACACGCGTCGACGCACCCGCCACTCCGGAACAGAAAGCCAGGCTGCTGGAATTACAGCCCGAGGCGGTGAGCGCGTCGAGTTTGGCGGGCGAACCGATCGTCTCTAAGCTGACACGCGCCCCCGGCGATAACGCTCCGATGGGTGGTTTGAAAGTGGTGACCGCGAACGGCTGGTTTGCAGCCCGCCCCTCGGGCACCGAGAACATCTACAAGATTTACGCGGAAAGCTTCAAGGACCAGACACATCTGAATGCCATCCTGAGCGAGGCCGAGGGAATTGTGAATAGGGCCCTGGATGCCTCGAAAGGACCAGTGTGACCGCCGGCAGCCTCAGTATTCCGCCGTTTCCTCCGGCGTACCGCGCTTCAGGCGTGCTGCTGCACATCACGTCCCTTCCCTCGCCTTACGGGATCGGCGATGTCGGACCCGCTGCGCTCGCGTGGATCGACCGGCTTACACAAGCCGGCCAAAGTTGGTGGCAGGCGCTGCCGCTGGGGCCCACGGGTTATGGCGATTCACCTTATCAACCACTGTCCTCTTTCGCCGGAAACGCGCTGGTGATCAGTCCCGGCTGGCTGATCGAGGACGGATTGCTGCAGGCGAGCGACTGTCAATCCGGTCCGTTTCCGCAACACGAAACCGACTACGACCGCGTCATCCCCTTCAAACGCCAGCTCCTTGAAACAGCCTGGGCGCACTTCACGGCAGGCGCCCGTTCAGATCTGCGTCCCGCTTATGAGCAGTTCTGTCATGATCAGGCGCACTGGCTGGACGACTATGCGCTCTTCAGGGCGCTGAAAGCCCGGTTTGGCGGCGCGTACTACCTCGATTGGCCGGCGGAGTTTGTCCGACGCGAGCCTGCGGCGCTCGACCGTGCGCGCCGCGAACTAGCGGATGGCATCGGACTGGCGTGCTTTGCGCAGTTCCTGCTCTTCCGCCAAGCCGAGCGCGTTAAGGCACACGCCCACAGCAAGGGCCTGAAGTTGATAGGTGACTTGCCCTTTTTCGTCTCTCCCGACTCGAGCGACGTGTGGGCCAACCCGGAACTATTTCTCCTCGACGAACGGCGCCGGCCGCGCTTCGTCGCTGGCGTGCCGCCCGACTATTTCAGTACGCACGGACAGCTCTGGGGAAATCCCCTTTACGACTGGGACGCTCTTCGTCAGGCCGGCTATCGCTGGTGGATAGATCGTTTGCGCTCCCTGCTCAGCCATGTCGATGTGATTCGTTTGGATCATTTCCGCGGCTTCACCGCAGCCTGGCACGTGCCCGCCGGCGCACCCACCGCGGAATCGGGAACTTGGAGACCGGGTCCAGGTGCGGAGTTCTTTAGCGCGGTTCAGAAAGAGTTGGGCTCACTGCCGTTCGTCGCCGAAGACTTGGGGCTGGTCACGCCAGATGTGAGTGCGCTCCGCGACCAGTTCCACCTGCCGGGGATACGGGTCCTGCAGTTCGCGTTCGACGGCCACTCCGACAACCCGCACCTGCCTCACAACTATGTCACCAATTCGGTGGTGTTCACCGGGACCCATGACAATCCCACGACTCGCGGCTGGTTTGAAGATTTGCCGGATGACCAACGGCGGAACCTGTGGAATTACCTGCAGCGGCCAGCAGGCAACAGTGGCGAGGTGGCAGCGGCCTTGATAGGCCTGGCATGGCCCTCAAGGGCTGCGCTGGCAATGGCTCCGCTCCAGGACCTGCTCAATCTCGGCAACGAAGCCCGCATGAATGTCCCCGGACGCGCGGATGGCAATTGGCGCTGGCGTTGCACGGAAGAAATGCTCAACAGCAGCCCGGCTTTTGAATGGGTGCGGAACCTTACAAAATCCTCGCACCGTTTTGGGACGTTGGACACTCCAAACGATACAGTAGCTGTGGAGGAGGTAGTATCACGATGAAGGCGACACAAGCGCTCCACGATCTGGGGCAAAGCATCTGGCTGGACAACATCACACGCGCTCTGCTGGATAGCGGCACGCTCAAACGTTACATCGATGAATTCTCGGTGACGGGGCTCACCTCAAACCCTACGATCTTTGACCACGCGATCAAGAACAGTACGGCTTATGATGCCGCGATCCGCGAGAAGGTGAGACGGGGCAAATCCGGCGAAACGCTCTTCTTCGAGTTGGCCCTGGAAGATCTTACGCGGGCCGCTGCCCTGTTTCGACCGGTCCACGACCGTACTGAGGGGGTGGATGGATGGGTGTCTTTGGAAGTTTCGCCGTTGCTGGCCTACGACACATCCAGCACCTTGGCCGCCGCCAAAGATCTGCACGCGCGTGCGGCACAGCCTAACCTGCTTATCAAGATTCCCGGCACCAAGGAAGGTCTGCCCGCCATCGAGGAGGCGATCTTTGCCGGTGTTCCGATCAACGTCACCCTCCTGTTTTCCCGCGAGCAGTACCTGGCGGCTGCCGAGGCGTTCCTGCGCGGCGTAGAGCGGCGCATCGAGGCCGGGTTGCAGCCCGGTGTCGGCTCGGTCGCCTCGATCTTTATCAGCCGGTGGGACGCTGCAGTGATGGACAAGGCGCCAGACTCACTGCGCGACCAGCTCGGCATCGCCATCGCGCAGCGCACGTACAAGGCATACCGTACGTTGCTCGACTCTCCCCGCTGGCAGCGCGCTTCTAATGCCGGTGCGCGTCCCCAACGGCTGCTATGGGCCAGCACCGGAACAAAGGATCCCAAGGCATCCGACGTCCTTTACATCAAGGCCCTGGCCGCGCCTTTCACAGTGAATACCATGCCGGAGGGGACCTTGAAAGCGCTTGCCGATCACGGCGAGGTGGGTGAAATTCTACCGCCGGATGGTGGCGACTGCGAGGAAGTGTTGGCGCAGTTCGCGAAGGCCGGCATCGATGTCGACGCATTGGCCGCCCAGCTCCAGGCGGAAGGGGCGGAGTCGTTCGATAAGTCCTGGAATGAACTGATGGCGGTGATCGCCGCCAAGAGCGCCGCCCTTCAGGCGGCTGTAGCCAATTCACGGTAAGGGAAAGGTGTACGAAATGGCAATGGCGGATGCTACCAAACCGCTTCTTGAACCGCTGACGGAGCGGCCGGCCTGGAAAGCTCTCCAGTCCCACTATAAGAAGGTTCAAGGATTACATCTGCGCAACCTCTTTGCGGACGATCCCCAGCGCGGAGAACGAATGACGGCCGAGAGTGCGGGCATCTTCCTGGACTATTCGAAGAACCGCATCACGGACGAGACTATTAAGCTGCTGATCAAGCTGGCTGAGGAATCGGGGCTGCGGGCGCGAATCGATGCCATGTTTCGCGGCGAAAAAATCAACGTCACGGAGAAGCGCGCGGTTTTGCACGTGGCCCTGCGGGCGCCCGAAGGGGCCTCCATCACGGTCGACGGCGAGAACGTAGTTCCGCAGGTGCATGCCGTGCTCGGGAGGATGACTGACTTCTCCAACCGCATCCGCAGCGGGGAGTGGAAAGGACACACCGGCAAGCCCATACGCAACGTCATCAACATCGGTATTGGCGGCTCCGACCTGGGACCGGTAATGGCATACGAGGCGCTGAAGCATTCGAGCGAGCGGGGCATGACATTCCGTTTCGTTTCCAATGTCGATGGCACCGACCTGGATGAAGCTGTCCGCGATCTGGTCGCTTCGGAGACGCTCTTCATTGTTTCTTCGAAGACTTTTACCACGCTCGAGACTATGACGAACGCCCACTCGGCTCGCGCATGGTCACTGTCCGGTCTGGGTGGTGACGAGAAGTCGGTCGCCAAACACTTTGTGGCTGTGTCGACGAACGCCGCGGAAGTAGCGAAATTCGGGATCGACACTGCCAATATGTTCGGTTTCTGGGACTGGGTTGGCGGGCGTTACTCCATGGACTCGGCCATTGGACTGTCGACCATGCTGGCTATCGGACCGGACAACTTTCGGGCAATGTTGGACGGCTTCCACCAGATAGACGAGCATTTCCGCACCGCTCCGTTCGATCGCAACCTTCCGGTGCTGATGGGCCTCCTGGGTGTCTGGTACACCGACTTTTTCGGCGCCGAAACGGTTGCCGTTTTGCCTTATGAGCAGTACCTGAAGCGATTTCCCGCCTATCTGCAGCAGTTGACCATGGAGAGCAACGGGAAACACGTCACCCTAGACGGGAAGGCGGTCACCTATCCGACCGGCCCGATTTACTGGGGTGAGCCGGGGACCAACGGCCAACACTCTTTCTACCAGTTGATCCATCAGGGCACCCGCCTGATCCCTTGTGACTTCATCGCGTTTGGCGAGGCGCTCAATCCGCTTGGCCCACACCATGACATGCTTCTGGCGAACGTTTTCGCCCAGAGCGAGGCGTTGGCGTTTGGAAAGACGGCTGAGCAGGTCAAAGCCGAGGGCACGCCGGAGTGGCTGGTGCCCCACCGCGTCTTTGAGGGCAACCGCCCGTCGAACACAATCCTCGCTCAACGGCTCACTCCGGAGACTCTCGGCAAGCTTGTGGCGCTGTACGAGCACAGCGTCTTCACTCAGGGCACTATCTGGCAGATTAACTCGTTCGACCAGTGGGGTGTAGAACTTGGCAAGGCGCTGGCTCAGCGTATCATTCCGGAACTGGCGAACCAGGAAGAACCGCCGCTCGGTCACGATAGTTCCACCAACAACCTGATCCGCCGCTATCGGAAGCTCAAGGAGACCGCATGAATGTCGGGTTCGACAAACCTCTTTACATCCTGCCGTTCGATCACCGCGGATCGTTTCAGAGCAAGATGTTCGGCTGGACCGGCAAGCTGACCCTGGAGCAGACGGCGCAGATCGCTGCCGCCAAAAAGGTGATCTATGACGCCTTTAAGGAGGCTGTCGCCAGCCGCGTACCTAAGGAAAAGGCCGGGATCCTGGTGGACGAACAGTTCGGTTCCCTCATTCTACGAGACGCTACGAAGCAAGGTTTTTGGACTGCCTGCCCCGCCGAAAAGAGCGGGCAAGAGGAGTTCGAATTCGAATACGGAGAGGATTTCACAAAGCACATCGAGGCCTTTCACCCGACCTTCTGCAAGGTTCTGGTGCGCTACAACCCGGAAGGCGATCGGGCTTTGAACAAGCGGCAGACAGATCGCTTGCGACGATTATCCGATTATCTGCACGGAACCAGCCGAAGCCTTTTCATGTTCGAACTGCTGGTGCCGGCCGAGAAAGCGCAACTGGCCCGGTGCAACGGCGACAAGCAGGAGTATGACATTCAACTGCGCCCGGCGCTGATGCTGCAGGCCATCGAGCAACTTCAGGACGCACAGGTCGAGCCGGACGTATGGAAGATAGAGGGACTGGTGCGCCGCGAGGATTGCCGGATGATGGTAGCAGGCGCGCGCCGCGGCGGACGGGACCACGTTGGCTGCATCGTCCTGGGCCGGGGCGAGGACGATCAACAGGTGCGCGCATGGCTATCGACGGCGTCCACGGTGCCTGGTTTCATTGGCTTTGCCGTAGGCCGCACGAGTTTCTGGAATCCGCTGGTCGACTGGCGCGCGAAGAAGATCACACGTGAGGCGGCAGTGAACGAGATCGCCCGGCGCTACCAGGAGTTCGCAGATATCTTCGAGGAGAAGGCGTATGCCGCGTGACAAAAACGGTCAACGCCCGCCAATGGACAGCGATGCGGTAAAGATCGCCCCATCGATTCTGTCAGCGGACTTCGCGCGTCTGGGCGAGCATGTGGCCGAGGCAGAGCAAGCTGGGGCCGACCGGATTCACATCGACATCATGGACGGCCATTTCGTGCCCAACCTCACAATGGGCGCGCCGATAGTGGAGTCATTGCGGCGTGTAACGGCTTTGTCCCTTGCGACGCATGATGATTTCCGCTGCGGATCTCTTCCTGGACGAGTTTGTCGCGGCAGGTTCAGACTCTTTTCTCGTCCATCGGGAAGGCAACGTCAACCTGCATCGCACGGTCCAACGGATCAAAATGCTCCGCACGCGCGTCGGCGTTGTGATCAACCCGGCTACGCCGGCGGCTGTGCTGGGGGAGATCCTGCCCGACATCGATCAGGTTCTGGTTATGACCGTCGACCCCGGCTTTGGCCATCAAGATTTCCTGGAAATGACTCTGCCGAAGATCCGGCGCGTTCGCGAAATGATCGAGCGGCTCAAACGAGCTTGCGACCTGGAGGTGGATGGGGGCATAGATGCAACCTCTGCCTAGCTTGCCGTCGCGGCGGGCGCTAACGTTCTAGTGGCCGGAACTGCCGTTTTCGGATACGCGGAAGGTGTGGCCGCAGGCATCGACAATCTGCGAGCGAGCCTTCATCTGGTTAGGCAATAGAGTGCGGAAAGGAGTCAGTATGCAACTGGGAATGATCGGTCTTGGAAGAATGGGCGCCAATATGGTGCGGCGGCTTCTAAAAGGAGGTCATCAATGCGTAGTCTTTGACCGGTCGCCGAAAGCGGTAGAGGAATTGGTGGGCGAGAAAGCGACCGGAGCCGCCGACCCACGGGATCTCGCGAAGAAATTGCAAAAGCCGCGGGCCTTATGGCTAATGGTTCCGGCGGCCAGCGTCGACCAGACGATAGCCGACCTGGTACCGTATCTCGAAGCTGGCGACATCCTTATCGACGGCGGCAATTCCTACTATGTCGACGACATCCGGCGCGCCAATGAACTCAAGCAGAGACAGATCCACTATGTGGACGTAGGCACGAGCGGCGGTGTCTGGGGCCTGGAGCGCGGTTACTGCATGATGATTGGGGGCGAGGCAGAAGTGGTCCAGCATCTCGATCCGATCTTCAAAAGGCTGGCGCCCGGCCGTGGCGACATTCCGCGGACGCCGGGACGCGAGGGGATCGACGGCACAGCCGAACAGGGCTACCTGCACTGCGGTCCGAACGGCGCCGGCCACTTCGTCAAGATGGTGCACAACGGCATCGAGTACGGTCTTATGGCCGCATACGCCGAGGGGCTGGCTGTTCTGCGCGACGCCAATATCGGCCATCAACACGAGGCCATTGACGCGGAGACGACCCCGCTGCGCGACCCCGAAAACTACGGATTCGATCTCAATCTCCGCGACATCGCCGAGGTGTGGCGGCGCGGCAGCGTGGTAGCCTCCTGGCTGCTTGACCTGACCGCGGCCAGCCTGGCGAAAGATCCAGCTCTTTCGGGATTCGCGGGGCGCGTGTCGGATTCGGGTGAGGGCCGGTGGACTATCAAGGCCGCCATCGACGAAGGCGTGCCGGTGCCAGTTCTATCCACCGCGCTTTACCAGCGCTTCAGCTCACGCGGCGAGGCGGACTACCAGGACAAACTTTTATCGGCAATGCGTTTTCAGTTTGGCGGACACCTTGAAAAGCCGGCCGGCAAACAGGCTGCTTGAAGGAGGCGATGGTGAGTGATTCCAAATCGGATGCTTTAGTATTCTACGGGGCTACCGGAGACCTGTCCTATAAGAAGATCTTTCCGGCGCTTCAGGCGATGATAAAACGCGGCCATCTCGATGTACCCGTTATCGGTGTTGCCAGGGAAGGCTGGAACCTGGACCGCTTTCGGGCGCGGGCGCGCGAAAGTATCGAGAAGCACGGCGGCGGCGTCGACCCGCAGGCTTTCGACAAGCTGAGTGGCTTATTGCGCTACGTAAGCGGAGACTACCAGGCCCCGGCAACCTTTGAGGCGATCCGCAAGGAACTCGGCGCCGCGGAACGCCCGGCGCATTATCTGGCTATCCCTCCCGCGCTTTTCGAGACCGTGGTGGAACAGCTTGGGTGTTCGGGCTGCGGCCGCAACGCTCGCGTCGTTGTCGAAAAGCCCTTTGGCCATGACCTGGCCTCCGCGCAGGAGCTCAACCGGACTTTGCATCGAACCTTCCCCGAGTCTGCGATCTTCCGCATCGACCACTATCTTGGCAAGCGGCCCGTGAACAACCTGGTGGTCTTCCGGTTTGCGAACGCATTTATGGATCCGTTCTGGAATCGAAACTACATCGAGAGCGTGCAGATCACCATGGCGGAAGATTTCGGTGTAGAAGGCCGAGGCGCTTTCTACGATCAAACGGGCGCCATCCGCGATGTGATCCAAAACCATCTCTTCCAGATCCTTTGCAATCTTACGATGGAACCTCCGGCCCGTACGGACAGCGAGAGTATTCGCGATGAAAAGGTGAAGGTGCTGAAAGCCATCCCTTCGATCGAGGCGAACAACCTGGTTCGGGGGCAGTTCCGCGGGTATCGCGAGGAAAAGGGAGTAGCGCCCGATTCAAACATGGAAACATTTGCCGCTTTGCGGCTGGAAGTCAATTCCTGGCGATGGAACGGCGTGCCATTTTACATCCGCGCCGGAAAGAACTTGCCGGTGACTTCAACCGAGGTCCTGGCACGGTTGCGAAAGCCTCCAGCGATTATCGCGGCAGATGCGCTGTCACCAAACCATCTGCGGTTTCGCATCAGTCCCGAGATGACTATAGCGGTAGGCACGACGGTGATGTCTGCGGGTGACGTGCTGAAAGGTGAAACGGTGGAAATGATCGCCAGCCATCATCCCTGTCCGGATGAGATGGACGCGTACGAGCGCGTTCTGGGCGAAGCGATGGCAGGGGATGCCACCTTATTTGCACGGGAGGACTACGTGGAGGAGGCGTGGAGAGTCGTCGATCCGGTGCTGAAGGCCGGCGGTCCGGTTCTCGAATACGACAAGGGCGCCTGGGGGCCTCGCGAGGTCGATCAACATGTCTCGCCCCCCGGTGGCTGGCATAACCCGACTGGCGCGGATCAAGAAGATTTCCGTGTTGCGGACCAAGCCGCCTGACGAGGCAGGCACGGTATGGAACCGGAGATTTGGATGACGCTCGAGGTGTTTGACGATCCCGATTCGGTGGCGCGAGCGGCTTCGGCCAGGATTGCCGCCGACGCTCGTGTGGCGATCGCCGCCCGCGACCGGTTTACATTTGCAGTCAGCGGTGGTCAGACTCCCTGGATCATGCTGCGCGCGCTCGCCAACGAAGACATCCCATGGGCCGGGGTGCACCTCTTTCAAGTCGATGAGCGGGTGGCCCCTGACGGGGATCCGGATCGCAATCTCACTCACTTGCGCGAAAGTTTGCTGCAGCATGCCCCGCTTCGGCCGGAGCAGATCCATGCCATGCCAGTGGAAGCCGCCGATCTGGAGTCCGCGGCCACGCAGTACGCCATGACTCTGCAGGATATCTCCGGATCGCCGGCGGTTCTGGATCTCGTCCACCTCGGTCTTGGCCCGGATGGACACACCGCGTCGCTGGTGCCTGGAGACCCAGTGCTCGGCGTCACCAACGCGGACGTGGCGCTGACTGGAGTCTATCAGAGCCGGCGCCGCATGACATTGACGTATCCGGCACTCAATCGAGCGCGGCGCGTGCTTTGGGTTGTGACCGGAAACGAGAAGACGGAAATGCTCCAGCGACTGCTGGACGGCGATATCTCGATTCCCGCCGGAAGGGTGCACCGCGAACAGGCTCTGCTGCTGGCCGACCGCGCCGCGGCGGGGCGGATGACGGCTGCACGAAAAGGAGGACGATAGAAATGCGCGTGGGAATTGCTACCGATCATGGCGGCTTTGGCTTAAAAGAGGATCTGGTTGCCCGTCTGCGCGCCTCGGGACACGAGGTAGTCGATTTCGGAGCGCATAGTCTCGACCCTGGCGACGATTTTCCCGACTTTGTCATCCCACTCGCACGGGCCGTAGCCGAAGGCAGGGTCGAGCGCGGAGTGGCCGTCTGCGGCAGCGGCGTGGGTGCATCGGTCTGTGCCAATAAGATACCGGGAATCCGCGCCGCCCTGGTGAGCGATCATTTCTCGGCGCACCAGGGCGTCGAAGACGACCACATGAACGTCATCTGCATGGGGGGCCGGGTCGTCGGGCCGTTTCTGGCATGGGAGCTTCTGGAGGCGTTCTTAGCGGCCGAATTCGGGCAAGCCGAGCGTTACCTGCGCCGTCTTGATAAGGTGGCTGCCCTGGAGCTTGAGACGAGCGGTCACCAGGTCGGCATGGCAAGGAGCAAATCGTGAGTACCATGCAAGCGGTCGAAGCACCGAGCGCCGCGCAGATCGACCAGCTATGTATCAACACCATTCGCACGCTCTCGATGGACGCAGTCCAGCAGGCCAATTCCGGACACCCCGGCGCGCCCATGGCGCTCGCGCCGTTGGTCTATACCATTTGGAATCGGGTCATGCGTTTCGACCCGCGGGACCCGATCTGGCCCAACCGCGACCGCTTCGTGCTCTCGAACGGTCACGCGTCGATGCTGCTCTGGTCGGTGCTGCACCTGACCAGGACGCAAGCCGTGAATGCCGAGTACGAAACGCTGGGGCAGCCGTCGGTGACGCTCGACGATATCCGCCATTTTCGCCAGCTCGGTAGCAAAGCGCCAGGACATCCGGAGTATCACTTGGTTTCCGGCGTCGAAGCCACCACGGGTCCGCTGGGGCAGGGCATTGCCAACAGCGTGGGCATGGCGATCGCTCGGAAGTGGCTCGGCGCCCGTTACAATCAGCCTGGTTTCGAGATCTTCGACTACAACATTTATACCGTCTGCGGAGATGGCTGCTTGATGGAAGGCGTGGGGTCCGAAGCCGCATCGCTCGCGGCGCACCTGGGTCTCGACAATCTTTGCTGGATCTACGACAACAACCACATCACCATCGAAGGCAACACCCGCATCACGTTCACCGAGGATGTGGCTGCGCGATTTCTGAGTTACGGATGGAACGTCTTGCGAGTCGGCGACGCCAACGATACCGATCGCATCGAGCATGCGCTCGAAATCTTCCGGAACACCAAGGGACGGCCCACATTTATTGTGCTGGACAGCCATATCGGATATGGTTCGCCGCACAAGCATGACACCGCCGAGGCCCACGGTGAGCCGCTTGGCGAAGAAGAGGTACGGCTGACAAAACGATTCTATGGATGGCCGGAGGATGCGAAGTTTCTGGTGCCCGACGGCGTGTATGAGCACTTCGCGGCAGGCATAGGCGAGCGCGGCGCAAATGCCCGGCGGAAGTGGATTGATCTCTTCAACGCGTATCGCGCGCAACATGCGGATCTCGCCGCCGAGATAGACCAGATGCAGCGGCGCGAGCTCCCGGCCGGATGGGATCGCAACCTGCCGGTCTTTCCGGCAGATCCAAAGGGCATAGCAGGGAGAGACGCTTCCGGCAAAGTGCTGAACGCGATCGCGCAGAATATTCCCTGGTTCCTGGGAGGCTCGGCCGACCTGGGGCCCTCGAACCGGACACTGCTGACCTACCCAGGCGCCGGCGATTTCCAGGCTGATTCGCCGACCGGCAAGAATCTGCACTTCGGCATCCGCGAGAACGCCATGGCGGCCATTGTGAACGGACTCTCGCTTTCCAAGCTCCGTGCGTTCGGCGCCACATTTTTTATCTTCAGCGATTACGCGCGCCCCTCCATGCGGCTCTCCGCGATCATGGAATTGCCCGCGATTTTCATCTTCACGCACGACGCGATGGGTGATGGCGAAGACGGCCCGACTCACCAGCCCGTGGAACAACTCGCAATCATGCGCGCTACTCCAGGCCTGGTGACCCTGCGGCCGGCCGACGCCAACGAAGTCGTCGAAGCCTACCGCTATATCCTGCAACTTCGCCATGAGCCTGCGGTGCTGGTGTTGTCGCGCCAGCCTTTGCCAACTCTGGACCGAAGCAAGTACGCGGCGGCATCGAACCTGGCGCGCGGCGCCTATGTTTTAGCCGACGCGCCTGGCGGGAATCCCGAAGTTATTCTGATCGCCTCCGGCAGTGACGTCAGTCTCGCTGTGAATGCGCACGAGACGCTGACTGCCGAGGGCATACGCTCGCGTGTAGTATCCATGCCGTCCTGGGACATCTTCGATCATCAGAGCCGCGATTACCGCGAGCGAGTGCTGCCACCAACGGTGAAGCTGCGCATCGCGATCGAAGAGGCGTCAACTTTAGGATGGGAACGATATGTTGGCGATTCCGGCCGGATCATCGGCATGAAAACTTTCGGTGCGTCGGCGCCGCTCAAAGAACTTCAGAGAAAATTCGGCTTCGCGCCCGAACGGGTGGTCGCAGCGGCGAAGGAGCTGTTGGGCCGGGCGTGAAGGGAATCGGGACTTTCGGACGAAGCTCGCCGCTCGGCGCCACGGTGGTTCCGGACGGCGTCAATTTCAGGGTGTATTCGCGAAGCGCTTCAGGCGTGGAGTTGTTGTTTTTCGACCGGGAGGACGACGCGCGGCCCGCGCGCAGTATCACGATCGACCCCGGAACAAACCGGACCTATCACTACTGGCACGCATTTGTGCAGGGCGTGAAACAGGGCCAACTTTATGGTTACCGCGTCCAGGGGCCGTTCGATCCCGCAAGCGGCATGCGGTTCGATCCCGCCAAGGTTCTGCTGGACCCATACGGGCGTGGAGTGGTTGTTCCAAAGAATTACAGCCGCGAGGCGGCGCGCCAGGAAGGTGACAATTGCAGGACGGCGATGAAGAGCGTGGTCGTCGATCCACATGCATACGATTGGGAGGGCGACACTCCCCTGCAACGGCCGGCCTCTCAGACTATTATTTACGAGATGCACGTGCGAGGCTTCACGCGCCATCCAAGCTCCGGTCTTTCGGAAGCGACACGCGGCACGTATGCCGGCTTGATCGAGAAGATTCCCTATCTTCAGGAACTCGGCATCACCGCGGTAGAACTCCTGCCGGTGTTCCAGTTCGACGCGCAGGATGCCCCGGCTGGGCTTGTTAACTACTGGGGCTATGCGCCGATCTCATTCTTCGCGCCCCACCAGGGCTACAGTTCGCGGCAATCTCCGCTCGACCCGGTAAACGAATTTCGCGGCATGGTGAAGGCGCTGCACCGCGCTGGCATTGAGGTTATTCTGGATGTCGTTTTCAATCACACTGCCGAAGGCAACCACGACGGGCCCACACTGAGCTTCCGCGGCTTGGAGAACAGCGCCTACTACATTCTTGAGAAAGATCGCTCGCGTTACGCCAATTACAGCGGCACCGGCAACACTCTCAACGGAAATCATCCAATCGTCCGCCGGATGATCGTGGATAGCCTCCGGTATTGGGTGGAGGAGATGCACGTGGACGGCTTTCGTTTTGACCTGGCGTCGATCCTGGATCGGGACGAGTCGGGTAATTTGCTGCCGAACCCGCCCGTATTGTGGGATATCGATACCGAACCGGCCTTGGCCGCCACAAAGCTGATCGCGGAGGCCTGGGACGCGGCCGGACTGTACCAGGTCGGCAGTTTCATTGGGGATAGCTGGAGAGAGTGGAATGGGCGGTTTCGGGACGATGTGCGGAGCTTTTTTCGGGGCGACGAAGATTTCGTAGGGCGCGTTGCCGACCGGCTCCTCGGCAGCCCGCAGATCTATGGCCACAAGGAACGGGAAGCCGAAGCGAGCGTCAACTTCGTGACCTGCCACGACGGCTTCACGCTCAACGATCTGGTCTCCTACAACCAGAAACACAATCAAGCGAACGGCGAAAATAACCGCGATGGCGCCGACGACAACCGAAGCTATAACTGGGGTGTCGAGGGTCCAACCGATGATCCCGCGGTAGAGACTTTGCGAAATCGCCAGGTGAAGAACTTCCTGACGGTGACCATGCTTTCACTGGGCCTGCCAATGATTCTGATGGGCGACGAAGTGCGTCGTACCCAGCAGGGCAATAACAATGCCTATTGCCAAGACAGCGAGACTAGTTGGTTTGACTGGACGCTGGCCGCG